>Ga0233423_10001544_pt1 | contig 11490 bp, 9 predicted proteins | sample Watercolumn_Mata_FD_180713 | JGI IMG/M metagenome (GOLD analysis project Ga0233423, IMG submission 180713) | Freshwater microbial communities from Lake Matano, South Sulawesi, Indonesia - Watercolumn_Matano_2014_112_MG | ecosystem: Environmental > Aquatic > Freshwater > Lake | place: Indonesia... | reverse complement strand
AAGCTGCCTCGGGCCGCACAGGTGTCGCCTGTTAAAAAAATGATCGTGCATGATTTCAACCATGATACCTTGCCGGATGTTCTGCTGGCCGGTAACGACCACACTTATGACATCAGCACCGGTTATTATGATGCCAATAAGGGACTGCTCCTGCTGAGCAGGGATAACCGCCCGTTATGTGATCTGTCGAGTCCTGCACAGAGCGGGATCGTTTTGAACGGGATGGTGGAGTCGTTGCTGTATTTAGATGGTGATTTGCCGCTTGTCATAGCAGGGATTAACAGGAATAAGGTGAAGGTCTTTTCTATAACTGAAAAATAAACTTATATTTGCGGTTCTGAACAGGGTGCATGCCTGCGCCCTGTTCAGAACAATCATCCGGCGAGATAGCTCAGCTGGTCAGAGCGCATGATTCATAATCATGAGGTCCCGGGTTCAATTCCCGGTCTCGCTACACTGATAAACAGCCATTTACAAAATTTATATTGTGAATGGCTTTTTTATTGTAGACACAATCGGATACACAAATAGTAATATACATGAAAACCTTTCGGTAGAGGCTTCTAATACGACGGAGAAGGGATTATCTCTATTGAGTGGAAAAACCGGAAAAATTGACCACTTTTCGCCGGTGAGAGCTATTTTATGTAAATATCAGAACACCAAAACATTTGCCTGGTCAATCAGAATCGGCCAGAGGTTGTCAGGCAGGCAGTTTTTTCCACTGTATGATTTGATTCCATTTCTCATATTTCTGATTTGTCATGTATTCTTATTGATTTCTTTTAGTATCAATTCCGGGAGTTCTGATTTCAGACCGGGATAGGATTCAATTATTCTCATAATATCAGCAAGATCTTTCTGGCGTTTACTTCCACGACGTTGTTTGTCTGAATATGCCCAGACTTTACCTTTCAATATGTCTTTCAGTAAAGCCACTTTCATTTTATATCCCAGGACTTCTTTGAATGCAGCGTTCTTAATAAATTCCTGGTATCTTGCATCTGTCTGAAGTTGTATTCGGATATCTGAATCTTTACTTCCTAAATTGATGCTATGAGGAAATTTTTCAATTTTGAATTTATCCTCAGAAAGAGAGATTAATTTCCCGATGGCATCTGCTATCACTACCAGATCTAAATCCAGGCTGACGACCGGCTCCACGTAGGCATTAACCGCAAGGCCTCCGATAACACAATAATCTATTCTATTTTGACTTAACAAATTAATAATTTCCTGAACGATGTCTTTCTTACCGTTGGTTACGCTATTAAAAAACGATTTTTGGTTCATCTCCTGTCCCTCCTTCACAAATTTAACACTTAATCATGTTCTGCATAACATTTATTTAGGATGTGCCAAATAATTACCACTGCTTAGGGATTGCACTCCATATTACAAATCTGAGCGTAGTTCCCATCGGATGGCTTCACCGCCATCCGATGGGTGGTCTGGCCCCTTCTCTTCCCTGCTTGGGGGTTGTACCCCCAGGTTTACATCTCAGCTGGCGCTCTTTTCCAAACGAGTGCCCAAATATCGAAATGTGTTACCAGTATACCGGGCACTCATCAGGGGACGCGTGTCATCCGGATTTTCATCCCTGTTTAAACATCTGCTGGTTTCAGTATTGGCAGCGGTTCCCATGTGATAAAGGGAGTTATCCTGCGCTTGAAACGGCCCAGATCATCGTAGTACATAACGTCGAACACATCCATATCCTGACTGAAATGCTGGTTAGCCCTGTGCAGCGAGGCGTAAACCGGGATTATTCCGATATTGTCCTGTGCTAAAAGCCGTTTACGGACACTCTCCGGATTAGCTATGGAAATGGGCATCTTCGTCTCGTGAATAGCCAGGAACATGCGTATCGTCTCTACCATTCTTCCAATAGACTCACCTCGCAGCTCGACCTTGAAACTATCTTTACGGTATAAGGACGGACGCGAAACTGAAAGATCTATGTGGGTGGTGTTGCCCCCACGCTTGATCTCCCACGGATGGCCGCCGCCTTCTCTTTTTGGATGCGCGCCATCTATCCAGTCGGCAAACTCCTTCCCGGAAGAAGGATCTATGTCCAGAAGTCCTTCATGCCGGCCGTCGGCATATAGTTTATACATTTCCAGACCGGACAATGAATCATCGACTGTCTCCCCCTTGCGTTTTCCGGCAATATAGGCGATTTTACAATATTTAAAGTAATCCGCTGCAGTCATGGACGAGACTTCCGTGTTATCAGCTTTGAGAAAAAAACCTTCTTCAACCAGATGCACAAACTTACGGGTCCTGTGCATGCCCAGTTCCCTGTCCAGCCGGTAAATATCAGGAAGTGAGTTACGTACAAGAGCATTGGGGGCGATCCCGTATCTGTAACGCAATGGATACTCAATCTGTATTATTATGTTGGCTTTAGTCCAATCTCTTCGGACAACCTTCAACCAGTTGTGCGCGGATACAATCAGTGGTTCCCATAACACAACCATTGGATTATGATTTTCAACCGGGTAAGAAGAAGTGCTCAAAGGCTCTATTGCATAGATACCCTTTTCCGGTTCTACTTCCAGACTACCGCCATTGCCGCTGATATGAGTAATGTAAAAGGTATGCTTATACCTGGTGACGTTAAGATGATGCCATTCTTTCCCCTGTTGCGGAAACAGAATATTCCAGACGCGGTCCATACCGGACAACGTGCAGGAGAACTCTTTTAACTCTTTTAAAAAATCAAAAATTAAGGTTGTAAGTTTCATTGCACATCAGTTTCAACTGTCTGGAAATTATCTGTTAATGCCGAACGGTGAAGCTCAGCGGTTTACGCCGGCTGGTATGCCTTTTGCATTTTCGACTGCAAAAAGCATGACAGCAGTCAAGTCTGCTTCGGTGATTTGTTATACTGCACTCAACCTTCCTATACAATATACTGCTCAATAAACTGCAGGTAGCCTTGCCGACCGCCATACTTATTCCAATGCTGCAGTGACTTTATAATGCGCTTCAGGCAGGCCACGATCTCATCCGCCTGAAGCGGCTTAAACATTGTCCGTGAACCGGAATACCATCGCTTAGTTAACGATTCCCGACCCAGGCGCTACTCACATATATGCTTCACGGCATCATAGATGAACCCTGATTTTTCCGCGAAGCGGTGGGGTGTTGCAACACGCTGCTGTAGCTCGGCTTTATATTCGTAGATCAAAGCATCAAGGGCTTCCTCCACATCATAATCGAGCAAGTTTCTGTTCTGTCGATAAAAGTTGACGATGGCAGCCTCAATGTTTTATAAGACATCTGTATATTCTTCTTCAATGGACATATCTAATTGTTCATAAGTGGATTATAAAGGTGTTTTAAACCGGTGCCTGCACTATTGCTGATTAAAGCTGCAGGTGATTCAGCCCTCCGGTTTAATGAATTGTAATGTATTACTTTAATTTCAGTATTTCGGTACAAAGAAAGGATATATTTAATAAAATCTCATTCAGTTCCTTTTCAGAGATTAACTGATAATCTTCAGAGGTCCTGATGGGATAACGGTTAAAAACTGGTCAATCAGAACCGGCCAGAGGTTGTCAGGCAGGACCTTGTTTCCAATTATTTATCATTATCCATCTGAAACCGGAACTCATTTGTCAGGATCGTTCCGACTATCTGTTTGATACCTGCCAGATCATTGGTGATAATATTCCACACTGCTTCAAGTTTGATATCAAAATAAGCATGAGAGATCAGGTTTCTGAAAGCCCTGACCTTATGCCATGGATAATCATATTTGGCCAGCAATCTCTCATCTATGTGGATCACTGCTTCACCAATGACACTGAACTGAAACAGAACCGCACTTGATATGATCGGATCAGCCAGAAATGTTTGTTCATCAACATCCCTGATAAAAGCTTCAATCTGCTCTATCGCCCGGTGAATATGCAACAGCCTTTCGTAACTTTTAGCACCTTTATCTTTCATATATCAATTTCAGGTCTTTCCTTACGTTATTCAAAATATACGGCTTGAAAGAATCCATAAAACCTATATCAACCTTACGTTTTAGCAGATTTTCAAGCTGAAACTGCATATCCGCAAGGTCAAAATAACTGAATCCTTTTACCGTTTTCACGGCCATATCAATATCACTTGATAAATCATCCTCCCTGCGTGAAAATGATCCATAAATCCATGCCTTGCGTATCCCGGGATAACGATCAAGAACCCGGACAATACTGTTCAGTATCTTTTTCCTGTCCTGAACAGAAATAACCTTATAATAAATTTTCTCTTCTGCAACCTTCAGGGCTTCCTTCGCATATTCCTCATCGCCCACTTCATCGATTATTCTGTCGCTCAAATAGGTGAGCAGCATTTCTTTCTCATCATAATTGAAGAATTCAGCAAGTGCAAGGACCTGTTCTTTCCTGATCTTTCTCTGTCCCCTTTCAATTTTGCTCAGAATTGCCTGGTCAATATCAAGAATAGCTGCCACCTTCCTCAAAGGATAACCCTTATTCAGCCTGATTTTCCTGATCAGGTTTCCAAAATCCTGCATTTTGATAAAAATATTTTGACAATTTTAATCAAAATATATTACTCTACATAACACTTCAGCGACTTTTTCAAAGCATTTCTTCTTTCTTCCCTCAAATTCCCTGGCTCTAATACACACTTTCAGAATTTATAAATGGAAGCAGAGCAAACAGGATATTAGAGAGATTTTACATCCAGAACTTTTTCGAGAATAACCTTCAAAGTATTTCTCAACTTGATAATAGGTTTGCTGAGAGTGCTCATTGTCCTATTTATGAATACAGCCGTTTAACCTTCCCCTATTCTTTTATAGCCTCAAGTTTAATAATATAATCTATTAATTCTTTGTCGGTTTCCGTCAACTCCTGGTTGATATCAACATCAGGGTCCGGTCTGTACCATTCTTTTCCCCGGAAATATTGATTAAGATCTTCAGATTTGAAAACATAGCCATACCTGGCAAATATCAGGTTCCTGCAAATTCTGAGGTCGGTTTTAGAAAGTTCTTTAATTGAATAAAGCCTGGAGCGTAAAATCACCAAGCGAATTCCATCCATATAGGGTTCATCATAATAGTTCATTTTACCATTTTCGTCTTCATACCAATCATGCTTCAGTTCAATATACTGAATGAAGGCATCATGCAGTATTTCGCATGAGGGAGATCCTTCCCGGCCATTGGACTCACTTCTTCTATCCAATATTGTATCGTCTTTTAAAAGAAAAAACTCAAATTCCTCCATGCAAATAGTCTCTGTACATGGAATGTTCCTGACAAAAATGATGACATCATAATCCTGCATTTTGAAAATATGCTTTACATGGAATGCCAGCATGTCATCTTTCTCATATTCTCCAATCCCGAAAATCCTGTATTTAGCATCCACAATATCACCAACTCTGAATTCGGAATCCTGACCATTGGATAATACCGGTCCCAGCAGCATTAAAATGGATAAAATGTTTCTCATTCTCATTTCATATCTCCTTGAAAAACACTTTTGAACAGACGCTATACCCTTTTTTACTGAAAAAGGAATGAGCCTCATGATTATCAGCACCACTTTCAAGAAACACATTCTTTAACCCTTCCGATCTTAAATTATTTTCAATCCATTCCAGCAACATGTTCCCGATCCCTCTTCTTTGGAAATCAGGTTTAATAAGGAAATCCTGTATCTCAATGAACGGACAATCCGTTTTTTTCTTCACCATTAGAAAACAAAAACCAATTAAATCTTCTTTATCTCTTACATGTGCCAGCAGGTAAAATTCCTCATCGCCTGTTTCTCTGGTCAGTGCTTTATTAAAATCATTGAATATAAAATTTTCAATATCTGGCCGCCAGGCGGAAAAATTAACGGTTCGTCCATCCTGAACCTCTCCGTGGGAAATATATTTTATGTTTTTATATCTGGAGAAAAAAGCGGCTATTTCTTTTACTTCTTCGACAGATTTACACCATTCAATAGTAAGTTCCCGTAAATTATTTGATTGGGCATTTTGTTCATTGGCAACTTTAGCATTTGAGTTTAATAAAATACATTGTTTACATTCGTTTTTAATAATAGTCTGTCCGCAGGAAGCCCATTTTCTTATTTGTTTACTCTTTGTTTCAAGTGCCACATAATCGAAAAAATCACCTATCTTATCATTATGGGCAGCTTCCAAACCTTTTTCAATGATTCTTCTTAATTCGCAGGTGTAATTCATCTTTACCTCATCCCAGATAGGTTTGAAATTTGGACGTTTGCATAGATCATAATACCAGATAATCCAGCTTCCGAACACTTCTGCAGGCATTATCCGTTCTTTCCTGAAACGGACGGACATTTCAAACAAGTTTAGTATCTGGCATACATAATTCAGGTATGCATATCTTTTATCCTGTTCAGCGGGTATCCCTTTGCCATCTGTCCAAAGAACACCTGAATAATTAATATTCTGTGCATCGAACCGGAAAAGATCAATGGAGGCCAGTTCCAGTTTCTGATATATATCCCGGTTAGCAGAACGTATTTCTCTTTTAGAATCAATTATCTCTTTAATAATAAATATTACTACAGCCATCAATAATGATACAGCGGCGGCGATCTGCCCTAAATTAATATCTGAATTATATTGTATCATAAAAATATTAGTTATCGGTTTGTCAGAAACCGGAGCCTGTCTGTTGATGCTCCCATTGAACAGGAAATTGCGCATTCCGCTGTCATCGAAGCTATAATAAATGCCGTGGCTTATTGTGATTACACAAGCAATGCCCTGGTAAAGGTTCTTTTGTGTGAGTCAATGATAATCAGCTATTTTTAATGAAAAACAGCATCTGGATCCTTGTAGGCTGTATGCATTGACTCAACGGCTTCATTTTTCTTTTTTGGATCACCTCCGTTCAGAGCTACTTTAAGACTTATGGTTGCATCGAGCAGTTGCTTTGCCGCTGCATCAAATCTGGTGATTTGATCTCCCAGTCTTTTCTGTAACCTTTCCCTGGGATAGTTCATAATTGCCTCTGCTTTTGTTACAAGGTCACCGGTCAACCCGGCTATTTCATCAAATTTCCCGTCAGGATAAAGCTTATGATAGATAATATACAATGTCTGATGATAATCGTCGATTTCTTTTAGCACAGGTCGTATAACCCTGCTCATTCTCTCATAAACGGAATGAAGCTTCTCTGCGGCTAACAATAAAGCATCGTTATCATTGCTGTTGACAGCGTTGTAGTAATTTTGTGCCGCAATATTCAATTCATCTAACCGGCTTTCCCATTCAGCCTCCGTATCTCTTAAAATGCCCGGCAGTTTTGCCCCGTTGATGGCTTCCACAGATGCTTTTATCTGAGGTACAAAACCTTTTAAAGCCTCATAGTCTTTGGCAGGATAGGCATCATGCCACATGGGATAGATGATTGTATGAAATTCCGAAAGTTTGCACTGCTGAAGTAATTTCTGCCGGGTCAAATTCTGTTTGGGCAAAGGCTACAGGAAAATAACATAATACTGAAACAAGGAATAAGAGTACAAAGAACTTTTTCATGGTATTAATTTTAAGGTGTAAAAGATTCAATAAACCTGCAAATTAATTTTTTTTATTTATTTGTGTGCTGAAAGAAACGGAAGTATTAATCACTTTTCACTGGTGCTGGATATTCAATCCACCTTCGCGTTCCGGTTGTGCCTCCGCTAAAGCTTCGGCGACATGCGGACGGTGGATGAGAAGGTTTGGTCTAATTCCTCGGGGCTTGCTCCGCCAGCTGGCGGATTCAGAGCTTCCGCGAGCGCTGACTTTGCCTTCGCGTAGCCGCTTGTGCATCCGCTAAAGCTTCGGCGACACGCGGACGGCGAAGCAAGGAACTACTCAGCGGAGGCGCTGCCCTGGAATCTATACTTTTTAGTGTGAATCTCTGAACACCAAAACATTTGCATGATCAACCAGAATCGGCCAGAAGTTGTCAGGTAGGCCTTCTTCCCAGTTAAGGTAATAGGTATTTCCCGAACCAGATCAAAAACTCACATTGATATCCATTTATTCTTTCACAAATCTCCCTGACACTACCTTATTACCAGTGGCAATCCTCAAAAGATAGATACCGGATCCCAGTTTGCTGATGTCAACCTTATTGTTTTTTATCTGTTTTCCTTCCACAATCCTTCCGTAAACATCATAAATAGCGATCCTGGCATCAGGATAGTCAGTGGCAAAATACAGAGTAGTCTTTGCCGGATTCGGATAAAAAACCAGATCATTTTCTTTATTTACCGCAGTTCCTGTCGACAAATCAATCGTTACCTGTTTTTCCAGGGTATTCACAATCAGGTCGAATGTTATTGATTTTGTGGATGTAACCTTGTATGGAACACGAATTATTTCCGCTCCCTCTGCCATTGCTGTTGCTGTACAAACACCAATTGCATATTTCGTGGCAGTGATGTTGGTTGCTGTTAAAAGGGATTCGTTCAGGAACAGAGGACTGCCCAGACATTCATTATCCTTATGCACAAAAACATTCAAACCAAATAATTCACCAAAGGATTTAAATACCACATTCCCATCTGCCACTGCAATACCGACATCAGCATAGGGTTCATAGGCAGCTTTCATGCCAGATTCGGCAGGGAATTGCGTTATTAAACCTATTGAGTATTTCAGTATTTCTGCTGCATCATTTGCTGTTACACCTCCAACACCATCCACATTGGCTGTCGTATCACGCCAGTTATCCCAGGGAACAGGATCGACATCTGGCAATGGATCCAGACCTACTGAATACCTAAGTGTCAGGGCAGCATCATAGGTCAGTATTTTCCTATTGTCATCTACATCCCCGTAATGTATGGGTATAACAGTGAAACTGCCTCCTCTTGTTGGTGTTGAAACGACTTCATTTCCTGCCATATCTGTGCCATTGCTCAGGGTAACATTCACAAGGCCGTGGATTTTTGGAACTAACCAGGTATAGGTATAAACCAAACTGCTGATCCGTGTCATATCAACCGCTGACAGGGTGATTGCACCACCCAGGGATAGTCTGACAGGGTTAACCTCTTTCATTGGTTCACTGAAAGCTGCCGTAATCAACAGCGCATCCCCACACCTGATATCACTATCGTTGTATGTAATAGCAGCAGTTGGCGCGATATTTTCAAATATCTTAACAGTTCCATTTGTAAGATTATTAACCACGCTGTCATTCAAATATGAGTTGGTCATGGTTAATGTTGTGGTGCCAACCTTCAATGCTTTAAATCTCAATATTAAAATATCACCAGCACCTGTAATTGCATTTGTTCCCATATAACCTATCGCAAGTTTTGCCGGAGGGCCAGCGTTCACCATGACCATTCCCCCTTCAGCAAGCGTACCAGTAATTGTATTACCGATGTAATCCAGTGCTGCAGTATCAAATTCAATATCAAACTGGTAGGATATTATATCATCTTCGGGGGTAAGATTGCCTGTTGATATTTGAACTTCAACCGTATCATCCTCATAAACATTTGCATCCCGGATCGTCAGGGAGTAATGATCTTCAGAATCCATAAGACAGCGTACAGAAATTTCGTCTCCCTTATTATAGGCATTGCGGTAGACTTCTGAATGAGTGAAGCCAAGTTCCCGGATCCATGCATTTCTGCTGATATTCTCAGTAGAAGACCATATGTAAGCATCTTTACCTATATCCCAGAAAGCTCCATTGATATCACAGTCGCCAGCAGGTAAAGCTGTAAATCCACTCTCATTAGTTGCACCGGTATTAGGACTTGACCATAAAGTCGTTCCGGTTTCTTTAAGCTTGCCCCCAGCGACACTTGCGCCCCCCAAATAATCAATCAGGATTGTCCACTCATCATCGGCAGGCACATGCCAACCTGCCGGGCACAGTTTACGGCTATCATTAACTGCCCACCAATTATATAATGCACCATAAATTCCAGCATTAGATGCAGAATCATTATTATAATAACTACGCTCGATTATAATAACTACGCTCGCCTGTGCTTGAATTTTGCCCGGCAACATTTGGAATAAGGTCGCCATTATTATAGTGAGTAGTTTTCAGGTTTTCTTTCATCCATACCTGTGTTCCAATTTTAACTGTGGTATATGAATTGCCATCGATATCTGTAATTATTTCTTCATTATTAACACAACGAACTGAAAATCCGTAATACTTCTCGTTATGATTGTAACGGGCTATTTGTGAATTACTGTAATACAGTCCCCGATACCATGGGTTGTTACTGTTATACTCCGTGGAAGACCAAAAGTTTATGCCGTCACCGACACTTGCAAAACTTCCATCGGGTGTACGACAACCACCTGGCAAAGCAGTAAAACCAGTCTCATTTGTTGCTCCTGTATTTGGTGTATTCCAATGAGTCAATCCATCTTCTTTCAGCTTTCCTCCTTCATCTGTTCCACGATATCCAGTATTATCTGCATCAACCTGGCTCATACCTATATAAATCTCTAGTTCTTTCCATTCAGCATCACTTGGCACATGCCAGCCAGAGGGGCAGATCTGCCTGCTATCTGCTACGGAAAAGAAATTATACATAGCCCCGTATGTTAGGGCATTAGCTGCTGAATCATTCCCGTAATAGCATCGTGCCCCGGTACTTAATCCATTCCACTGAGTATTGTCAGCAACATTTGGAATCGGATCTCCATTCTGATAATGAGTTGTTTTCAGGTTTTCCTTCATCCATACCTGATCACCAATTGCTACTGTACCATAGACATTACCATCAATGTCAGTAACAGAAGACGAAGCATCACCTGCCGCGACGGAATCATTAACGGGAATTTCATCCCCAGGATTGACTATCACGGTTTTATTACCTGGGATTTCACACTCGAAGGTGGTAATCATTACGGAATAGCTTGTATTGGCAGATGGCTTAACCCATATTGACTGAGTTGTTTCGCCTGTACTCCATTGATAGGAAGAATAAGGAAAACCCGATGCGGTAAGCAGGGTTGAATCACCCTCATAAACCAAATCCTCTCCTGTAATCAGATCATCCGTGGAACCGATCCATGCAGTAACGCCACTAATCTGAGCCTCGCAACTGTTGCCATACATTCTGCCGTCACATCCACATACCGGGGCCCAAAGAGTGAAACATACACAATTATCACATATCTGGGCAGGATCAATACATCCAATCTGGCCGGGAAGTAAACCAGGAATGAATAAAACCAGCAGGAAGGTATATCTTTTCATTTCCAGGATTAATTAATATTAATATACTGTGAAGTAACTTTATATTAATATACTGTGAAGTAACTTTATACAAAATAAAAATCTTTGAGAGGGAAAAGAATGAAAAACTAAAAAGTATAATGAAATGTTAATCCCTACGACAAGAATGCCTGAGAACTTTCTGATAAAGTAAAGTTATTAAATTTTTAATATTGTTCCTGTTTTATAAATTCTTAAAAACCTATTAAGTATGTTTGCCTGACAGC
>Ga0233423_10001541_pt1 | contig 11506 bp, 9 predicted proteins | sample Watercolumn_Mata_FD_180713 | JGI IMG/M metagenome (GOLD analysis project Ga0233423, IMG submission 180713) | Freshwater microbial communities from Lake Matano, South Sulawesi, Indonesia - Watercolumn_Matano_2014_112_MG | ecosystem: Environmental > Aquatic > Freshwater > Lake | place: Indonesia... | reverse complement strand
TTTCCGTCATACGTTATACCCGATGAGCGCGAGAAGTTTCCTGGCCCAGAAGAGCTTGCCCCGTTTTACCGGGTCCACGTCAGGATCATCGAGGTCGAACCCAATAATATGGATCTGCAATGCCCCCAGCTCGTCGGCCGCAAAGACCGCACGGTCCCCATCCGTGAACCCGCCAAAGTTGTGGACATGCGGGAGCGGCGGGCCCTGTGTTGTCCCGACAACCCTGCCGGTAAACCGGGGCACCCAGTGCTTAAGGAGCGGGATGTTGTCACCGTGTGCATGGATGACGATGATCGTCCCTTCACGGTTCATCTCAAGGAACCGGTCGGTCGCACCGTCAAGATCAGTGAAGATTGCATCCGGGCGGATGCCATGATCTTCAAGTACCTCGCCCGCTGCATCGGCAGCAAAGACAATCCCGTTTACCTTTCCCAGCTCGTTCTTCAGGCATGGAGCGTTCCCGCAGACCGTCACCTCGTTTCCTTCAGTGAGCGAAGCAAGGGAGAGGAGGTTGTCGCATTCGAGGAGATTGGCAAGCACCCGGGCCGCCTCTTCATCAGCATTCCGGTCGAACCCGAAGTACTCCAGGATCTCGTTATAATATGGTTCCCATTCAGGATATTTCATCAGGCTCCCTCAGGGGCGGGGGTATCCGGAACAAAAACCTTCCTCTCATGCCCCGTTCTTCTTTCCCTCGTTCTCCAGCCCGACAAGGGTCTTGAACTTCTGGAGGATAGGTGCGATCGTGATATTGAGGAGCTCGGCTTTCTGCTCCACCCGGGTGAAGTAGTGGAGCGGGATAGTCGCTGCCGCCATGTTGGGGTGACCGCCCGCGTCCCCGATGTCCCCGAAGGCTTCGGCGAGCGCGTTGCCGATATGGAGCCGGATGTCCCGGTTGCGTGCCGAGACCACGATCGCGGTGTCGGTGATCCCATACACGAGCGCCGTGTTCACCCCTTCGAGCGTGATCAGAAGGTCGGCCGCCTGCGGTAGTGCATCGCGGTTCATCACGTACCCTACGTTACTGAAGAGATAGCCGCTCACGATCTCCCGGTTCTGGATGGCTTTCCCGAGCACATCTATCGTCTCCTGCGAGAGCGACGGGGACATGATCTTGTCGAGAAGATCGGCATCGGTGAGCGGGAGCAGGAATCCCGCGTAATTGAGGTCCTGCGGGGTCGTGTTGCGCCTGAAGTCTTTCGTGTCCGCCCTGATGCCATAGAGGAGAGCGGTCGCGACCCGTTTGTCAACCGGTATGTCGAGCTCCTGCAGGTACTGGGTGAGGATACTCGCCGTCGCCCCGACACTTGGCCGGATATCAGCGAATGTTCCCGCCGGGGCAACCTGTTTGGCGTCCTTGTGGTGGTCGATGATGATTGCGATCTTCGTCCCCTGCGGGACATCGTTGTTGGCACCCGGCGCCGGAGTGTCGACAAGTGCAAGGTAGTTGCACTTGGCAAGGGCGTCAGGAGTCAAGTGCTCCATCTTGATATCGAGGAGGTTGACAAACGTCCGGTTCTCCTGATGCCCGATGTTGCCCTCGTAGAAGATCCGGGTCTGGAGATTTTTCGGGCTAGCATGTTTTGCTATGGCAGACAGAGCCATCGCGCTCGCAATCGCGTCCGGGTCCGGGTTCTTGTGGGCGATGATGCCAAGCGTCCCCTCCCAGCCGGCGAGGAGGGAGAAGAGCCGCTGGGAAATCCTGCTCGCGTGCTGCTTCCTGACCTGGTGGAGCGCTGCCTTTGCGACCACCTCCTGCGGGTAGAGGGTGAGCTCGGCTCCGGCGGCAGCCAGTTTCTGCCCGCTCACCGGGTCGATCGCCCTCGCGATGATATGGCACGAGGGGTACCGCTTCTGGATGGCGGCAACCGCGGCAAGGTTCGCACCGGCATCGCTCGTCATGACAAAGGCGATCCGGGGCTCGGGCAGGCCGAGGAGCATATCGGGCGCTTGTATGTCCCGGACGTACGCGTCGAACTTCTGGTCCCGGAGGTGCCGGACCCGGGCCTCGTCCCGGTCAACGACGATCACGTGCTCGTTCTCCTTTGCCAGTTCGAGGATGATGTTGTACCCGGTCGTCCCGCAGCCGAAGATGACGTACCCGCTCTCCTGCTGGGGCACAAATGCCGCCGCTTCAGGCATGGTACAGAGATGTCGCCGCCCGGGATATTAAGGGATTGCAGGTGTCCGTTTCTCGAAACCTTTATTCCCCGGCATCGACCATCTATTTAGGTCAACTGGGTCTGTAGCTTAGTTCGGCATAGCGGCGGACTCTTAATCCGCAGGTCAAGGGTTCAAATCCCTTCAGGCCCGTCCCCCTTTTTAAAAACTGCTTCCGTACAACCTTTTCCTGAACTGGTCCATCCGATTTATCCTGTACTTTAATACACCGCGGGACAACAGAAACTGTGATTATCTTTCTTCGGGATGCCGGAGAAGCAGGGGGCTTGCGGCACGGATATCCTTGACTTGATCATCGGCATGCTGATTGTATCTGCTGCGAGCATGACCTGCCTCGGGCTGTACGGCAGGCGGTACGTCGACCGTGTCCCTGCCGCAACCCCCTACGTCCTGATCATGTTCGCTGCCGCGGCATGGGCGGTGCTGTACGCCCTCGATCTCCTCGCGCCGTTCTTCCCGCAGCGCATCGCGTACCATAACCTCCGGTTCCTGTTCCTGCCGTACTTCTCGGTCCTCGAACTCTGGCTGGTGGTTGCCTATGTCAGGAAGACCGAATGGCTCCGCAGGCAATGGGCCGCCCTTGTCCTCGTCATCCCGGTCACGGCAACCGTGCTCGCCCTGACGAGCTCGTACCATGACCTGTTCCGGTATGATTTCTGGATCGATGCAGGCGGCCCGATCCCTGTCCTCAGGTACTCGGAGAGCGGCTTTTTCCTCCTGTACTCGCTGTACTCCATCCTGCTGCTGCTCCTCGCGGTCGCGATCCTGGTCATGGAGACAAGAAAACAGGGAACGCTCCGGGAGAAGCAGACGATCATCCTGATCCTCGCGCTCGCAGTACCGACGATCATTAATACCTCGTTCCAGGCCGGGTTCACCCCGGTTCCCGGTGTCAACCTCACCTCTGCCCTCTTCTGGATACCTGCACTCCTGTACACGGTCGCCCTTTTCAGGTACCGGTTCCTTGACATCATCCCGATCGCCCGGGGCAGGCTGATCGAGATCCTGAGCAAGCCCGTGCTGGTGCTGGACGCGGACAGCCGTATCATCGACCTGAACCCCGCCGCATGTACGCTTTTTTCCCTCAAACCGACATCCGTCATCGGGAAGCCGGTCGGGGAGGTTATTCCGGACTGGCCGGAATTCCTGTCGCTGTGCAGGACGGACCGGAACAAGCGCACGGACCTCGTCCTGAACGGGGATGCCGGCACCCGGTACTTCATCGGGACTGCCGAGCTCCTCCTGACCGCTGAGGGAGAGACCGAAGGGCGGCTGATCGTCCTGCAGGACGTGACCGATATCAGGAAAGCGGAGATGGCGCTGCGCGAGAGCGAGGAGACCTACCGGACCATCATCGACAACATGCAGGACCTGTTCTACCGTACCGACAACGAGGGCAGGATCACGATGATCAACGCCTCGGGGGCACGGCTTGCCGGGTACGATTCACCGGACCAGCTGATCGGGAGGAACGCTGCCGAGATGTATATTGACCCGGACGGGAGGAGGAAATTCCTCGATGTCCTCAAAAAGACCGGATCGGTGTACGCGTATCCCCTCCTTCTCCGGGCCCGCGACGGCTCGATCCGGAACGTGACCACGAGCAGCCACTTCCACCGCGATCCCCGGGGGAATATCCTGGGCGTGGAGGGGATAATCCACGATATGACCGACCAGCGGCACGCTGAAGAGGCCCTCCAGATCGCCAACCGGAAGCTCAACCTGCTCTCGTCAATCACCCGGCACGATATCCGGAACCAGCTGATGGCGCTGATGACCTTCCTGCAGCTCTCGAAGGATACTGCCACCGAACCTGCACAGTTTTCAGACTACCTCGCACAGGCGCTGAAGATCTCCGAGACCATCGACCGGCAGATCGGGTTCACCAAGGATTACGAGGACCTTGGGGTCAAAGCCCCGGTCTGGCAGGACATCAGCTCCTGTATCGGCAGGGCGTCGGCAGGGCTCAACCTCCAGAACGTCCGCATCGGGGTGGAGACGCACGGTCTTGAGGTCTATGCCGATCCGCTCCTGGAGAAGGTCTTCTACAACCTGATCGACAACGCCCTGAGGTACGGCGGTGAGCACCTGACCACGATCACGGTCTCATCCCGCCCGGCCGGAACGGGGCTCGTGCTGGTCTTTACGGACGACGGTGCCGGTATCGCCCGGGACGACAAGCCGCGCCTGTTCGACAAGGGATTTGGCAGGAACACCGGGCTCGGCCTCTTCCTCTCCCGCGAGATCCTCTCGATCACCGGCATCACGATCACCGAGACGGGTGTTCCGGGCAGGGGCGCCCGGTTCGAGATGGCGATCCCGGCCGGCGGGTTCCGGTTCGAAGGCCAGAGCACCTGACCGTGCAGGCCGGAACCCTGCCCGCACGGATATTTTTTTTACGCAGAAGCCGGGCTCCTGCGGGAACCTCCGGCTGTACCTTGGACACGGCCGGAAAAAGAGGTACGCCGGTCAGAATACGATCTCGCTGATCGGGTGCCGGATCTTGGGATTTGGCTTGTCGGCCGCATACCCGATCGGGCAGAGCATGACAGGAGCGAGGTTTTTGGGCAGGTTCAGGATCCTCGCGTATGCTGCCGGGTCGAATCCGCCCATCGGGCAGGAGTCGAAGCCGAGCGACTTCGCACCGTTCAGCGCGTTCCCCAGCGCAAGGTAGGTCTGCGCCTGCGACCAGGCAGCCCGCTGCTCCTGACTCATCCCCGCAACGAAACCGGATGCCATCCCGGTTACGGCTCCGATAACGTCTGCCGGTACGTTGTTCCTCTTCATCAGATCCCCCAGCCGGCGGATCAGGCTGTCGTAATCTGAGTCGGCGCAGAAGACCAGCAGGTGCGAGCAGGTCGTAATCTGCTCCTGGTCAAAGGACGCCGGCCTGAGCTCCTCCCTGAGTTTTTTGTCCGTAATCACCTTGATCTTCCAGGGCTGGAGGTTGAGGGCCGATGGCGCGAACCGCACAAGCTCCAAAAGCCCGGACACTTTTGCTTCGGGCAGGATTCTGCCGTCAAACTTCTTGACCGCGTACCGCTGCATCACGCATTCCGCAAACTGCATTCTTCCAGTCACTCTCCTGATGAACGGGGGATCAGCTGCCTGCATGATAAAGGTTGTTCCGGCCGGTACAGGTATCCTGCAGGGGCGACACATGAACCTTTAATCCCGCCCGTGACCAACACGGGTTAGGAAATGGCTGGTCGTCCCATGGCTGGTACAGCGGAGCCCCCCGGCTTCAAAAAATCCCTCGGCCTCTTCGAGCTCGTCAGCCTCGGCGTCGGGGGGACGATCGGATCCGGGATCTTCGTCGCGCCCGGCATCGCGGCCGCGATCTCCGGGTCCGCCTCGATCCTCGCGTGGCTGATCGTGGCGTTCTCTGCGTCCTGCGTCCTGCTCTCGCTCGCAGGGATATCGTCCCGGTTCCGGGAAGCCGGCAGCTTCTACGGCCTCTTTTCCTCGGTCTTCGGACAGCGCGTCGCGCTGCCCGTAATCCTCCTCTACCTCGTCTCGTCCGCATTCGGCGTTGCCACGATCGCGGCGGGGATCGGGCAGTACCTCGGCCACCTCGGCATCGGGCCGGTCCTCCCCCTCGAGATCGCGGCGATCCTCTTCTTCTGCGGCATCAACATCGTCGGGATTGCCCTCTCCGGCAGGCTTGAGGTCGTGCTTGCCGTCCTCAAGACCGTCCCGCTCGTCATCATCGCACTCCTCCTCCTCCCCCATATCCAGACGGAGAACTTTGCCCTGACGACCGGAATCTCCGCCCCCGCGATCATCGCGACCGTAATTATCGTCTACTGGCCGTTCACCGGCTTCGAGATCAGCGCGATCCCGGTCGGGGAGACAAAGGACATCACCCTGATCCGGAGATCCCTGCTCATCGTCATGGTGATCGTCACCTCCGTCTACCTTCTCCTCAACATCGCCCTCATCGGCAGTGTGGGGACGGCCGTGCTCGCCGCTTCCCCGGCGCCCGTGGCTTCAGCAGCCGGGCTTATCTTCTCCAGTGCCGGGGAGGTCGTTGCCGTGATCGGGATTGTCGCCATGCTCTCCGCGCTGAACGCGTACATCATCGCGACCTCGCGGGTGCTGCAGGACGTGGCATCCCGCTTCTCCCTTCCCCGCCTCTCCGAGCTCGGCAGCCGGGGCACGCCGGCGATTGCGCTCATCGTCAGCTGCGGGGCCTGTGCCGGGCTCCTCTTCATCTCAAACCGGTTCGAGATGCTCGCCAGCGCGTCGGTGATCACAACGCTCGTGCCGTACATCTTCTTCTGCCTCTGCTCGTGGGTGACGGAGCCCGGGCTGCGCACCCGTGCTGTCGCTGCTGCCGGCACCCTGTCGACGGCAGCCATCCTTGTCCTCTGGTTCATCCTGTAAACAGAGGGGCCGGATCCAAAAAACGGGTGCAGGAGGGCCGGTACCCGAAAAAATCCCGTTGGGAGCCACGGTTCACAGAAAGTTCTTCAATAACGAGAACAATTTTTTGTTAACCGTAACGGTTCAGCCGGACCAGCAGGACACCAGGATGCTCTCAATACTCTATGTCGACGATGAACCTGCCCTGCTGGACATCGCAAAGGTTTTTCTGGAAAAGACCGGGGATTTCTCAGTCAGAACGACCGGATCGGCTGCTGCTGCGCTCGAATACTTAAAGACCAACCCCGTTGATGCGATTCTCGCCGATTACCAGATGCCGGACATCGATGGGATCCAGCTTCTGATAACCGTCCGGCAACAGTTCGGGGACATCCCCTTCATCCTCTTCACCGGCCGGGGGCGTGAAGAGATTGTAATCCAGGCAATCAACAACGGCGCAGACTTCTACATCCAGAAGGGCGGAGACCCCAAGGCGCAGTTTGCAGAGCTGATCCATAAGATCCGGAAATCTGTCGAGAACCGGCAGGCGCGCAATGCAGTCAAGGACTCCGAACAGCGGCTTGCAGACATCGTCGATTTCCTCCCGGATGCGACATTTGCCATTGACCGTAACGGACGCGTCATAATCTGGAACCATGCGATCGAGAAGATGACCGGTGTTCCGGCTTCCGATATGCTGGGGAAGGGAGAGCACGGGTATGCCCTCCCCTTTTACGGAACGCGCCGTCCCATGCTCATCGACCTTATCAACGAGCCCGAAGAACGAGCCCGAAGCGGCGATTGCCCGGTCGTACAGTCATGTTGTCCGGGAAGATGACGTCCTGATTGCCGACACCGGGCTCCCACGGCTGAAGGGGAAACCGGTCACCCTGATGGGTATGGCAAGTCCCCTCTACAACCGTGCGGGGGAGGTCGTTGGCGCGATCGAATCGATCCGCGACATTACGGAACGGAAGACAGCAGAGGAGAGCCTGCTCCGCGCCAAGAAGGACTGGGAGACCATCTTCCGCGCGATAGGACATCCCGCTATCGTCCTCGATGCAGAAAACCGTATCATCGATGCGAACGACGCTGCGCTCCGGGTCACCGGGAGATCGATGGACGAGCTGAAAGGGAAGCATTGCTACGAGGTCTTCCATGCGCCGGATGTGGACCGGCCCCCGGAGTCCTGCCCGTTCGAGCAGATAAAAAGGACCAAAAAGGCGGAAGCAGCCGAGATGGATCACGAGACGTTAAACGGCAGTTACCATGTGAGCTGCACACCGGTCTTCGATGATGCCGGCCGGCTCGAGAAGGTTATCCATATCGCCATGGACGTTACGGAGCGCCGGCACGAACAGGATGAGATCGCTGCCATGTACGGGCAGCTGGCTGCGTCGGAGGACGAGCTGCGCCGGCAGCTGGACGAGATCAGCAGGGCCCAGGATGAGAAGGAGCGGACCGAGAAGAACTTCCGGGCGCTGGTCGACAATGCGCCCGACGCTGTCTTCATTCAGGCAAACAACCGGTTTCTCTACCTGAACACGGCAGCGCTGCGCCTGTTCGGGGCATCGTCTGCCGACGATCTGCTGGGAAAGAACCCGTGGGACAGGATTCATCCGTCATTCCATGCCGTGGTCAGGGAGCGGGTCCATGAGTTGCTGGCCGAGGGAAGATCGGTCGGGAAGCTGGACGAGGTCTACCTGAAACTTGACGGTTCGCCGGTCGATGTCGAGGTCACGGCGGTGCCGGTCCAGTACGGGAGCGAGAACGGTGTCCTCGTCATGCTCCATGACATCACGGCCAGAAAGAGGGTCGAGACCGAGCTCCGCGCAGCCTACGAACAGCTGACGGCTTCCCAGGACCTGTTGTCCCGGCAATACCGGGAGCTGGAAGAACGCGGACAGATAATCCGTCAGAGCGAGGAGAAGTACCGCACCCTCGTCGAAACGACCGCGACCGGCTTTGTGATCGTTGATGAGCAGGGGAGGGTACTGGATGCAAACGCCGAATATGTCAGGCTGAGCGGGCACGCGACGCACGATGAGATCTTTGGCAGGAGCGTAATCGAGTGGACGGCGGATCACGAGAGGGAGAAGAACGCCGAAGCTGTCCGCCAGTGTGTCAGGGACGGGTTTATCCGGAACTTTGAGATCGATTACAAGGATACTTTTGGGAATCTCACGCCGATCGAGATCAATGCAACGGTGCTGAAGTCACAGGGCCGGGTGCAGATCCTCTCACTGTGCCGGGACATCAGCACACGAAGGAAGACCCAGAAGGCGCTCAGGGAGAGCGAGGAGTGGTCCCGCTCGATCCTGGACGCTGCGCAGGCCGGGATCCTGCTGGTCGACGCAGCGACCCACCAAATCATCGATGCGAACCCCAAGGCACTGAACCTGATCGGCGCATCCCGGAATGCCGTGATCGGGGCTGTCTGCCACAGGTTCGTCTGTCCCGCGGAAAGGGGAAGGTGCCCGGTGACCGATCTCTGCCAGAAGGTGGACACCTCAGAACGTGTGCTGCTGACCGCTTCCGGTACCCAGATCCCGGTCGTCAAGACGGTCGTCCCGATCCATATCCGCGGCCGGGATCTGCTCGTGGAATCCTTCATCGATATCTCGGAACAGAAGCGCTCGGAGGCATCGATCCGGGAGGCGAACTGGAAACTGAACCTGTTAAACAGCATCACCCGGCACGATGTCGCGAACCAGCTGACCGTGCTGCGGGGCTACACCGAGCTCGCCCGGTTCGCCAAACCCGGCCCGGTCGTCGCGGAGTTCCTTGCCAAGATGGCCGATTCCGCCGATACGATCCAGCGGCAGATCGATTTCACCCGGACGTACCAGGAACTCGGCACGTTCGCCCCCGCATGGCAGGAGATCGGGGAGATCATAAGGAAAGTCCGGCCCGGCAACGTCACGTTCACCACGACGTGCGACAGGTATGAGATCTTTGCCGACCAGATGCTCGAGAAGGTCTTTTTTAACCTCTTCGACAATGCCGTCAGGCACGGGGGGCAGGTAACCGCTATCACCGTGCAGTGCATTCCTGCCGACGGGGAACTGATCGTCTCTGTCGAGGATAACGGGGCGGGCATCCCGCTCGATGCGAAGCAGAAGATCTTCGAGCATGGCTATGGCAGGAATACCGGCTTCGGGCTCTTCCTGGCGCGGGAGATCCTCGCGATTACGGGGATTGCCATCTACGAGACGGGTTTGCACGGGAAGGGTGCACGGTTCGAGCTGCATGTCCCGCAGGGAAAATTCCGGCTGAAAGACTGATCCGTGCCGAACCAGGACTGCCGCACGGGCCGGTTCAGGGACGCAAAACTATGTATCGGGACACACAATAACGTCCGGAGCGAGACGGTGGGATGATGATATCGGGGATGCGAGGGGCGGGGATCATCGTCATGGTTATCGTGACAGTAGCAGGATTCGCCGTGGCTGCAGGATGCGTTGACCGCACCTTTGACCGCAGTGCCGACGGATCGGTTGTTCAGGCAGTGCCGGGCGAGACCGTCACGATCACGCTCGCAGAAAACCCTTCGACCGGGTTCATCTGGAACGCGACGGTCACGGGCGACCTCGCTATCACCGGCGATGATTATTCATCCGGCAACCCGGTCGGCGAGATGATGGGCATGGTCGGCGGGGGAGGTTCCCGCAGCTGGCAGCTCACGGTCGGGAAGGATCGCGAGCAGACGTTCTCTGCCGTCCTCCGGCGCCCGTGGGAACCGGTCAACAGGACGCTCGATACCTATTCGATCACATTCGTGGTACCGTAACGAACCGGTCAAACGGAAATGCCTGTTCAGGGCGTTCCGGTCGCGAGCCACAGGAACGCGAGGATCTGCACGAAGCAGAAGAGCGGGACGAGGAAAAACCGTCTCTTCTGCGTCTTGTGCCGGAAGACCTGCATCGCGGCAAACGCGCCGAACGGGCCGAAAAGCGCCCCTGCAAGGAGTGCTGCCTCGGAGATCCTCCACTTCCCTGTTACGGCCCGGTGCTTGTCCGCTGCAAAAAGGAAGAAGACGATCCCGTTCACCGCAAGGAGAAGTAAAAGAACTGAAGGATCCGGAACAGTCATCACAGGAATTCGGCCCCGCACCATCGTAATACTTCAGCGCCACACCGGTGCTCACCCATCTCCGTACTCAGCCCTACGGTGTTTATGCACCTTAGTGCTTCATCACCACATCGATACTGCGTATCTCAGTACCACGATACTGCGTATCTCGGTACTCACAAGCACCTCAATGCTGATGCATTTCAGTGCTTGATGAGTACATCGGGGCTGATGCCCCTCAGTACCTCGAAGCATCTTAATGCTTCATCGGTATATCAAAGAACGGGTTCTTGCCTGCGGCAGCGAGCGGGATGCCGTAGGCAACGCTGCACCCCTTGAGCATCCCGAGTTCGAGGGCAGCAACCCCCGCGGTGAACATGATCCGGTTGTCCGCGTTGTGGATGGACGCTGTCTTGACCGCCGATCCGACCGCGATTCCGAGATCCGAGATCTTGAAGACGCAGTTGGGGCCGCCGTACACGGACCTCTTTTTCTTTGCGGCAGCCTTTCCGGCTTTGATCATCTCCGCGCAGGTGGGAAACCCGCACCCGCCGCAGTTGAGCCCCAGCGCCCGCGTCCCATCGACACCGATCAGCAGCGTCGCATCGCTCTTTCTCACCTGATCCGCGTTGACGAAGAAAAAGTCAAAGCCGAGCGCCTTTCCCATCGCCTCGATCCGTGCGGCGAGCCTCTCCTGCTCTTTTCCGGTAACAATCCTGCACTGGATCGAGTCCTTGCCGACCGCTTTGGGCGCGGTCCGGGCGGCAAGCGCCATCAGCCCGGCCACCGTTCTCACTGCATCGGATTCCAGAGTCATACAGGATCGTGGGGGTTCCCTGCAAAAAAAGGAGAGGTCGCATTCCCTGCTGCCTGCCATACCCGGCACCAC
>Ga0233423_10001540_pt1 | contig 11511 bp, 11 predicted proteins | sample Watercolumn_Mata_FD_180713 | JGI IMG/M metagenome (GOLD analysis project Ga0233423, IMG submission 180713) | Freshwater microbial communities from Lake Matano, South Sulawesi, Indonesia - Watercolumn_Matano_2014_112_MG | ecosystem: Environmental > Aquatic > Freshwater > Lake | place: Indonesia... | reverse complement strand
TTAGCAGTATGCAGTTTATCCTGATCAACACAATCAATGAGATAGTCGATATCAAGAAAGAAAATATCCCTAGGATCGTCCAGGTGGCCTCTGACGAATAATTCTTTTCCGACTAGGAGTAATATGCGTCTGACCATGCCAAAAACCTGGCTGCGTCTCAGTCTCAGATTTTCGCGGTTAGCCAGGAGCTTGGCTGTGAGGCCAGCGAGCCAGCGAGTTGCTGGATCGCTAAATGTAAGCGGTTCTTTTTGAGAATTGGTATTTTTGCAATCATTATCAATATCATCATTAACCAAGAGTTGAGAAATGACACGCAGCAAGAGGGCAGGATTTTCTCTGTATGTGATCGTCTCTAGCTTCAATTCGCCTATGGTCCGATCACCATAATCTCTGATGAAAATATCGTATGCCTTTTGGGCCAATGGGATGCCCTTTATCATCTGAAGTCTTTCTTCATCGCTCGTCTGTGTATCGACAAAGCGGCTACAAAACTCATAGCCCTGTGCAGCGATCGCAGACCTGATAGTGGCAAGCAGGGTAGGCGGTTTAGCCGATGCCACTCCGCCATGCGGCAATAGAGCATCATAGAGTCGGGTTTTGTCATCTTTGCCACAGCGGTCGCTCAATACACCAAAGGCAAGCATGGCAAAAAAATCATTTGCTATGGGCGCCTTAAAATTGTCGATAAGTCCTCTTTCGAGATCCTTGTAAAGTTTGAGCGCACTCGGGATATCTGGAGGCTCTGTCATCAAAGCGTCCACCTGCTCGATTGCTGCCTGGCAGCGATTATGAAAGGCCACACACTCTTTTTTTAAATTGATAAAACTGATGGTCATGGCTGCCAGGCAACGTACTATATCCAGTGGCCCAGTCCGTCCGGCAAACTCATCTACGTTCAAGAGAGGCTTATCTGGGGCATTAATGCCCATCATTTTTTCCATCTTGGGTCTGGTGGATCTGTAGGCTGGTAAAAGGCCAATCAAGCGGTACCAATTATTGAGGTTGTAATAGACAACACCATCTTTTTGAGCGAGAAGATCGGCAAAGATCGCATCATGAGAGGCTTGAAGTCGCACACCCATCAGTGTGCAAAATGATCTGTAGACTCCTGCATAAGAACGCTTGATAAAACTAAAAGTCATGGGTGTGGTCACGCCAGGATAGCTCTCTTGTATATTGCTGCCTTCGTATATGGTGACATCTAGCATGCTTTGCCTAATGCGAGGTGTTGTAATCGGACGAGCTTGCAAGATATATAATTTTTTGCCAGCAAAAGCCCATTCGATATCGATGTCTGGCATGTTCAAGCCTTGCTGCAGGGCTTTGACAGCTCTCTCCACTTGTCGCAATCTTTGGTCGCTCAAGATTTGGATCTCGCTGGCTGCTATTTTCTCCCTAGCTATGATGCCGTTCGCTTGGATCCATGCGTGCTCCCCATCGATGGTACCAGCCATCAATTTTTCTCCGAGGCCGGTGGTGCTAACAATCAGCATGGCATCATGCGATCTTACTGGATCGCGGCTAAAGGCTACTCCTGCAATATCCGCCGGTACCATTGCCTGGACGATCAAGGATAGTTTTTCCTCTAATCTTTTTGCCTCTGTCTCTGCTGCTTGAGAGGGCTTGGACGCGATCTTGGTCCTATAAATTGTAAGATTGGCTTGCCGGTTGTAATCTTGATCCACAGCCATCGCATAAATGTTTTTGATCAGATCTTGCGGTTTGATAGATAATCTTGTCTGGTATTGCCCTGCAAAACTTGCTAAATCAGAGTCTTCATTGGCTGCAGAAGATCGGATGGCAAATGATAGGTCTAGGCCATGTTTTTTTGTTGAGGCAAACAATCTTTGTAAGTCAGGTTTTAGTCGTATTGCCAATCTGGCCTGGTCCATCTGACCATTGCGCAGGTGGTCGATGAGATCAAAATCAATCAGGATAAAAGGGCTGCTATAAAAAACTGATGTCTTCAGTTTTTCAATATTTGCGAGGGTATTGGCCTTTGATTTTGTCATGGTGATTGAGGTTTGCGACATTAAAGTAACTCCTATATGTCTATGCGCCTTGAGCCAGGCTGGGCAACCAGCTCGCGATAGCAATGATGAGATAGTTTGTTGCGACCACTGTCTGCGACAAATTACTTGTCGTCCGAGCAATGTTGCTTTTTTTGATGTAAGCCAGACAAAGCAGTGTCCAGGCTATGCACGAACAAACCAGCGGATAAGACCAGGCAAGGGTACTTGCGCCGAGGACCGCCATTGTGATCCCTGCGGCTATTGTCGATATAAGCATTACTCCCGCCAGGAGGATGAGGGATGTTTTTACGCCAAACAATTTTGAGTATGTTTCAACGCCTGGTTTCTCTTGGTCGGGTGATTTGATCTTGCGGCCCAGTTCGATTAAGAGTCCAGAGACAAAGCTCGCGATAAAAAACCAGATCAATCGCTCGTTATAGCAATCGCCACGCCCAGCAAAATCACTGGCGCAAATAAATAAGTCGGTAAAAATCAAGATACACATGTGGCTCATCAGATAGGCTATGGGATGCTTGCGTAGCCAGGCGGAGATAAAAAACTCTTTGGCCATCAAAAACCCATAGATATAGATGGCCACCAGATACGGCATCACCGCCATACCCATAGATGCGACAAGGATCACCTGCAATACTCCTAAACAAATGGCTATGCTTCGGAGTTCTCGCCTGCTGATCAATCCGCGCGGCACCGGTCTTTCGGGGCTATATCTGCAGTCATCCACATAATCCTTGTGCTCATCGCAGACTCGCAGCTGATAAAAACTGATAAACACCACGATAGATGTAGTAATTACATTGAGCCAACCAAAGTCTTGTTGTCGCCCGTTTCGCAAAGCAAAAGAGGTACTTATGCCGCTAATCGAAAAGAGCAGTGTCAAGGCTCCATATTGCATAAGGGGAAAGCGCTCGGCACAAAATATGCCAAATCGCTTGCTCAGTGCTAGTTGCTGTTCTTTCATGCATCCATTAACCCTCCAATCGCGGAGAGTCGAGAAGCAAAGAGTACAGTTTGTAAATTGTCGAGTTTAGTCGCGTTCGTGCTGGTTAGGTATTTTGGCTACGACAAAATAAAAATTTTGGATGTCTTTGATAACGCCAATAAATTTGTCAAAGTCGACTGGCTTGGTGATGTAGGCGCTGGCATGCAGCTTGTAGGACTCGAGCACGTCCTTGTCATTGTCCGAAGTCGTAAGGACGATGACTGGAATGCGTTTGAGAGTATCGTCCTTTTTGATCTCTGCCAGGACCTCGTGACCATTTTTGACTGGGAGATTGAGATCCAATAGGATCAGATCGGGCAAGACACGATCGCCATACTCCCCGGTGCCACCAAGATAATCTATGGCTGATTGGCCGTTGTCGACAATATTGAGTACGTTGAGCAACCGGCTCTCTTTAAAAGCCTGGATGGCCAATTCGGCATCCGAGGGGCTGTCTTCGACCATTAAAATCTGTATGTCTTTGCCGACCATCTCAACCTGTTTCAAAAAACTCACTTGGATATATTATCCCAAATATCAGCATCCTTCTTATTTATTTTTGTGATTGCGCTGTCTTCGATTGCTATTTCTCCTGCGTCCATCAAAGCAATCAGCCGGCGGGCCGTGCAACGACTGCAAAACACTTTGCGGCCTGATATCTGCCAGATAATCAATTGTCCTTTGCGATAAAACTGATAGCACTGGTGGCAAAATCCCGAGTACTTTGAACGGATGATTTTTTCGCTTGGAGAGTTTTGGCTAAAAAACTCTCTGATTGCGCACTCGATCTCTCTTTTGTAGCGCTTATCGACCATCAAGGTCAGAGCACAATGGATGCGTCGCTCCAAGGGCGGTGCATATGCATCGCTGGCGGATAATTGCATCAACTCCCAGCTATAGTCATTTTCTAAAATCGGCCCTGGCATGGTAATCCTCCTCTATAGAATCCTCTTCCATAGAGATTCAGCCTAGCCGAGGACTACAATCCATTAAACGTGCATTTGCACATTGTCTCTCTGTCCAATACCAATAAATGCCGCCACCATCGCGCACAGCTCATTTGCATTGGCCGAATTGATGCTGTGAGGACCGCCGGCGATCTCTCTTTTGATACTGCCTTTGATGCCGTCTTGCAGTCTAGCCATCCAGGCTGCACTGGAGAGCGGGTCGTTTTGTCCTCTGACCAAAAGAGTCCTGGTCTGGATCAGATGCAGGCGATCGAGGATCTTGTCCTCAAGCATCTTGCTGGTAGTGGCAAAAACTCTGCCCACGCCCATGTCAAAGACGTCGTACCACATCATCCAGGGTGCGCCTTTGGGCTCATAACGCCCATCAAGCCACAATCTGTACATGTATCCAAGATAGTTTATCTCGGGATCGCCAGTGGCATCTGTAAGGATAAGGCCATCGAGCAAGGTCGGATTATCGGCTGCTATCTTACTTGCAACCTGGCAACCATAGCTGTTGGCGAGCAAGTACAAGGGTCGATTTTTTAGTCTTGCATCCCCAATCACAAATTTTTTATCCAGCCAGGCCGTCATTACTCTAGCTTGTTCGGCTACCGACAGGGTCCTGGCTGGCTTATCGCTGCGGCCGTGACCTGGCATCTCAGGCACAAAGACATTGCAGTGATAATCTCGCGCCAAGATCTTAGCCGATGGCACCATATAGCGACGTGAAGCAACCGCACCATGCAGCAGGACTATATCAATGCTATTTTGCTTACGAATTGATTCTAGACTAAAGAGCCTGTGCCCGAGTACCTCGGTGTAGACACCTTCAAATCCGTCAGGTATTAGATTGTTATTGGGATCTTTAGCGGTATTGTCATTTTGCATGGCAGGCATGACGTATTTGTGCCGGTTTAGCTCCCAAAAATTTGGAGCAAATCACAATACGCCATAAATCAATCGTTTAGTAGCTACTAGAGGGCCGGTCTTTTGTCCGAGCACCGGCATGCGATCGCTCGATTCGTGTGCCTTGACTGCATCCATGTCCTGATATAGCTCATATAGCCAGATGGTGTCCGGTATGATCGTACCGTCCGCCAATCTCGGCTTTATCACATCAAACCTGATACACCCAGGCTCTTCAGCAAGACTACGACGGGCATGCTCCCTGATGAGGGCCTCAAACTCGTCAAGATGACCGGGCTTGATACTAAATTCGACGATGATGGTTTGTTGAGACATACGCTTTTTCCCTTTTTCAGCTAATCCCACTCGCTCTTGATTTTGCGTGGGGCAAAATAATAAATAGCCTGTAACAGGCCGATGGCGGTGAGGTCGACAATGAGAGCCGTGCCTCCATAACTGAGAAATGGCAGGGGGACGCCTGCCACTGGCATGATGCCAATGGTCATGCCGATGTTTTCAAAGGCATGAAAAATGAACATGCATAGAAGGCCGATGGCAATAGCAGCCGAGGCTGGATCGCGTCTTGCTTGATGCGCGATCAGCAAAGCTCGAGTACAGATAGTGCCATATGCAAGCACTATGAGAGCACAGATCTTGAAGCCAAGCTCCTCGCCGATCACTGCAAAAATAAAGTCCGTGTGGCGTTCGGGGATAAAGGCTCCCTGACTTTGATTGCCCTTGCCCAGCCCAGAGCCTGCTACTCCACCCGAACCAATAGCGATGAGGCTCTGGAGGATGTGATAGCCCGAGCCGCGAGGATCATCATAAGGATTGACAAAGCTAGTGAGACGTTTTTGCTGGTATTCCTTGAGCAGCCCCCACATGTGTGGCCTGAGCTCTCCGGCAGCATAATTGCCTGCCAGAACCGCTCCGATCATGATGATGCGCATCCACCATTTCCAATCGAATGTACGCCAAAAAATGAGCAGCACCACACCAAGGGCACCGATAAAATACATCCACCAGTGCAAGTCGAGGGCATTGAGAATGAGTGAGAACAAAGGGCTGATCAAGACCAATATGTCGCAGACCGTGGCGCCCGACCAATAGGATAAGCCGAGAAAGACGGCCCCGAAGGTCAAGGAGGTACCAAGATCGGGTTGCTTAAAAACGAGCACGGCTGGCGGAAGCAATATGATCAAGAGCTTGAAAACGTCAAAAAATCCTCTGATCGGATGCTTCTTGAGCCAGGCTGCCAGTGAAAATATGACGGCGAGTTTTGCTAATTCGGATGGCTGCAAGGTGATTGGACCTAGTGAGATCCAGCGTTGAGCCCCTAGAGCAGAATGCCCGGTGATCATGACGGCTAGCAATAATGCTAGATTGGCCACATACATCAGTGAGACTACCCAGCGATCGGTCCAAAATTTTGGATTTATGCGGGACACGATCATCATGACTGCGAGCCCTGCCCAGGCGCAGGCTGCCTGCTTTTCGTAATAGCCCTGACTGTGCTGCGAGAGGTGCAGTACATTTAGACCGACAGCGATCAAAAAGCCGGTAGCCCCGAGAAGCCACCAGTCGACGCCGATAAAGACGTTGAAGAGGTTTCTCAGGGCTTGAGGCACTAATTGCGGACTGGCTGAGCTCGAATTCAGCATTTGCTACGAATCAAACGGAAGTTCGCTATGAGCGAGGCCCTACGTTCGTATTGTTGCAGATCAAAGTGAGTGGTGTCCTTGTCCAGATCAAAATACCTGGACACTACAGCAGTCAACTCCTCTTCGAGTGACTCGAGCCTTCCGGCAGGCAGTTCGAGACGATCGTGGGTCAGCATGGACTTCATTCTGTCTCTGGCTGTCACTCTTGCGTCATCAGTCTTGAGGTTTGGGCGAAAGATCCAATCGAGTATTTGCATTTGCATAGTCGGACCCTCCTTAAACCCTGACCGGGGGACTAAAGAAACTCACGATCTTGTTGAGCCAGGTCTGGCTTTGCGGAGTGAGGTCCATGATCGCTACGTCTTCGCCGCGTATGCGACGAGCAATATTGCGATAGGCCAGGCCGGCGCGTACGTTCTCGGTGCCAGCGATGGGCTCGCCCTTATTGGTGGAGATAATGATCTCTTCGTCTTCGGGAACTACACCGAGGAGCTTGACCGAAAGGATCTCTAGCACATCATCCACAGACATCATGTCGTTATTTGCGACCATGTTGGGGCGATAGCGATTGAGTACCAGTCTGTACTCCTTGATCTCGTCCTTGCGAGCTTCGAGCAAGCCAATGATACGATCTGCATCGCGTACTGCCGACATTTCGGGAGTGGTGATGACGATTGCTTCTTCGGCTCCTGCACAGGCATTTTGAAAGCCTTGCTCGATACCAGCGGGACTGTCGACGAGGACAAAGTCATACATGGCTTTGAGCTCATCGCAGAGCTTTTTCATTTGCTCGGCTGTGACAGCTGATTTGTCACGGGTCTGAGCCGCGGGGAGGAGAGAAAGATTGCCAAGTTTTTTGTCCTTGACCAGTGCTTGACGTAGTTTGCAACGTTCTTCGACTACATCGACGAGGTTGTATACCACTCTGTTTTCGAGACCCATAAGGATGTCGAGATTGCGAAGGCCTATGTCCATGTCGACGAGGGCTACGCTGGCACCGGTGCTGGCAAGGGCCACACCGATATTGGCACTAGCAGTAGTCTTGCCGACTCCGCCCTTGCCCGATGTTACTACGATTACGCGACCGCTCATTCCTTATCCTCTGATGTGTGAGAGAGATGCTATTTGTCTGATGGGAAATGTCTGAATTGGAGGGGGAAAATTAGACTAGACTCGTGCAGGTTCGACACGATTTTTTTGCACTCTGATCTTGCCTTCGACCATGCGTGCTATCTCAGGGCCAGTACCCTGAGCAAACATAAATCTAGGACGATCAGGAGCACGCGCGATGGCATGCGCGATGCGGATCTGCAAGGGCTGGAGATTGAGAGCCCGGATCTCGGCAGTGGTATTGCCGCCGATACCAGCATGAGCAATGCCGCGCAAACTGCCCCAGACAGTGATATCGCCTTCGGCCATGATTTCGGCACCAGGATTGACATCACCTATGATGACCAGGTCACCTTTGTGACTGACGGTCTGACCAGAACGTAGGTGTTGCTTTAGATATAGGACCTGAGGCAGGACGATCTTTTGCTCGTGTGCCGCCTGCTCTGCCTTGGGCTCCGGGAGAGGTGCATCTTCGATGGTGTCATGCTCCAACTCCAGAATGGATACATCCAGGTTGGTTTTGGCCTTTGTTTCATCGAGATCTTGATCGTCAGGTTCGGTCTCGGCAAATGGTATGTCGCCTTTGATCTCGACTTTGATCTTTGGCAAGGACATAGGTGCCTTGTCGAGGACTTTGACATTGTTTTGGGCAAATGCGGCTCTGGTATTGGCCAATTTTGCCACCACCGCCTCAGGAAATACTCCCACTCCCTTGGCTATGGCAAGGATCTGTGCTGCTTGCGCTGCTGTTAGATCGAGCTTGCCCATGGCCAATAATACGGTCGAGCCTTTCCAAAATTGGTTAGAAGATTGCAGAGTGCTGGATAGCTGCTCAAGTGCCTCTTGCAGAGTGGAGCAACCACCCACGTCGAGCAGGACTCCTTTTTCGGGTTGGCTGATGATGGCGATTTTGGACATTTGTAGGGCTGTACTCGCAGGTAAATGGTTTGGATCTGATGCAAGTGCTTTTAACAAGCGCCTCTTGCGAGGTGTTTGTAGAGACCGTTTATGTATGCGCCTTGCCATGTAACAAAGGCTGTAGATATCCTATTGTTTCAAAATCCGCTCGTCAAGCCGCTCGACATGTGCGATGCATATACATCAAGCGTAGAAAAAGATGACAGTTGTGTAAGGAAAATAAATCTTTCAGCAGCCATGCGTATTTCGAGCAATATTTTGAAATAGAAGAAAAATCCAATCTTGGATTATCGGCTGGCAAAAAGGGACGGTATCAGATGTGATGCCGCAGTATGTGGATCGATCTCACGATTGATGATCTGGGTGATGACGTCCTGTACATCAGTGCTATTGGCCAGGCTGTCTTTGAGATTGCGGCGAGCCATATCGGCTACTATTTCGGACAACTCTGCTTGGATACGCTTGGACCGCCGGGTCTCGAGCAAGCCTGAGGCTTCTAAAAATGCCTTGTGATCACATACCGACTGCCAAAGCTCATCTATACCCTGACCAGTCTCGGCTATAGAGACGATTACTGGTGGACGCCAGGCAGTCTCAAAATGGGCCAGCTCTAGCGATGCTACGATCTCAGAAGCAGATTTGTTGGCCCCCGGCAAGTCTCCCTTATTGACTACAAAGACATCGCCAATTTCCATGATGCCTGATTTGATCGCCTGGATATCATCTCCAGATCCCGGCATGAGCACAAGGATCGTGGTATCTGCCGTCTGGGCGATGGCGAGCTCGGATTGCCCTACGCCGACTGTCTCTATGATGATTACGTCAAAACCAGAAGCGTCGAGCATCCGTACTGCGTCGTAGGTGGCTAATGAAACGCCGCCCTGGTGACCACGGTTGGCCATCGATCTGATAAAAACTTTGCGATCCAGAGTATGTCCTTGCATACGGATACGGTCGCCCAGAATGGCCCCGCCAGTAAAAGGGCTGCTGGGATCGACTGCCAATACCGCTACTTTGAGATCTTGTTTGCGAGCTTCTGTAATTAGTGCATCCACGAGCGTGGACTTGCCGACTCCGGGAGAGCCGGTGACACCAATGACGTGAGCGCGTCCTGATCTGCTAAAGACGCTCGATACGAGCTGGGCAGCCTCTTTGCCTCCGTCCTCGACTACTGTGATAGCACGGGCCAGCGCTCTGCGATCGCCGGCGATTACTTGCTGGGAAAGGACATCGATCATGGATTTTTGCCTTTGAAAGCCTTAAACCAGCCAGGTGTTTCCTTGGCGGCTTGATTGTATGACTCTTCGACTTGCTGCCGACGCTGAGCATTTTCTGCTTCGTTGAGCATCACTGCCAAAAGATCGCGTTCAGATTCGCGAGTCTTGAGTTGATGAGAAAGCTCGGCCACAGCCGCTCTCAACTCCTCAGTCTCTTGCAGCTTGCTCTCCAATTGACCGGTAATGCGAGAGAGTTCTTGATGCAACTGTCTGTTTTCGCGACTCTTATCTGCAAGCAAAAGACCCTGGTTGGCTATCTCTGACTTGAGATCTTCTCCATCTCTGGCCTGCCGCTCCAGCTCTCTCAATTGGGCGGAGAGCATCAGGTTTTTTTCTTGGGATTGCACCAGGGCATCTTGCAATTCGATAATTTTGGCCGTCATCTGAGCCGCATCCATGCCTTCCAAGGCAGACAAATTAGTCGACGATGCACCGGGGCTGATTTCTGACATTTACTCTGTATTTCTCTAAGGAGTATCAATTGGCTAGAATATACCTTATTTTATCCTATCGTCCTAACGGCGGGCAAAGACATGGCAGTCAAGAGACTTTTGATCAAAAACGGTATCGTCCTCACTCCTCTCAATGAGCTGGCAACCGATCTGTATATCGAGGATGGTCGCATACAGCAGATCGGCAATGCGCCTGTGCCGAGACAAGATGCGTCCGATCTCGAAGTCTTTGATGCAGACGGTGGCTATGTCTGTCCAGGACTCATCGATTTGCAGGTCAACGGTGGTCCGATGTGCGACCTCTGGCAAGAGATCGATGCTGCAAAACTCGATGCCTTGCGTCTGGATCTCGCCCAACACGGCGTCACGAGCTTTTTGCCCACATTGATCACGGGGCCGGTCGATCATGTCAAAGCTAATCTCGACCTGCTCAAGGACCTGGGCGTCAGACGTGGCGGCATGCACCTCGAACCAGAGTTTGGCAGGCTCGGTCAGACAGGGCTTGCTCGGATGCCTGGAGTGCATCTGGAGGGACCTTATATATCGCCAAAGCGCCCTGGCGTACATCCAGCGGCTAATATCCTGCCGCTTGATCAAGGTGAAATAGGTAAAATAATAGATGCTGCCAACGAAAAATCAGTAGCGCTGATGACGGTAGCCCCTGAAACTGCGGCGAATGGCGAAACTATAAGCGTCTTACAAAAGATGGGTATAAAGCTTTCTGCCGGTCACTCCAATGCTAGTTCGCAAGAGGCTAGGGCTGCCTTCGATGCTGGCATCGGACTGGTGACCCATCTTTTTAACGCCATGCCGCCATTGCATCATCGCCAGGTCGGTATAGCTGGCGCTGCCTTGCTCGATGATAGAGTAGTCTGCCAGTTGATTGCCGATGGTCTGCATCTCAGTCCAGAGATGGTTGCACTGATCTATAAGATAAAAGGACCCGATTCTACTATCTTAGTTACCGATCGAGCCGCCATTGGCACCAGTCAGGGAGGATTGGTGGGTGCTTCGATCACTCTCGACCAGGCAGTGGCCAATGTAGTCAAGTGGGGCGTGTGCACATTTGCAACTGCCATCAAGATGGCATCTTATAATACAGCTGTAGCTCTTGGTCTCAACGACGTTGGCTTCTTAGCCCCAGGCTGCCTTGGGGATATCGCTATTTTTGATTCGACTAGCCTTTTGGTAAAGCAAGTCTTTGTCGGCGGCATCAAAGTACAAA
>Ga0233423_10001539_pt1 | contig 11513 bp, 15 predicted proteins | sample Watercolumn_Mata_FD_180713 | JGI IMG/M metagenome (GOLD analysis project Ga0233423, IMG submission 180713) | Freshwater microbial communities from Lake Matano, South Sulawesi, Indonesia - Watercolumn_Matano_2014_112_MG | ecosystem: Environmental > Aquatic > Freshwater > Lake | place: Indonesia... | reverse complement strand
CTTGCCATACTTTCACAGTTCTCAGGCTGCGGAAGATTTGCATATTTGCAAAAAAATGATCCCCTTGCGGGAACCATTAGTAGTATAGCAAATTAGAGGCCTATAGTCAAGTTTTAGGAGGTGGTATCTTTTTCTTCGGTGATGTGTTCTTTAGCGTACCCACTATTGCTCCAATGTTTCAATACTGTATCCAAAGTGGTGTAAACTGCTAAGGCGGCTAAAAGCGGAGGGACACTGGGCCCGCCGTCTTTGCCTAAATCTATAGTGTAACCAAAGATAACTAAAGCGTAACTGGCCACGGCGCGGTACCAAGCAAGCCCTTCATAATCCTCCATTTTTCTAAGAATTTGCTTGGGGCAAGGACTTTCGACGCCATCTTTTTGCAACTCTTTTTCTACAACACTTGGCCTTTTGGTAATCCATACGGGTTGGAGAAGTGTTAATGGGAGTTTGACAAAAAGTCCCTTGAGACATCCAGAACAATCACCGGCGGCCTGTTTAGCTCCGGAGACAGTGGTTTTCAGAACCTCATTTTCTTTAATTGGTCTCATTAAGCGGATTATAGGACTGTTATTTTATCTTGTCAACATGATCCATTAAGTTTGGATTGTGATCTCTTGACAAAAGTCAAGCAAGTCTCTAAATTGATGGTAGCAAAAGTCCAGAGTAAATTGGTTGATTTGATAGGATAAAGAAGGAGGCTGGCCTCGCCGAAGCCCGCCTTCACTAAAGTTTCGGCGAGGTAAAGGAGGTGAAAAATAAATGACGAAAGCAGATTTAGTAGATGTGGTTGCCAAAAAAGCTTCTTTAACCAATAAAGCCGCCAAAGAATCCGTGCAGGCAATTTTAGACGCGGTTAAAGACGCGCTTAAAAGAGGGGAAAAAGTGGTGGTAACCGGGTTTGGAACTTTCTCGGTCCGGTCCAGAGCGGCCAGAACAGGGAGAAACCCGCAAACCGGCGCGGCCATCCAAATTTCGGCGCGCAAAACCCCCGGTTTTACCGCGGGCAAGGCGTTGAAGAAGGCAATCCGCTAGGCGGAGATTTCATCAGATAGAATTAGATCTATCAGATGAAAAGCAAACAAAAGCGATCCTCATTTTGAGGGTTGCTTTGGTGGCTAGGGGCTTCCCAATTCCGGAAAAGTTTCTTTAATTTTTTCTAATAAAAGTTTTTTGGCTTCCTCAAAAGGCAGTTTTATCCTTCCTCCGGCCGCGGCCGCATGTCCTCCCCCGCCAATAGCTTTAGCCAACTTTGATAAATCGTACTTCGTCGAGTCTCGGGTACGTAGGCTGACATTGCAATATCCTTTATCAAGTTCCGTAAATGCAATACCAATATCCCAGCCAATTACGGACTTTAGTAAATTGCTCACTTCCATTTTTTCGGTGTGCCGGGCTTCAATACTGTTTTTCTTTAAATCCTCATACGAATTTGCGCAAAGGGCTACTCGGTCACCAAAATAATGTTCCAGCGAATTTAAGGCGAGTTGAAGATAGGCAAATTGTTGCGGCTCCAAACTGTTTTCTAGATTAAAAACAGCCCCAGAAAAATCCGGAGCAATTTTTACTAATTGACTGGCAATTAAAAAAGTTTCTGAAGAAGTTTTGGGATATTTAAACCCGCCGGTATCTGTATAAATTCCTAAAAATAAATTGGTGGCCATATCTTTAGTGATCTTTACTTTCCATTCTTGCATTAGCTCATAAATTATTTGGGCTGTAGCCGGGGAGTTAGTTTCTATTAAATTAATATGACCGTAATTGGTGTTTGTTTGGTGGTGGTCAATATTAATTACTTTTAAACCTTGAGGAAATTCTACCTTCGCGCGGTTGGAAATTTGCTCTAGCCCGGCGCTGTCGCAAGCAATAAACAAATCAAAATTTTTAGGATTAATTTCCGAAAAATTTTTTTCTAAAATTTCGTCAAATCCCGGGATAAATTCGTATTGGGTTTTCTTTTTGGAATCTCCATAAATAATAGTGGCATCTTTGCCCATGTTTTTTAACATTAAATACAAAGCCAGGGAACTGCCAATGCTGTCTGGGTCAGGGTTGGGATGGCAATGGAGCAAAATTTTTTTGGCTTTTTGAATTTCTTCCCAAATTGCCGGCGCGAGTTGTTTTACTTTGTCAGACACAAACCTATTTTAACTTAAAAGTTCTCTTTCATTCAACTACGGTATCTGACCTATCGAACGCATATGCGTAAGATAGGTCAAAATCAATTGGTCACAGGATTCTGGGGGGCTAGAAATTTTGGCTTGATTTTGGTGGTATAATCAAAGAGTATGCCGAGAGTTTTAAACTACCGAGTAATTGTAGAACAAAAGGAATTTAATGAGTTCTATTCTTGACGATCTTAAGATGTCCAGAGAAGAGTTTTTAAAACTAAAGTAATTTTCCCCCAAAAACTGTAGTACAATTTCTCCATGCGCAGGTATTGAGTACTTGTCTTTGGTGATATAATCTCTTCGTATGCCAAAAGTGTTAAATTACCGGGTAATTGTGGAACAGGATGAAGATGGGGTTTTTGTGGCTTCGGTGCCGTCTTTACAGGGTTGTTATACAGAGGGTGATACTTACGAAGAAGTTTTAAAAAACATTGAAGAGGCAATAATTGTTTGTTTGGAAGCGGAGAAAGACAAAAAATTGCTTTTTGATGACAGCAAGATGAGGTTTATTGGAGTAAGGGATATCACTATTAAACATGGGGCATTTGCCTATTCTTAAACCGCAAGAACTAGCTAGAATTCTTCAAAACCACGGCTTTGTTTTTGTTCGTCAAGCTGGCAGTCACGCAATTTTTTGTCATCCCGATGGTCGGCAAACAGTTGTCCCCATGCACCGCAAAACTTTGGGAAAAGGACTTTTGCACAGAATTTACAAACAAGCAAAACTTTCTAGTAACGGCCACTCTTAATTTTTCCCACTAAAGCTTCGTTAGGCATATACCCTACTTTTTTAGCGCGAAGAGGTATACAATTTCCCCATGCGCAAATTTTTTATGATGGTTCGGCTGGCGGTGATAGAGATCATGGCTTACCGTGTGGACACCTTTCTTTATTTGGCTAGCGGGATTATTAGCCCAGTAATAATGTTGACAATTTGGTTAACGATTGACTCTTCTGGGGGGAGATTACCTATGGAGAAAACCATCTTGGTAAATTATTTTTTAATTTTGATGGTGGTAGAAATTGCCAACTCCGCTTGGTCTTCACAGTTTGTCTCCGCAGATATCAGGTATGGCAGATTATCAAAATATTTGATTAAACCGTTTTCTTATTTTATGCAATACGGCGGGCAAAATATTGGCGAAAAAGTTCTTAAGTTTATTTATCTACTTCCTCTAGTTTTTATCATGGGAATAATTTTTCAGGCTAGACCAGTAGAGGAGTTTAGTGTAACTACACTTTTATTATTTATCACAAGTTGGATTCTTTCCGCCCTCTTAATGTTTTTAGTTGATTTTATTATGGGACTGGCTTCTTTTTGGTTGCAGGACTCTAACTCTCTATCAGAGCTTCATGATGTTTTATATTTTATTTTTTCCGGAAGAATTGTTCCCATAGTTGCCTTGCCGTCGGTGGCCCAACAAATTAGTTTTATTTTACCGTTTCGGTATATGCTTTCGTTTCCAGTAGAAATAATCACCGGCAAAATGACGGTTGTGGAAATTTCTTCGGGTTTATCAATGCAAATTTTATGGCTTACTGTTACGGTAATTTTGTACTATTTTGTTTGGACAAAAGGATTAAAACGTTACAGTGCTGTAGGAGCGTAAAAATGATTAAAAGATATTTTAAATTATTATTGCAATTAGTTAGAAATAACATAGTTTTAGAAATGGAGTACCGAGTAAAGTTTATTATTTCTATGTTAACCAGTATTTACTGGGTGGTTTTCCAGTTATTTTTAATTGAATTGTTTTTTGGTTACACAAACAATCTTTTTGGTTGGAATAAAGCAGAATTATTTTTATTTACCGGTTTATTTCGGTTATCAAAATCTCTTTTTGATATTTTTGTCCGAAGGAACTTTTTTGAGTTTTCAGAAAATGTTAACCAAGGTTTATTGGATTTTATCCTAACCAAACCGGTTAACCCATTGTTTCTCTGTAGCGTTAGAAGACACAAATATGCGAACATTCCTGATTTAATAATTGGAACAGCAGTTTGTTTTTATGTTTTTAACTTAATGGGGGTGTCAATTAGTTTGGCAACAGTTTTTAGCTTATTACTTATGGTTATTACTGGTTTCGTAGCTTACTATTCCATATTTTTATTGATTGTACCCTTAGCAATTTTTATGACCAGATTAACGGCCATTTCTGATTTAAATAATGTTTTTGCCAACATGTTGCGTTACCCAACAACTACTATTAGCCGTGATAATTTAGTTGCCAACTTGTTTTTATTGCCGGTCGCAATTGTGGCCACTTTGCCAATAATGATTTTTTTAAGAAAAGGGGGATTCTTGTTGATTTTGGTAGAGTTAATTTTAGTTTCAGTGATTTTTTTTGCGGCAATTTCTTTTTGGAATTTTGCGCTGAAGCACTACAGTTCCGCCAGCTCTTGAGATGGTTTGTCTAATTGTATTTCAAATTTGAAAGTAGTAACTTAAAAGCATGACAAAAACTCCCAGCGAGCCGGTTTTTAAAAAGATCGTGCGGGATGTGGTGCGAGAAGAGATAAAACCTGTTGAGGCCAATTTAGAAAATAAATTTTTGGCTTTCAAAACGGAAATTTTAACGGCTTTTGAGAATAAAGCGGAAGAGATTTTGGCCGGTGTGGCTAAAATGCGGGATGAAATTATTACCAGTAATGACCAAATTGCCGGAGAAATTAAAACTATGCGTGAAGAGAACGCAATTTCTAGTGATAAAGTTCGTGTTGTCAATGAACTGGATGAAAGAGTAGAAAAACTGGAAAAAATTCATTCCAGTAACGGCCATCAGCACCATTTTGCTTAAAAAATATGTCCGTAATTTCTGTTAAACACTTATCTAAATATTATCAAGTCCACCAAAAAGAGCCGGGGCTGGGAGGATCAATCAAAAGCCTTTTTGTTCGTAAATATTATGATGTTAAAGCGGTGGATGATGTCAGCTTTAATATTGAGGAAGGGGAGTTGGTGGGTTTTATTGGGCCTAATGGGGCAGGAAAAACTACGACCTTAAAAACTTTATCCGGATTACTTTACCCCACCAAAGGGGAAGTAACGGTTCTTGGTTACACCCCTTGGAAAAGGCAAGCGGAATTTCAAAAACAGTTTGCGTTGGTCATGGGCCAAAAAAATCAGTTGTGGTGGGATTTGCCGGCGATAGAAAGTTTTGTTTTAAACAAAGAGATTTATGAAGTTCCTGACGAAAGATATAAGCAGATGTTATCTGATTTATCAGATATGTTGCAGGTAAAGGACTTACTAAAAATACAAGTTAGGAAATTGTCATTGGGGGAAAGAATGAAGATGGAGTTGATCGCGGCCTTGATCCATTGCCCCAAAGTTTTATTTTTAGACGAGCCAACCATTGGTCTGGATGTGGTGGCGCAGAAGAAAATGCGGGATTTTATTAAGGCCTACAACCAAAAATACCAGTCAACAATAATCTTAACTTCCCACTACATGGATGATGTCAAAGAGCTGTGTCAGCGGGTGATCATTATTGATAAAGGCAAAAAACTTTTTGACGGAAAATTGGAAGACATTATCAAAAAGTACGCGGACCATAAAATGCTGTCCGCGGTTTTAGATACAGAATTAACTCCGAAACAATTAGAAAAACTGACTCTTTTGGGCGGAGTTAAAGAGTATTCTTACCCAAAATTAATTTTGCAAGTGCAACGGGAAAATTCTAACGAGGCCGCGGCTAAACTTCTTAAAAGTTACCCCGTAGCCGACCTTAACATTGAAGAACCACAAATAGAGGACATTATCCGCGAAGTTTTCACCGGCAAGGATGTGGCATAATAATTTCGTGAGAAAATACTGGACAGTTTTTACCACTTCTTGGTCAAACGGGTTTGTTTACCGGTTTAATTTTTGGCTCTGGCGGGTGCGCAGTGTTTTGGTGGTCTTAACCATCTATTTTCTCTGGGACGCGGTTTTTCAAAACAATCCGGTAGTGGCTGGTTACACTAGGGATAAAATTTTAACCTATGTTTTTTTGACTCTTGTCTTGCGATCGGTAATTTTAGGCCAGCGAAGTATAGACGCCGCCGGAGAAATTGCCAGCGGAAAGTTGACAAATTATTTAGTCAAACCTCTAAACTATCATCTCTATTGGTTCACCCGGGATTTGGCGGATAAATTGTTAAATATTATTTTTGTGGTTTTTGAAACCATCGCTTTATATTTTATTTTGCGGCCGCCAATATTTTTACAAAGCGATCCGTTAACTTTGGTTGGCTTTACAGTGGCAGTGGCGGCCGCGATCTTACTTAATTTTATTTTGGGAAACATTTCTTCTAATTTTTCTTTTTGGATGCCGGGAAACGCTTGGGGGTTTTGGTTTTTGTATTTAGTTTTCCAAGATTTTTTGGGCGGGGTTATGTACCCGTTAGATATTTTTCCCCAGACCATTCAAAAAATAATCATGCTTTTACCATTTCCTTATCTTCTCTTTTTTCCGGCCAATGTTTACTTGGGAAAAATTAGCGCGCCGGACTATTTTTGGGGACTTACAGTTGTGTTGTTTTGGCTGACATTTTGTTTATTTACCGTCAAGAAAATATGGCTGGCCGGAGTTAAAGATTATCAAGCCGAGGGCCGCTAAAAATATGAAAAAATATTTTAAAGTTTGGTGGCAAATGACCCAAAATTCGTTTGAAACTATTTTTTCTACCCGGGCGGGGATGTTAATTTTTATTTTTGGAAAATTATTTCGCCTTTTTTTATATTTAGGTTTTATTTATTTTTTGTTTTCCGGTATTAAACAAATTGCGAATTTTTCTAAAGACCAGATTTTATTTTTCCTGATCACTTTTATGTTTTTAGGAAGCGTGGGGCAAATGTTTTTTCGGGCTGTGTACCAGTTTCGGTCGCGTATTGTTTCAGGAGATTTTGATTTTGATTTAGCTAAACCCATAAGCCCAATTTTTAGAAATTTATTCGGGGGGTTCGATCTTTTAGATTTATTAACTATGCCGGTTTTATTTGGACTATTAGCAAAAATAATTGTTAACCTCAATTTTTCTATTTGGCAATTAGCTGTTTATATTTTACTTTGTGTCAACAGCCTGTTAATTATTGGGGCAATTCATGTTCTAGTTTTGGCTCTGGGGGTTTTGAAAACAGAAGTAGATAACGCCATCATGCTTTACCGAGACATTGAAACCATGGGGCGGTTTCCGGTGGATATTTACAAAACGCCGTTGCGGGAGATTTTGACTTTCGTAGTGCCAGTGGGGGTAATGTTTACGGTACCGGCCAAAGTGCTTTTGGGTTTAACTGATCCTTTGGGTATAATTGCCTCGCTAGCGGTGGGAATAGTTAGTTTGATTATTTCTTTAAAGTTTTGGAATTTGGCTGTCAAAAAATATTCCTCCGCTTCCAGTTAAATGACTTATTTTATAAAAACCTTCGGGTGTTCTACTAATACTGCCGATAGTGAGCGGGTGGCTGCGGTGTTAGAAAGACGGGGTTACAAAAAAGCCCGATCCATAAAATTTGCAGATTATGTAGTGATTAATACCTGTATGATTAGAGAGAGTGCGGAAAATAGAGTGTACGGACTTTTAAACAATTTGGAAAAATTAAAAATTAAAAATAAAAAATTAAAAATTATTCTAACAGGGTGTATGGTGGGAATGGCAATAAGAGATGAAACGGGGAAGTTTATGAGGAGATTGCGGGAAAAATTTTCCATGGTGGACGAATTTTTGCCGATGGAAGAAATTGGGTTTGACCCGCCTCTTCGAGGCGAGGCAGATCACGCTTTGGTTCCAATCTCCAATGGTTGCAATAATTTTTGCACCTACTGTGTAGTGCCTTACACTCGCGGGCGGGAAATTAGCCGGCCGTTTACAGACATTATTAGCGAATGTGAACAATTAAGAAAATCAGGCTATAAACAAATTACCTTACTAGGCCAAAATGTTAACAGCTACGGTAAAGATTTGCGGACACCATTACGCGGTCGCGTAAGACTGTCCGCAACTAATTTTGCCAGCTTGTTAGAAACAGTGGCCAAAATTGGTTTTGAAAAGGTTGACTTTATATCTTCCAATCCGCAGGATTTTTCAAAGGAGTTAATTAATGTTATTGCCAAAAATAAAAATATTTCCCGAGAAATTCATCTTCCTCTTCAGTCTGGTGATGATGAAATTTTAAAGAAGATGAACCGTCGGTACACCTGCGACCAGTATTTAAAATTAGTTCAAGGTCTAAGATCTAAGATCAAAGATCTAAAATTATCGACGGATGTAATAGTTGGATTTCCGACCGAAACAGAAGAACAATTTCAAAATACTGTTAAGCTTTGTAAAAAAGTGGGATTTTTTAAAGCGTACATCTCCGAATATTCCCCACGGCCTATGACGGTAGCGAGTAAAATCTATAAAGATGATATTTCTCCAAAGGAGAAAAAAAGAAGGTGGTTAGTTTTGGAAAAATTAATTAATAAATCCAATAATCCAAATCCCAACTCCAATATCCAATGACCAAATTTGGGAATTGGGAATTGGAAATTGGTGTTCATTGGATTTGGATGATTGGATTATTGTTGATTTTGTATGAGCAAACTTTTAATTATCACCGGTCCTACCGCTACTGGCAAAACCTCTTTGGCGTTAGAAATTGCCAAGAAATATGATGGGGAAATTATTTCGGCGGATTCTCGGCAAGTTTATAAGTACATGGACATTGGGACGGGAAAAGATGTTTCAAATTCAAAATTCAAAGTTCAAAATTCAAAATTGGGAGATTTGGCGATGGGTTATTATGAAGTTGACGGAGTTAAGATTTGGGGTTTGGATATTGTAAAGCCGGACCGGCAGTTTAGCGTTTCTGATTGGGTAAATTACACCAATAAGATAATTAAAGATATTTGGCGCCGGGGGAGGTTGCCTGTTATTGTGGGCGGGACGGGGCAGTACATTAAAGAGTTGTTAAGACCCTCGGAAACGTTGCACATCCCACCCAACAGAGAATTAAGAATTATGAATTATGAATTAAGCGAATTGCAAAACAAATTACAAGAAATAAATCTGGGGAAATGGGAAAAGATGAATTACTCGGATAAAAATAATCCGCGAAGATTAGTCAGGGCGATAGAAGTTTCTTTGTTTCGTCATCCTGGAGGGAGTGAAACGACCGATAGGATCTCAAAAAAGATTCTATCGCCCTTCGGGCTCCAGAATGACATATTAATTATTGGGTTATCCGCACCGCGAGAGTTTTTGAACGAGAGGATTGATAGGCGGGTAGAGCAAAGAATTGCGGCAGGGATGGAAAAAGAACGAGATTTTTTAAAAAAATATCGACTGCCAAAAACTTTGGGTTATAATGGGGAAGGCGCACAGGAGTGGAAAATTGCCGAGCATCAGTACGCCAAACGGCAGATGGATTATTTACAAAAATTTTTACCGGAAACGGTTTGGTTTGATATAAGTGTTAGCGATTGGCAAAGAAATTTATGGCCAGTAATTCAAAAATTCTTAAATATTTAGCCAAAAATGAGCAAGTTATAGCTGTTTTTGGCGTCGGAGACCAATATTTTTGGATAAACACTTTGTTTTTAGCTCCTTTATCCTTAATTTTGATCGGTTTACCTTTTTGGTTAAAACTTATTCATCTGAAACACAGTAGAACCTATATTCTAACCGATCGGCGAGTGCTGGTTAAAGATGGGGTTTTTAGCGTCAAACTTACCTCTGCCCCTTATGACAAAATTACCCACATTACTGTTCGCGAGGATTTTTTTAAGAAATTAAGTTATGGTATTGGGGATATTACAATTCACACGGCTGGGCCCACGCCGGTAGAAATTGATTTGGAAAAAGTGGCTCACCCCATGAAAGTAAAAAACCTGATCGAAGAGCTAATTGTAGCCGAAAAAAGGCTCTAGTTTTTATCTCTTGACCGGAAGTTTTTTTTGGTCTATAACTAAATCATGGCAAAGATTCTTCTGGTTGATGACGATCAAGCGTTGCGCCAGCTTTATACCATCGAGTTAACTGGCCGGCAATACGAAGTGGTGGTAGGAGCTGACGGAGACGAGGGCATTGCCAAGGCAAAATCAGAAAAGCCAGATATCATCCTTTTGGACATCATGATGCCCAAAACCGACGGCATTGCCGCCCTGTCTAAAATAAAAGCGGATGAAGAAAGCAAAAAAATTCCCGTGATTATGTTAACTAACTTCGGACAAGAGAATTTAGTCCAGCAAGCTTTCTCTTTAGGGGCGGTTGATTATCTTCTCAAATACAAAGTCACCCCCGCAGAAATGGCGGAAAAAGTAGTCCAAGTTTTATCCGCCCCTCCCCCAGCCGCTTAAAAATGTGGTAATCTAAATACATGTTCCTGCCCACGGATCCGGCGGTTTATTTGACCCCCTTGGCGCTACTCACGCTTGTAGCCTCATTTGTGCAAATTCGCAAAAACGAAATTGATCTTAAAAAGCGGCAAAAAGAGGTAGAGCAAAAAATTTATGAAACTCTGGTGCTTCGCGAAGTGGGCGAGCGGATTGGCTACGAGCTGGATTTGGCGCGGATGTTAGACACTATTATTGAATCTTTAAATAAACTTCTGCCTTACTCTGTCACCGGTTATTTGCTAACTATTGGCGACCAAACAAAAGCCTCGCTTCGTTTTCACTTGGAAGAAAGCGTTAACCGGGCCTTTTTAGACGGAGTGCGGACTCACATGTTAGACAGCCTAACCAAAACCATTAATCACGGTATTCCGGTAGAAAATATTACCGAAAGTTTAACCGGAACCATTATTGACGAAGGGCAAAAAGAGGTCGTTTCCTCTTTGTGGTTAGTCCCCCTTTCAATTAACAACCAAAGTTTTGGAGTCTTGGCCATTGCTAGCAAAAAATCCGGTTTGTACAAAGGCGAAGAAATGGAAGTCCTTAATAAAATTTTAGCTCAAGCTAACCGAGCGGTAGCCAACCTTAATAAAGTTATTTCTACGGAAGAAGAAAAATTAAATTCTATGGTGGCGTCTATGGCCGACGGAGTTTTGATGTTGGATGCTAATTTAGGATTGTTAGTTATTAATCCCGCAACCGTTCGTCTGTTAGACCTGCCAAATGATAAGAAACCCACTATTTTAGAAATTGCCGCAAAATTATCTGACAAAGTAGATTTGCGAGCCAAAATTGATGAAAGTGTTAATACCAATAAAGTAGTGGTTTTTGATAATTTAACGGTGGGTGATCAAATGTCCACGCTGTTAATTTCTCCGGTTAGAGATAGTAGTCAAAAATTGTTAGGAACCGTAGTTTTATTTCATGATATTTCCGCCCAAAAAGAGTTGGAAAAAATTCGGGACGAATTTACGGCAATGATGGT
>Ga0233423_10001536_pt1 | contig 11526 bp, 8 predicted proteins | sample Watercolumn_Mata_FD_180713 | JGI IMG/M metagenome (GOLD analysis project Ga0233423, IMG submission 180713) | Freshwater microbial communities from Lake Matano, South Sulawesi, Indonesia - Watercolumn_Matano_2014_112_MG | ecosystem: Environmental > Aquatic > Freshwater > Lake | place: Indonesia... | reverse complement strand
CGCCCTCCCCTGATATTCAACTATGCAGCTGCCGACGACGATGACCGTCCTGTGACCTGTCGTGGCTTCCTTGACAGCCTTCACTGCTTCGTCTAGGCTGGGGTTCTCGTAGACGATGGCGGGTTTCCGCGGCAGCATATGCTTGTCCGACAACCTTTAGAACGGCAAAGACAGATAAGTCTTCTCGGGAACCCGCTTGTCGAAGGCTTGGTTAAAGAAACGCGAAATTATGCGCCACTACGACGAAACAGCAACAACCTACGATGTCCTATACAAAGGAGAGCAGGAACAGAAAATACGCGAAATACTGAAGCATGTGGCAATAAAAGATACAGACACGGTCCTAGACGCTGGTTGCGGCTCAGGCTTCCTCTTCGAGCATGTCCAAGGGCAGGCTGGTCATGTTGTTGGAGTGGATCTGTCCAGAGGGCTCCTGAAGATTGCGCTCTCCCGTACCAAACAATCCGGAATGAAGAAAGTTTCATTCGTGCAAGCGGACGTTGACAACTTGCCCCTCAGGGAACACGTTTTCGACGAAGCCTTCGCACTTACTGTGCTCCAAGACTCCTCAGATTACGGTGCGACGCTGAAGGAACTGAAGAGAACTACTAAAAAAAATGCTATAGTAGTTATCACGGGGCTCAAAAAAACCTTTGCCGAAGAAAGCCTAAAACAAGCACTGACGAAGGAAGGCTTGGAACACTATATTCTTAAAACATATGAACATCAAAAAGATATTATCGCTATCTGTGGGAAAAACAAGAAGATTCTTCTCCACTCATTATCATAAATTATTGAATAATTTTTGTGTAGTTGTTTTTATCGGCATTATGTTTTTCTCTATTTTGTCGTAAAGAGTATCCAATAATCGCATTATCTTTATTGTTTCTTTAATAGAGGCAATAATTTTAATAAAGTATCTGATTTCATCTGAAGATAATTTTTTATTTTTCATATCTTTTAGCCATCCATATAAAATTTTATGACCGCCTATGAAAAAATTCCATTCTTCGTTTAAAATTCCATCAAAATATTGTGTATCATTAATATACAAATGATGATTTTTCTTATCATATCGTATTTCATTAATGATATTTGTACCATCATTCGGGTATCCAATTTTACCTTCTTCGTCAGAATATAAATTCAAAAGATGTGTATCCTTTAATTTTGCCCCTAATTTTATAAGCTTTAAAAATATTTTGTAATCTGAAGTAAATGGTATTCTAGGAAAATTAATCTTTAAAAACGCAGCATATTTGGTTCTAAATTTCCTGCAATTTAAAATGGCATAAATATAATTGAACACATCAATGGAGTCAATGTCTTTATTGAAAGATTTTTTAATTTGTTGAATGATGCTTTCTTTTATATTAGATACTCTTTTTTCATCTAAAAATAAATAAAGCGGAAAGATATAGGAGCTTTCTTTTGTGCGTAATGAAATTAAACATATATCAGCTAACTTATTTGTAACGAAGGTATGATGAAAAGGTAAATATGCCAATTGTCTTGTTGTAACTAATGCAGGATTTTGGGAATTTACATCTTGTAATTCATTCCCTCTTGGTCTATCCATAAGAACATCGGATAAATAAGTCCATTTTATGCAAAAAGGTCTATAATCATAATTCCTAAATTTGTCTTCCTGAACTTCAACTATTCTAAATTTCCTTCTAGCATCATTCACATTCCATGTGCCTGTGTCTCTGAGGTTATACTGTCTTTTTAAGTCATCATCAGAAATTTTAGTTTCTACAAAATCGGTCAATCTTTTTTTTATTTCATCAGAAGAGTCTGCAACCAAAAAATTATCTCGATGGGTTTTGATTCCAGATCCATATTTTTTAAAAATTTCGGTTATAGATGAAAAATTATCATATATTTTTTCAATTTGTTTATTATCCTCTTGTGGAATAAAAAAATAAAATGGTTTTTTTGGTTTTATTGTCTCCCATTTAGTTGTACAAACATCATTATTCGATAAATAAAAATACTTTTCCTTTTGTGTACCAAATAAATCCGCATAAAAGACTTGTTTTTGATTTATTTTTGAATTTTTTATAAAAAATGCGATTGTTACACCTTTTTTAATATCAAAGACATTTTCATCTTTTTTATTTCCTAGAGAAGTATCACCCTTTCTAAGGTCACCGTGCAAGTTTAGAACATATATTTTGTCAAATATTTCGAAAAGCTCTTTTCTCATTCCTCTATGGATAAGTCCACTAAGATATTCGTTATTTGTTATATATCCTATTATACCTTCACCAGTTTGTTCAATCTTCCATTGGGCAAAACGAATGAATTTAATATAATCATCGCTTAAGGGTTGAATATTTCGTTCTTCTTTCACGTCTTTTTTATAATCATCCATTAATCCTTCTATAAAAGTTGATTTATTTTCTGAGCTTACAGAATAAGGAGGGTTAGCACAGACAACTTGTATCGGAACTTCTTCTTTTACCTTCATGGCTTCTCTACTTTCTCTGGCAATCAAAGGTAAAAGTGTAATATCTTGCTGGGTTATCGCCTCTTTTTCGAGTGTATTAGTTAAAAAAAGGCTAAATCTATCCTCATCTTTTATTTGATAACCAAGATTCCTTAAGGTTAAACATACTTTAAAGTGGGCAATTGTATAGGGTGCAAGAAGGATTTCAAAAGCAAAGAAATTTTTTAGGATGTGATCTTTTACTACACTGGTAAATAGTCCCTCTTTATTTTGATTTATTAATTCCTGTTTTATTTTTTTTATGGCAGTGAGTGGAAAAGTTAAAGTCCCTGCGGCTGGGTCAAGAAGTGTAACATTATTTTCGGCTAAACCATTTATCAGGTTAAAATCTTTTTTTAGAATAGAATGAATAGAATTAATTATGTACGAAACAACTGGAACAGGTGTATAAAAGACGCCTTTTCTGATTCTAATTTTTGGATCATATTCTTTTAAAAAAGTTTCATAAAAATGTATAGCAGGATCATCAGTCCATTTCTCGGATTGAAATTTTTGGAAAATAGCCTCCATTTCAGTATTATTTAAAATGTTTATTACATCTTCAAGTACACGCCTTAAATGTTCTGATATATTTTGTGGACTAGTTAGGTTATAAAATAAATTTTGAAGTATAGGTAGTGACTTCGGAATAGACCAAGACGCTGTTTCAAGTTCCAAATTTGTCTCTTTAGTTTCTGTTTTAGCGAAAAATAATCCATATGTGATTGTTTGAGCAATTAAATCTGAAAATTGTTCTATAGTCATACTCTTGTTAAGTGTTTCTTTAAACATTTTATAAAGACTTAATAAGAATTCCTTTTTTGTTTCTTCACCAATATCTGCCTCTTCTTGGAAGATTTCTTTTAGAATATGCGTTTTCCTCGCTAGTATTATTGCTAAAGCTTTTGGTGTTGTTATTTTTCGATAAGTAAAAGAAAGAAAACCTTTCATGTCATTTTCAAAAGCCAAAATTTCATTCATAGATAAACTTAGTTTACCCTTCTCTAAGAAAAATTCCATATCGCATATCTTTTTTTCATCCACTTTCTTGCCATTTTTAAAAAATGTAAAAGAAGAATAATTAGTTAGAATAAAATTAGGGAATGATTCTCTATATCTCGTTAATTGTTTAGTTTTTATTATTCCTGTTAAATTTGTTTCTAGTGCCTTTGCTTCAATGTATCCAATTTGCCTTTTGTCGATTTTTCGTAGAATTAAAAAATCTGGTAATCCAGCTTCAGTTTTCTTTGGTATCTGTATAATTAATACGCTTGTTCCTAAGATAACATAAATTTTCTCAATAAATGACTCTAGGATATTATAAAAACTCTGCTCAGTGGTTTGAGCTGTTGAATATTTTTCTCTTATTGAGTTAAAATAATTTTCATATTCTTGAATTGACATTTGTTTTCATACATTTATTGATTTTTCCACTTTTAAGATTTCTTCAAATCTATCAATCTTAAGAAAATTATCAATTAAGCAAAGATTATATAATGGCTGCGTGCTTTGGTTTCCTCTTGGTGTATGACGATTGCCGACTCACGGTAGCCTTTCGAAGGCTGGGAAGGTGCGTTCGCAGACTCCGAAGATAGAGCCGACGCCGAAGACGCGGAAGGCGCCGAGGGTAAAGTTCAGGCGCAGCTACGAGAAGCGCGTCATGCTGCAGAGGAAGCCCGGACAGAACTGGGGCAGAACCAGGTACAGGTAATTCTCTCACAGTTTTTCGGTTCAAACCATGATTTTCTCAATCATTCAGAAGCCCAAGACGTAAGCTTGCCTACGAATGCTGTTAATGTCACACAAGACAAAAATTCAAATGTCACACAAATCAGACAAGGTCCTGAGCGAAAATTTGCCACTCAAACTTAAAAAGAATTTGCCACTCAAATCAGACGGGTCTCGCACGGTATGTTGTTCAAACAAAAAAAGATTATGTTGAGCAAATCAGACGGGTCAAAAGCGCATTGTCACGCAAACTAAAAAAGTTTTTGTCACGCAAATCAGACAGGTCTATTTAACTCAAGCAATTGCTAGTCAAATAAAAAAAACCTATTGTAGAACAAAACAGAACCATACTTGGAAAATCCACTTACAAAATGGTGCGGCTGCCGGGATTTGAACCCGGGATTGCAAGCTTGGAAGGCTTGCGTCCAAGGCCAGACTAGACCACAGCCGCTGAGGAAACCTTCAACTCTGGCTCAAGAGAAACTCGTTTCTGCGACAATTATTAAGCCTTACGGACGGCGTCGGCTAGAAGCGGGCTATGCGGAACCTCGGGTGAACTGGATCAAGTTTTTTTCCGTCTTCCATCAGCCCCTGCCCATACGCAGCGCCGATTAAGCTGAGAGCCGGAAAGACGTACTCAGCGTCGCCGATTGGACCGTACAAGACGAAGTCCGCCCCCAAAGCCACTGGCAGGCTGTTCGCCACCGCTGAACACGTCAAAGTCAGCATCCTATCCTTCTTCTGCTTGAGGGACTTCCACGACGAGATGGCGTTGTGGGCTCCGCACCCGACGGGAAGCCCGAACCTGTCCTTCACCTCGCGGATTGCCTTGCACGCTAGCCCGAGGGTCGCAATGTCGAGGACGACGGTGTCCACGAGGGTCTTCTCTACTCCCGCAGCCTTGACCTTCGGAAGCATGGCTTCGAGGAGGCTGACCCTTTCCTTCGACGAAATAATGGCCTTCGCGCTGTAGGTCAGAAGCAAGGCTGCCTTCAACCCCGTTTCACCTACCTTCACGAACACTCTCTCCTTGGTCTCGGGGGTAATAGAATTCAAAACCGTCCTGCCGATTACGCCGAGCTCCTTGGCGCAGTCCATCCCCGCGAGCGCCGCCTCCTCGGAAACAGCGTCAACCATCAACGGCATCCGAGTAGCGTCAGCTGCGAACTCAAGAAATCCTCTCGTGGTCTCAGCGTAGGTGCAGACCACGTCCAGCATCGCCGAGAGACCTGTTCGCTCGCTCATCTCCTCAACCTTCGCTATCATTTCGCGGGCTTTTTCCTTGTCGAAGCCTCCCGTCTTCTCGTCGCTGACGAGCTTGTCTCCCCGATAAAAGATACTGCCGACCATGACCGTCGGGTTTTCGCCTGCTTCTCCGCCCACCTTCACTCCGCCTATGTCGTAGACCGTTTGTTTACTGCTGAACTTGAACACGGTTAATCCTCCAAGAAATTGTTTTTCCTCATCTTCGAGAGTTTGTGTGTCCAATATTTTTTATTTGACCCTTAAATGAATATCGCAGCCCACGTCTTTCGTTGAGAAATATTTAAGCCTAGACAGTTATCAAAATGAGTGTGTCATATTCACAAAGCAGATTAGGACCAGCCTGACAGAGTGTGGGCAATCCCTGAAATGTGTGATGGAAAGTGAAAAATAAAGGATTCTTCGTTTGCATCGAAGGGCTTGACAAAAGCGGAAAGACTACACAGTCAGTTATTCTCGTTGAGGCACTGTGCAAGAAGGGCTACGACGCAGTCTACACGACTGAACCCAGCGACGGCGAAATCGGCACCTTCATCAGGAAATACGTTCTGCAGAGAAATGAACGCGTGCCCACGGTCGTCGAGGCTCTCCTTTTCGCCGCGGACAGGGCGGACCACATCGAAAACGGGGTGAAGCCGATGCTGGAAAAGGGGAAGATAGTCGTCTCGGACCGCTACGTGTATTCTTCCCTGGCCTACCAAGGCGCAGCTGGCCTGAGCTTGGACTGGATAAAGCAAATCAACAACCAGGCGCTGAAGCCTGACTTGGCGATTTACCTCGACGTTCCAGTTGAAGTTCTTGTGCAACGGTACCAAAGCGCGAATTCGGTCATGGAAAAGCTCGAAACACAGAGAAGGGTGGAGCAAATCTACCAAAAGCTTGTTCAGGAAAAGGAGTTAATACGCATCAACGGTAAACGGTCCATCGAAGAAGCAGCAAAAGCCATTCAGTCGATGGTTCTGAGCCATCTCGAAAACTAAACAGTCCGACTCAAACCCTTTTCCAGGGCGCTAAAGCCTTGAGCCTTCAACTCCCGGTTGATTCTGTTAAAGAATAGCTCAACAAGCTCTTCGACAGCGAGGTGCCTCGGACCTTTCTCGTGGTGGACAAGCATCTCGAATTCCTTCTCCCTGAACAGGGTCCTCACGAGGTAGTAATCGAACTTCAACGGCTTCCTCTTCGCGCCATCGGGAACATAGTAACGGACGACAACAAACAAATCGAGCACAGGCAAAGCGGACTTCGAGACTTCGCTCAAACAGCGCTCCAGGTTCGCTTTGTCCAGATAGTCAAAGGATGACCCGTCTGCTACGCCAACGTCAAACTCCACTCGAACCTTGTGCTTGGTAAATTCAGCCAGACTCGGGTTCTCCCTCTTTTCGTTCAGTCTCCTTAAAAACTGTAACAGCATTCTCTGAAGGTCCTGCGTCGGAGCGGCACATTGAAAGTGCGCGACGCCGTGGTGGACGTCGGGGAAGTCCTCGTACAGTCCAAACAAGTTTATTCCCTTGAGCGGTCAGGACTTCTGTTTCCCGAGCTTCTTCGCCTTGTCGAGGTTTTCGAGCAAAGCAGATAACACTGAGCTCAACTTCTGAAGCTCATCGAGGTTGCTTTCATTCTGGATGCGCCCGTTAATTTCCGAAATCTTGGCCTCGAGAACGGCTTCTGTCGTTCCAAGAGACGCTGACGGCTCAGGTTCCTCAACCTTTTCGCCCTCCTTGACAACGACGACTTTCTTCTGGCATCGGGCGCACCAAATGTCCTTGTTTTTCAGCCTGAAAAGGGGCGAAGAACAAGCTGGGCAGGAAAGGTCAATCATGGTAGCCCCAGAACGGAGGAGCTCAGCCATCGACTTGATCCCGTCGTCCGCTTTCGACACAGAACATCCCTTACAAGAACTTCACGGTATCTACATTAATAAAGTTTAGAACCAGCAAACGACGGCTTCCGTTCTTTCAGAAATATTCATAAGACTTGACGAGAAGATAATACTAGAAAAGGGCAAGAAGGTCCAATTTTGGTCCACAAGCCAAAAAGCCTCAAGAAAAGGTTGACCCAAAGTACCATCTTTTTCGGACTAACGAGCCTAGCTTGGCTAATCTACAGGTCGGGAACGAAGCCTACCCGAATCGTCTACCCCTGCCAGAAAGCAGTCGCGGTGAGCAGCTACACGTTCCTTGTTTACCCGTTCCTCGCTTTTTTCATCAGATTCGCCAGAGACGTTGTCCCCAAAGCATATAACACGACGACCCGTTCCAAGAGGGGGAGTCTGATCCTTCTATCGGTTCTGCTTGGGCTCACGGTCATTTCTTCGTATGTGGCAGTGTATTACAATTTGGTTTTTGACCCCAGAATCGACATAGTAATACGAACTGTGCCCATCGGTGAAGCTGAAGCCGAGGTTTCCGTCGTGCAGGTGGAAAACGACAATTTGGACCAGTCCCTCCGGACAGCCTTGAACTACGTCGGAGGCATCGCGTCCATCATCCCTGAAGGCGCGAAGGTCCTCATCAAGCCGAACATCGTCCGTACGCAGTCGCCCCCTGACACGACAGACCCGGACATCGTCGAAGCCCTCATCTACATTATCAAGGAAAGGAACCCAAGCGTTATCTGGGTCGCCGAGGGAAGCGGAGAAGAAAACACCATACAGAACTTCGTGAACCTCGGATACTCATACATCGACGAAATCCCGGGCGTGGAGCTCGTTGACCTGAACTATGGCGACCTCGTTGAGGTTCCCGTTCCGGGAGGAGGCTACGTTTACGACAGCTTCATGTTCAACAGCAAGGTTACAGAAGCAGACGTCTTCATTTCCCTGGCCTGCATGAAGACCCACAGCACAGCCGTGGTCACGCTGGGGATGAAGAACCTCGTGGGCATTTCAGCAGGGTCAGTCTACGGCGTCTCAGGCTCAGCGAACCACTGGCAGCTTCATAATGCAGCTGCAGCAGTGGGAGACACATACCTCGGCGGCGTCATAACGGACCTGAACTCGGCGCGAAAAATTAACCTGACCATCATTGACGGAAGGGTGGCAATGGAGGGGCAGGGACCGCACGACGGAACACCAGTAAACCTTGGTCTGCTAATTGTAGGGAAAGACCCCGTTGCAACGGATTCGGTGGCTGCGACAATCATGGGGTTCGACGCGGAGAAGATTCCGTTCCTTGTGTATAGTGCAGCAAAGGGGCTTGGCACGAACGACCTTCACAGTATTGAGGTTAAGGGGGAGGCGATTTGGGAGGTTTTCCGCCAATTCGCGCCAGCTGAGGGGTTCAACGACTTTATGATAGTCGCGGGAAGCGAGTTTCTATTCTACGAGTGGAGGGCGATTCTTTTTCTCCCACCATTCATTTTTGCCATTGTGGCAGTCTTCACGTTGTTCAGGTACATACGGTCAAGAAACACTGAAGGACCCATAATAACTGCCGCGAACTTCGCTAACGTTCAAACTAATGCTCAACCAGCTTTCCAAACAGCTCTGGACGAGTTTCAATCTGTTCGTTCGCAGGAGGAGAAAAGGGTTACTCCGCTTCCTGAGGTCACGTCGAGGCACCTCGAAGACGAGATAAACGAGAACATCACTCAGTTCCAAAAATACGCGAAACAAATCGAGGAAACGTCTCTAAGGCTCGAAGAAGTCACGAAGCTGCTGAAGAACGGCGAAATCCCGCAGAGCGCCTACGACTTCATCGCGGTGGACCTCAGCAAACAGCTGTCCTCAACGGTTGAGGACCTCTTCGTCTTGAGGGAAAACCTTGAAGTGATCAGAGCCAAGGCGACACTGGAAAAAGCAAAGAACAAGGAAACCACAAAAAAAGAAACCTCGCCGGTAAAGACGATTTCACCCCCAAAGGGCGAAGACCTCCGGTTCGTTAGAGGCTACACGGATGTAATGGAAAGCGATTATTGGGCAGAATCGGGTGGTGGACTGGCAACATACTCTCAGAGCCTCGGAAAGTGGGAGGGGCTGATTTCGAAAATTGACTCGGCATTGTCCTCACTCGCGATGGACAAGGAGCTTTCAATCATCGAACAATACCTGTCATTCAACAGACAGTATCCTTCGCTCATCGCCAACCGTGAGCAGGCTGAAAAGACGGTTTCCATCTGCAAACGGCGTCTTACGACGGTGTCAGAAAAATGGGCCTCAGCGAGACGTGAGCGCATTGAGCGCATAATGAAACTTGACGTTGACATTACCTCGTTCAGGGAACAGGTTAAGGAGCTCGAAGTTAGGTATTCTTTGGGCGAGTTGACCCAAGCACTCTACGAGCTCGAAAACAGCAAGCTGCAGAACAGGCTGACGAGGCTGGTAAAAGAAGCAGCGGACAACAGAAGCCACATGGACGACATGGATAGAATAATTTTCAGGTCTTCAGAACTCCTCAGAGGCAGCTCATAGGATTCCAATAATAAAAGGAATTTCACCACATTCGCCACTGAGCAACATCAACGTGGACCTGATATTGCTCGTAAAATTAAGTGTTGATAGAAACATTTTATATGCTACAGCTACATTGAAAGGTGACCAAAATGAGCAAAAATCGGTACTCACGCAAAGAACTATACAACGTCGGAGCCCAACCCTCGTACACGGGGAGAAACCTGGACGAAATCGTCTTCCCGCTAGGCGGAATCGGCACAGGATGCATCAGCCTAGGAGGGTGGGGGCAACTCCGAGACTTCGAAATCATGAACAAGCCATCAAAGGGATATGCGATACCGAACACCTTCTTCACACTTAAAGTAAAATCGGACAGCGGCTCTTCCGTCACTAAAATTTTGCAGGGACCAGCTGGAGGGTCATTCGTTGGTGGGGGTCATAATCTCGGTTCCTCGAATGATAAAAACGATGGCGCCCAAGGATTGCCGCATTTCCGAAAAGCCGTCTTCACGGGAACCTTCCCCACCGCCACGTTGGAGCTTGAGGACCCTGAGGTTCCGCTCAAGGTAGTTCTTGAAGCGTACAATCCCTTTATTCCTCTGAACGAAAAAGACTCTAGCATTCCCGTCGCTGTTCTGGTCTACAGTTTCGAAAACGTGAGCGACAAGAAGGTTTCTGCAACGGTTTATGGAAACCTCACCAATGTAATCGGCGAAAAAAGAAGACGGCGGAAGAATCAACGAAACCAAGAAAGACAGAACAGTCACGGGGCTATACCTTTCCAACACCAAGGTTGCCCCTGATTCGCCAAAATATGGAACGTTGGCACTTGCAACTACCTGTCCTGAATCTTCGGTTTGGGGCCGATGGAAGGATGACCGGATATCCAAGTTCTGGGAGGCAACTGCCCTTTCGGAAGACTTCCCTCCCAAAAACACCGGAGGCTCAGACACGGGGACCATAACAGCCAACATCGTCGTCAAACCTCGCGGTAAGGCTTCGGTTACCTTCGTTCTCGCTTGGCACTTCCCGAATTATGAACGTTATTGGGGGGAGTGCTGCGCGAAACAGGGGCCTCCTGTGTGGAAGAATTATTATGCAAGCGTATGGAGGGACGCTTGGGAGGTTGCGCAATACACAGTTATTAACCTGAAACGCCTTTCAGACGAGACTAGGCAGTTCCGCGACTCACTCTTCTCAACAACATTGCCAGTTCACGTTTTGGACGCGGTGAGCTCACAACTCGCCATCCTAAAGAGCACGACTTGTCTACGCTTGGAGGACGGCACCTTTTATGGCTTTGAAGGCGTAAGCAACACCAGCGGGTGCTGCGAAGGCTCATGTACCCACGTGTGGAATTACGCTCAGGCTTTACCCTACCTTTTCCCCAGCCTTCAAAGGTCGATGCTTGAAGCTCATCTGGCCAACTGCGTCGAAAAGGACGGCTTCATGACCTTCCGCATGCCTCTGCCTCTGGGAACCAAGGCTGCGCCCAACTTCCACGCCTGCGGAGACGGGCAAATGGGCACAGTCGTTCAAGCATACCGCGAGTGGCTCATTTCGGGGGACGACGAGTGGCTCAGGTCCATCTGGCCGACCGTGAAGAAGATTTTAGAGTTCGCCTGGAAGTACTGGGACGCAGACGAGGACGGCG
>Ga0233423_10001534_pt1 | contig 11529 bp, 10 predicted proteins | sample Watercolumn_Mata_FD_180713 | JGI IMG/M metagenome (GOLD analysis project Ga0233423, IMG submission 180713) | Freshwater microbial communities from Lake Matano, South Sulawesi, Indonesia - Watercolumn_Matano_2014_112_MG | ecosystem: Environmental > Aquatic > Freshwater > Lake | place: Indonesia... | reverse complement strand
CTGAAAAAAATTTGATGATCGAATCAGACAGGGTCTTTTCGGCCTAGGCGTATGTTGTTCAAACAAAAAAAGATTATGTTGAGCAAATCAGAAGAATCTAGGACAGCGTATTGTTAGTCAAAAACCATTTACCATTGTTGAACAAAACAGACGTTTCCTGACGTCACTGTCCGGCGGCTACTGGGGTTGGGGGGCGCTTCTGCACGTAGAGGTAGCCCCGGGGGTTCCCCTCCCTAGTGATGACGCCGTCCCTGACCATGTCGCGGAGGACGTGCGACACCGCGGTCCGGTCGAAGTGGTAGCCAATCCTCGTCATCTCCTCGTGCACATCGCCCAGAAGCTTGGACTCAGCGAAGAAGCCCTCCTTCCAAAGCCTCTCCGCAATGTTCCTGCACGTGTCCGCCCTCGCCGGAAGCGGAGGCCTTTCGACGGGAATATTCACGGTTTTAGACGCATAATCCGTGACACTGGCGAGGACCTTCTGCACCATGTCCTGAACCTGGTCCTCCCTACAGTCCAGCTCGAACTCCACGCCCCCGACCTTCATCTTGATGTGGACCAAAGGCTTGGGTGTTTCGGTCTTTTCAGCTGTTTCGGTCGTCATGCGTCAGTCACGTGCATTGTTATTTTTTCGACGGTTCTTATATTGTTTATTGTATTGCTCAAGTTGAACATGCGCAACATTTATATACCAACACGAAGCATTAAATGCAAATTGGTGAATGTTGGTGAATGAGCAACTACAGTATGCAACAACACCAAGATATAACTTTCCGCAAATAACACAAGACACCGAACTTCATAGAAAACTGCTGGAAGCAAGCCAGAGAACGATGAACGACGTGAAAGAAAAGGCGTTCCAGCCGTTCAGCACCGAACTAATCGAAACCGTGGCGCAGAAGCCGCATGCTGACATCTCATCCGACATAGAAGGAAAAACAGCTTCAACGCTTCTGACGCCCCTGACACCCATCCAAGACGGCACACCAGTCGTCGGCATCGACGTGTCCAGCATCAAAATCGGCGAAACCGAAACAGGCGTCCTCTGCGCGGTGAGGGGAGCAGTCGTGTGGAACCAGAACCGTCGTTACAGGCGGCTCAGAATAGGTCCCTTCCCGTTCCACGTAACCGAGGAAAACAAGCGCGAGCTCCTCAGCAACCTCAACGGCGGATTACCGTCAGAAACGAGTTTCCTTCACATTCCGTTGCCCGAAACCATTAGCAGACTATGCGCCGCAATCGAAAGGTGGATTCAGGCAAGCATCTCGCACTCGACGAACGACGGCATCATCCTCTGGGACGGCTCCCTAACCGCAGGATTCCCCGGAAGCAAACTAAACGACGTGTCTCTCGCTCTCAAGGCAGCGAGGAACCAGCGCAACTCGGTCCTTGCCTTCTCCAAGGTCACGTCCATCAGGTTCCTGGGCTGGAGAATCACCGACTTGGTCGCGAAAAGGGAGGGACCGTGCCTCTTCGAGGTTGAAGACCTGCCTCTGTCAATGACCCAAAGCTCGAACCGTCTTGGAAGAATATATGTGGCTAAGCTGGCAGTGAACGGGTCTGCCTTCCGCTTGGACGTTGACAGGGCGCTCGCGAGGGAGGACGGGGTGAAGGCGGTCCGGAGGCTCCTCGGCAACGAGCTCATGTACCAAGGATACCCCGAGTGCCTCCGCCTTGCGCACATTTACTCGACCTTCACGGCGAACGACGTCATAGGCGTCCAAAGCTTCCTAACGCACAACTACGGGCTGAGAATCATGCCGCGGTGCAGCATGCGGAAGGCTCTGTTCGGACCGTACGGAACCGGGTTCGAGGATTGAGACGATGCGTCTGTTCAGGAAAGTCGGCAACACTCTGCACGTCCTGAGCTTCCCAGGAGAGGACGTCGAGAAGGGCGAGTACCTCCTCGTCGAGGACAAGAAGCTCGAAAAATCGCTGATAGCCCAAGTCATCGACGTCCAGTTCGCCAACGTGCCAGGAGTCATGGAGGAGCTCCTGCGCTCCCCCGACGCCGACGAAACGCCCCCCACCGAAGACGTTGACCCGCTGGACATCATGTCCCACATTCTCTACATCCAGGACGCGAGGCTCCTCGTGTGCAAGATATACGGCACCGTGTTCGAAGGAAGAATCGACCCCGAGAACAACTGGCTCCCATCGCGCACCCAGTCAAGCATACACAAGCTGCCAACATCGTCCCTCCTCAAATTAGCTAACATCTCCAAGGGGCTGCGAATAGACCTCGGCACGACCCACGACATGACGCCCCTGAGCATAGACGCCTGCGAGATGGACGGGCGGCTCAACATCATCACGGGAAAGAAGGGCACGGGAAAGTCGCACCTGTCGAAGCTCCTCGCCCTCGGACTCGTCCAGCACGGAGCCACCGTCGTCGTCCTCGACATCAACGGCGAATACACGAGCCTCGGACTCGCGGCGGACGGAGCCAAAAACGAGCACAACGAAAAAATCCACGTCCTTTCCCCAGGGCAGAACTTCAAGGTGACCCTCTACCAGACAAACCTGTACGTCGTCATGAGAATCCTGACCTACGCGTTGAGTTTGCCAGGAACCTCGGCGCGGGAGTTCCGCCACATCTGGAAGGCTCTGGAAGAAAACGGAACAGTGACACTTCACGAGCTAGGCGGAGCCATCAACAGGTGGAAGTGCAACCAACACGTCAGGGACGCGCTGTACTCGCGCTACTACTCGCTCGTGCATTCGGGGTTCTTCACGGACAACATGGCTGAAGCCGTGGACCTGGAGGCCCTCCTGAAGAAGTCCGACAGCAACGGCGGCGGAGCCATCGTCATCAACCTGAGCGACACTTCCCCCGCTGACAGGCAGATGGTCGTCGAGTTCGTCCTCGCCAAGCTCCAAGAAGTCTTATCTGAGCATAAAATCAGGGCGGTCTTCCTGTTCGCCGAGGAGGCGCACCTTTACCTCAGGGAAACATACTGGGACGACGCGGTCACGAGGATGAGGCACTTCGGGCTTTTCACGACGTTCGTGACGAACCAGCCGAACACGATAAACGAGAACATCTACCGCCAAGCCGACAACGTCTTCCTACTCAACTTCGTCAACGAGCACGACCTCGAAATAGTGTCAAGGGCAGCCAGAGTCGACGCCGAAACCGCGACGTCCATCGTACGGGACCTGCCGCCGCACCACTGCCTAGTACTGGGAAACGTCGTCAAGGACTTTCCAATCGTGGTCAAGGTGAAGCCGATGAACGTCCAAACCATGGGGCAGACTAGGTACTTCTTCAGGCAAAAAAGAGAAGAAGTATTAAGCCCGAATTTGCCGTCAGCCTAGACCTTACCTTATATTCTGGTGAAGCCCTCAACGGTCTTCTTGTCCAGCTTCTTCAGGAGCTCGACGATGAGCTTCACGGCGTTCTCCGCGTCCTCGAGGCTGAAGAATCCGACGTGGCTGTGAATGTGCCTCGTCGGGACGCTGATGACGACGCTTGGGCACCCCGCCCTGTCTAAGTGAATCCTACCCGCGTCCGTCCCTCCCTTGGCTACTTGTGAAAGCTGGAGCGGAATCTTCGCCTCCTTGGCTGTCTGCCACACGAGCTCCTTCAGGGGCTGGTTCGGAATCATGCTTCGGTCGTAGGTAAGCAAACTGGGACCCTTCCCCATCTTCGTAGGCGCCTCGGAAGGCTTGATGCCTGGAATGTCGCCCGAGATGTCAACCTCAAGAACTATGCCGACATCGGGGTCAACGAGGTGGGCAATGGTTTGGGCTCCCCTTAAGCCGATTTCCTCCTGAACCGTGGCAGCCCCGTAAACGGTGTTAGGATGAACTGTGCCATTTTCCCTGATGCGCTTGATTACCTCCATGATGACGAATGCGCCCAGCCTATCGTCGAAGGCTTTACCCATGGCGACCTTCCCGTCGCGTATTAGGCTGAACTGGGACAGGGGCACAATTGGGTCGCCGATTTTTACTCCTTTCTCTTCAGCTTCTTTCTTGGAGGTTGCGCCGATGTCGATGAGCATCTTGTCCAGCGTGAAGACCTTCGCGCGTTCCTCGTCGGTCAGGAGGTGCGGAGGCTTGGACGCGATGACCCCCTGCACGTCGCCCTTAGCCGTCCTAACAATAACCTTCTGAGAAAGCAGAACCTGGTCCCACCACCCGCCTACCGGGTTGAACGTGATGAACCCCGAGTTCTCGTCGACGCCTGAGACGACGAAGCCAACCTCGTCAATGTGCCCAGCTAGAAGGATGCGTGGCCTCTCAGTTTCCCCCTTCGCGACGAAGGCTATTGAGCCGAGCTTGTCCGCGACCACCCCGTCGGAATAGGGCTTCATGTACTCCTTTACTATGCCTGCGGGTTCCCTCTCGAATCCAGACGGCCCGAAGGACTCCGTCAAATCCTTAAGGAACTTGATTGCCTTCTTGTCAAACACGGTCATTCACCTTTCATTCTTTAGAGCATTTATCGACGAATGCCTTAATCTTTTTTACGGCTTCGCTGATGACTTCGAGGTTTGTCGCGTAGGACATGCGGACGTAGCCCTCCCCGCTTTCGCCGAAGACGCTTCCTGGCGTGGTCGAGACTCCTCCCTCAAGTAGCCCGTTGCAGAACTCGTAGCTCGAGATTCCGAGGCTTTTTATGCTTGGGAAGACGTAGAACGCGCCCCTTGGCATGTTGCAGCCTATCCCCTTTATCTTGTTGAGTTGTTCGACGATGAACCTTCTCCTAAGGTCGTACTCCTGAACCATCATCCGTATGGAATCCTGCGGTCCCTTCAGCGCCGCGATGCCCGCTTTTTGGACGAAGCTCGCTGGGCACGTCGTTGTCGACTGCTGAATCCTGACCATTGCCTCGACGATTTCCTCGTCCGCGAATGCGTAGCCCATCCGCCAGCCAGTCATCGCGTAAGCTTTGCTGAACCCGTTGAGGACGATGCACCTTTCCCCGGCTTCGTCGAAGGAGGCTGGACTCCGTATTCTGAAGTCGTCGAAGACTATGCGGTCGTAAATCTCGTCAGACATGATGAGGAGGTCGTGGTCAACCGCGAGGTCAACAATCGCCCTAGTGTCGTCGACGCCCATGACCCCGCCTGTTGGATTGTTCGGCGAACCCACCAATATCATCTTGGACTGACGAGTAATCCCACTTTTCAGGGCTTCCACATCAAGATTATAGGAAGGACCGCAAGGAACCTCGATTGCTCGCGCCCCCGTAACTTCGACACACTGAAAGTGAGTCGGCCACGTCGGAGCCAGAACCAAGACTTCGTCCTCCGGGTCGAGTGTCGCCATGCATGCGCAGTAAAGGGCGTGCTTTCCTCCCGGAGTCACAATTAACTCCTTTTCCGGATTAACCTTAATGCTTCGGGTCGCGAGGTCGTCGGCGATGGCCTTCCTGAGCTCGAGAGTTCCCTTGCTGGAGGTGTAGTGGGTGAACCCGCCTTTTATGGCGTCAATTGCCGCCTGCTTGACGTGTTCAGGCGTGTCGAAGTCGGGCTCCCCGACGTCCAAGTTTAGAATTTTCTTGCCCGCCTGCTGCAGTTCACGGGCCCTCTCAGCCATGGCAATCGTGCCGGAGGGCTCAATCGCTTTCATTCTCTTGGCAATCTTCACGTCGCATCATCCTCGCAACGGAATAGGCTATGTACATTCAGGAGGCTTATTAAACTGGGTTTGTGCAACGTGGGGAATCCCTGCTCCTCAACCAATAGATTTGGTCATGGTGGGGAATCGGTCTGTTTCTTTGTGCGGCAGGTACGTTGCCTTCAAGAACTCGTCTTGGAAGCTCGGGTCAGCGCCCAGCTCAACGTACTCGACGAACCTGGATATCTTTTCGGCTTCCTCGCGGGCTTCGACCGAAAGAAGCGTCATCCTCGCTCCTGAACCAGACGTGTTCCCAACGAACTGTACCTTCTCGAGAGCCACGTCCGGGTACATGCCGATGACCTTCGCGTTCAAAGGGTCAACGTACGTCCCAAAAGCCCCAGCGAGGTACATTTTTTGTATTTCACGGGGATTGACACTCACGCGTTTCATCAAGATGGAAGCGCCAGTGTAGATTGCGGCTTTAGCTAGCTGGACCACTCGGATGTCGCCCTGCGTCACGACGATGTCTGATCCAGCTGAGCCCTCGTTTTTCCACGCGACCACGAACTCAGCTGATTTTTCGTTAAATCTCAGCCTCGGTGTGCTTATGGCTTTGTTGAACCTTCCGCTCTTGTCTATTAGTTTCGCCTTGAGGAGCTCCGCCACAACGTCGACAATCGCTGACCCGCAGAGCCCTCGGGGTTTTCCGTCATCAACTGTCTTGTACCCGACGTCGAAGGTGCCGGGGTCTATCCAGACCTGCTCGATGGCGCCGGTTGACGCCCTCATCCCATGCTTGATGTGGGCGCCTTCGAAGGCGGGACCTGAAGCGCAGGAGCACGCCACGAGTTTATGTTTGTTGCCGAGGATTATCTCGGTGTTCGTCCCGATGTCGACCAGCATTGAAAGCTCGTCTGCCTCGTGTATGTCGGTTGCGAGAACGTCGGCCACGGCGTCCCCTCCGACGAATCCCGCGATTGTCGGCAAAGCATGAACGTAGGCTCCGCGGTTCAGGTTTATCGAGAGCTCCTTGGCCTTCACGTCCGTGGACTGCTGTAAAGCTGCTGGATAGGGCATCAAAGCCACGTTGTCCGGGGTGACGCCTAGAAAAATGTGATGCATCGCAGTGTTTCCGGAGACTGTCATCTCGTAAACGTCGTCGGTCGAGACCCTGGAGCTCTCGCATGTTTCCTTGACAAGCTGGTTCACTTCGTCGACCACCGTTCGCTGAAGCTTTATGAGATTTTCTGGGGTTTCCGAAGCGAACTTTATCCTCGATATTACGTCTTCTCCGTATGGAATCTGGGGATTCGTCGCCGACGCGGAAGCGACAATCCTGCCCTCGTTAAGGTCCAGCAGGTATCCGGCGAGCTTGGTCGTCCCCACGTCGACCGCGAACCCGTAACAGCCAGGAACCTGCCCGGGCTGGACCGCGATTACTTCCTCATTATTCCATACCGTGACTGAGACTGCCCAGTCTTTCTCCCGAACGGTACTCGGCACCTTTTTTAGGACATCATAATCAATGCTTGGCCTTAAACCAATTTTGGCTTCCAAGGCGTCCAGAAGCCTGTTGACGTCCGACCTAGTGTCCAGAAGCGAAGGCTTCTCAAGGACAACCGAGACCTTTCTGACAGCTGGTGCCAGCTTCACCTTCTTTTCCAGCCCGATCAGTAAAAGCTTGTGCTGGTCAACGCGGCTTTCGGCAGGAAGCTCTATGGTCGCCAAGCCTCCGCGTCGGACTGCTGCTTGGCAGGCAAGCCTGAACCCGTTTTTTAGGTCCTCCCCCGAGAACAGACGTTTTTCAAATTCGGAAGTGGGCGAAAGAAGATTGTTCCCCGAACGCACTATGACCCTGCATTTACCGCAGCGTCCTTCTCCCCCGCATATTGAACTTAGGTTCACGCCTGAGTCTCTTGCTGCTTCGAGTATGGTTGAGCCAGCGGAAGCTTCTGCCCTCTTGCCGATGGGCTGAAAAACGATTCTCAATTTGGGCAACGTGCGCATCACTTCTTTATTACTAGAGGGGGGTTCCGCTTGTGCTCGGATTTTTTGTGCCGCCTAATGATTTCGTTGACGACGTCGAGTGGAACCTTCGTTTTCTGGCTGACCATTTCAGGAGGCATTTCAAGGTCGAAGAGCCCGACTAGGACCGGGTCCAGCTTATCGTAGTCGAGTGGCACCTCGTCGGACAGCTTGTGCCCAGGATAAAGCTGGGGACTGCTGGGCTTCATCGCCATCCTTTCGGGCAGCCCGAGGAACTTCGCGAGCTCCCTGACCTGAGTCTTGTAAAGGTGACTGATCGGGAAGAAGTCGGCTGCGCCGTCCCCGTGCTTCGTGAAGAAGCCGATTAGAGACTCGCTTCGGTCTCCCGTTCCAGCCACAAGCAGGTGGTCGGCGTTCGCAAAATAGTAGAGGACTGCCGCGCGCACCCTTGCCCGGATGTTGGCAAGCGGGATTTTGTTTGCCGAGGGGTCTTCTTTTAGATTCAATATTTTTTTGAAGGAATTAATGATGCCTTCGATGTCCGCTCTCTCCGTCCGTATTCCGAGGAGCTTAGCAAGTTCAACAGCGTCATCAATGTCCAAATTCGGAGTGAACGAAGTCGGCATCAAGACGCCCAGAACCTTTTCTTTACCCAGCGCCCGAGTGCAAAGAGCGGCTGTCAGAGTGCTGTCCACGCCTCCGCTCAGCCCGACAACCACTCCCAAAGCGCCAGCGTCTGCTACAGTCTTTTCAATGAACCGCAAGATTTCGTCAAGCGCCTTTTCGTAATCAACCTTCAGCGAATCACATCCCAAGTTCTCCATTTTTGTTTCCGCCGACACATTGATTCAACCGAAATATGCTTTGCTGAATAAAAAGTCTTTTCGAAACCGTTTTCATCCATTCGTTTTTTGGTCTTTTAGGCGTTTTTTATCACTCTTTTTTATGGTTTTTGAAGACATTCGAATTAGTTTTTTAAGGTGCTCCATTAATTTGTATTCTTGGAAGAAACGAAAATGATACTCGACAGGCTTAGGCTAAGACGGAAGAAGAAGGAGAAGGAGTCTTCGCAAATTGCGCGGAGCGACTTCCTTAACATCATGCCAGTCCGCAACCCCGCCGTCCAAGTTGAAAAGGACGAGAAAGGGAAGATTACCCTGATTCTACTGCTCGATAAGCCAAAAGAAGAGAAGGCGGAGCCCAAGGAAGAAGAAAAGAAGCCAGAAAAGGAGAAGAAACCAAGCCGGAGAGAACGGCGAAGAGGACCCCCGTCTGCACCACCAGTTAGGCAAAGAAAATACCATCTGGACACCATCGGCTCGATCGTCTGGGAGATGTGCGACGGCCAAAAGACCGTTAGGGATCTGGTTAAGCAGCTGCACGACACGTACAAGATGCTTCCGAGTGAAGCCGAAATATCGCTGAACTCTTACTTCAACGACCTGGCTAAACGCGGGCTCGTAGCGTTCCTCATCCCTAACGAAATAGCCCGCCGCATGGGTAAAAAGGAAGCTGAGGAAGAGGAAAAGAAGCCGAAGCAACCAGACAAAAAACAGTGATTCATGATATAAACAGTCATGTAATCCGTTTGGCGTTTTATTGATCTCCACGGTTAGTTTTTTAAGCCAACAGCGTCATTTCAGAGCTTAGGATGCCAACAAAAAAAGATTTCGTCTCAATTTTGATTCGAACAAGGGACGTAGAAAGCCGTTTCCGTGAACTTCTGCAGAGCCTTTCACACCAAACGGTGCCTCCCTCTGAACTCGTCATCATAGACAACTATTCAATCATCAGCAAATTAGAAGAAATGACAGAGCTCATGAAAGAAGCGAAAAGCGAGTTCTTCAGCAATAAAACAAAACTTATAATCGTTCCATTGACAGACGCCGAATTTTCTTATGCGTATTCAGCTAACGCAGGTGTCTCCGTGGCTTCGGGAAGGCTTGTCTGCATAATTAATGGTCACTGTCTCCCGACCTCGAAAGAGTGGCTAGAGAGCGCCGTCGTTTATTTCAGAGACGAGAAGGTTGCTGGTGTTGCAGGATACACGCTTCCGCACGAGCAGGGAACGGTGTGGGAGAAGCTCGCCTTCGATTGGGGGTGGAGGAAACTTAACGAGACAAGCAAGGCTTACAGGAGGGACACGTACTTCTCGACGACGAACTGCATTCTACGAAGACAATTATGGGAAGAGTATCCCTTCGACGAGAACCTGCCAAGGCTGATTAGCGAGACAGCCAAGTTCGGCGGCGAAGATTACGACTGGAGCCTTGAAATGCTTGCGAGGGGCTACACGCTAATCGTTGAACCGAAGTTCGACGTCTACCACTCGCATGGCAAAACAGTCTCGCGCCTTGCCCCAAAATACTTTACGTGGCGCAAAATCAGGAAACAACTCAGGTCCTTCGAAAGACCAAGAGAATCCTTCACAAAAGTTAGGGAAAAAATCCCAAAGCACATTATTCTATAATATATTGTTACAATAAATTTTGAATCGCTGGTTTAGTGGCATTTGAACGATTTGAACAAGCTGTCCACAGGGTTCCTGTAATCCGATTCCTGGATTTGTCTCTTCAGGATTACCGGCCTAGAAAGGGTGTGCGTGAACGTGACTATGTAGACGCGGTTTGACTCTGGGCAATACCACACCGCATTCGTGAAGTGCGTCGTCCCCCTCCACGACAGGCCAGTCTTGCCCTCGGACTCCTTTATCACGAGCTCGTGTTTCCGCATTTTTCTCGGTTCAGCAAGGACGAATTTTATGCTTCGTTTTTTAAGCTGCTTGCAGAGGTCTTTTTCGTAGTGGTTCTTGAACCATCTGTCCAAATCGTCAAGCTCATCCTGAAAAACGACGTTCGCCATGGAATAGTACTCAACGATGAGGGTGGTGACTCTTTCTGTGAACGTGGTCACCCTAGTGGCTGAAAAGATGAAGCGAGCCCTGCCGACCGCGATTTTAGTGTCTGTCAGAAGGTAATCCTTGGGCGTCTCAAAGCGGAGGTTTAGAAGCGACCACGCATAAGAATCTCCTTCTTTATGACACTCAAAGCTTTCAAGCACGCGTTTTACTATTTTCTTAGCCGACACGTCAAATTCCCCGAAAATGAACCGTAAAATTATTACGCGACTGCTTTCGTCGCAGTACCACATGTAAAGCCGCTCCGGGTTCTGCGCCTTCACAACCATGAAAAGAGCGTCGTGCGAAAATACGCGGGCGTCGGACTTCTCAAGGATAGCAACTTTCTGTTTCATGGGGCGCCTCCTTTTCTTGCCGTATTGGTCCCCCAACTTGTCGACGAGTGTGGCTGCGATGGCAGAAAGTGGTCTCCGCCTCTTCGGAATGGGCTCCCACTTCCCTTCAATGAGGTAGGTGTCAGCCTCAAGCATGAATGACCCCTTTTTCGTGTTGCCGCCGTAACGTGTGAAGCGGACTTCTTCGGGTATGTCGAAGAGGAAGCCGTTCCAGCCGAACTCCGTGAACTCCAAGCCCTCGTTTCTCCTGAAAGCCAGCGATTGTTCCAGAATAGAATGTGAACGGGTTAATAAAACAATTCTCATGTAAACAGAAACCCGAAAATCGGTCCAAAAAGTCCTTATTACCAAAGTGTCTTTATTTACCTAATCAAGTTGGCTGGTTACAGAGTGGAATTCAACTTTCCTGTGTCAAGAGTAAAAGAGGGAACGGCAGATGTCGTCGTGCCGAACCTCGAAAAGTTCAGGAAGGACGTTTGGGACTATGCCCCCTCGAAGGCTCCAGTCTTCTTTAACCCAGCAATGAGGCTGAACCGCGACCTCGCAGTTCTAGTCCTTCAAGCCTACCAAAGAATGGTCAACAATGAGCTCATTGTCTCCGAACCATTGGCTGGCTGCGGAATAAGGGGTATACGGTTCGCCAAAGAAGTGGAGGGCGTCAGCAGGATTTTCTTGAATGACATCAATCCTGAAGCCTACAGAATGGCGAAACACAACATC
>Ga0233423_10001533_pt1 | contig 11529 bp, 11 predicted proteins | sample Watercolumn_Mata_FD_180713 | JGI IMG/M metagenome (GOLD analysis project Ga0233423, IMG submission 180713) | Freshwater microbial communities from Lake Matano, South Sulawesi, Indonesia - Watercolumn_Matano_2014_112_MG | ecosystem: Environmental > Aquatic > Freshwater > Lake | place: Indonesia... | reverse complement strand
CGCTCTTTGCATTTTTATGCAGAGCAATTCAGCCTTGAAATCATTGACGCATTTATCCGCCCAAGCAAAAGGATCGTTGATTGCTTTGCCGTAAGCAGAAATAAGCTCCTCTTGCCAATCGCAAGGCGCAATATCCCAGACCTCAAAGGCAATCTTCGGTCTATTGGGGATTTGCCCTTCTTTAAATAATAAAGGCAATGAATTTTGCCCGCCAATTTTCACCACATTGCTACGGGAACTACCTTCTTCTTTTTTAGCCCCAATGCTTACTGTGGAGATTGTCCCCGACCATTTTTCAAGCGCTAATTGCGTTTCCATATAGAATCTCCCAATAAATTAAAAGCTTTTAATATAGGCGCATCAGGTTTTAGTTCAAAAACCGATTTTCCATCCGAGCTTAACTTTTCAACCTCTGGATCAGACGGCAGGCTTCCTAAATAATCCCAAGCCGTCTCTTTGATCTTTTCATTTTGTATATCCTTGTTAAAACGATTTATCAAAAGAAGTCTGTCCTTTACTTCAAATTTTAATTGTTTTACTAACTCGATTATCCTTTTAGCTGATTTTAGGCCAACAGCCGAAGCATCGGAAACAATTATGAGCACATCGGCAGAACGTGTAGTCCTTCGCGACAAATGCTCTAATCCCGCCTCATTGTCGACTATTATATAATCGTAGTCTTTGATTAAGCTAGCCATAACCGATCGTAACACATTATTGACGTAGCAATAACAGCCTGGCCCCTCAGGTCTGCCCATACTTAATAGATCAAAACCGTCTTCTTCTTGAATAGTTGCTTGTACCTGATGCTGGATAAAACGGTCCTTGGTCATACCAGGGGGGACCTTATCTGTTATCCCATCAAGAATCTCTCCGACACTAGATTGACTTTTGACCCCTAGGTTTTCCGCCAGATTACTGTTGGGATCAGCATCTATAGCAAGAATTGAACCTAGTTTTTTTTCTTTTATGCGACGGACAATTAAGGCGGCAACCGTAGTTTTCCCTGTACCGCCTTTACCCGCCATGGCAATAATCTTACCCATTGAATTTCGCCGAGGGAAATTTTGTTAAATCCGTATGCGGAAAAAACAACGCTTGGCTGTATTCTTCCATATATCCCTGGTCAATCGATAATTCAAAATAAGTAATTTTAGAGGCAATCTCCTCAGCCACAGACATCGCCTGAGAAGACAAAAGTATCTGGAGTGAGCCGGCCAGAGAACTATTGCCGATATAAACAAACTTAGAACGCTCCAAATCCGGCAGTAATCCAATTTTGATTGCCTTATCAATGTCCAGATAAGTCCCGAATCCTCCGGCAATATAGAATTTATGGATGACGGAAAAATCTAAGTTTAAATGTCTGACTAAAATGGATGCTGCTGAATATATCGCTCCTTTTGAACGCTTTAGATTCTCAATATCCACCTCATTAATCACGATATCGCTGTCGCCTTCCGTTTCTTCTTTAAAACAAACCACAAATTCAAGGCCAGAATCTGACTGACGAACGCGGCTTCCTTGAGCTATTATTCTTCCGGCTCGATCAATTATTCCCTTATCCAGCATCTCGCTTAACAAATCTATATAGCCTGAACCGCAAATTCCCCGGGGTTTCTTATCTCCGATAGTAGAATATTCAACACTAAAATCACTTTTATTAATGCTTATTTTCTGGATTGCCCCGCTACTTGCGCGCATACCGCAAGTTACTCCGCTGCCTTCAAAGGCAGGTCCGGCCGAGGCTGCGCAGGCAACCAGGAATTCTTTACTACCTAATACGATCTCGCCGTTGGTACCGATATCAATCAATATGCATGTATTCTCGTTCTTATATATCCCGCTAGAGAGAACTCCGGCGGTTGTATCCCCGCCAACATAACTGGAAACTCCCGGGACACAACTAAGCAAACCATTTGAGTTTATATCTATGTCCGCCTCTTCCGCTCGTAAAACCGGTAGAGAGCTCACTGTGGGAACATATGGTTCTTTACGGATATGCGAAGGATCCATATTTAGCAATAGATGAATCATTGTCGTATTGCCTGAGCAGACAATACAGTTAATATCATCAAGATCAATGTTCTCTTCAATAGCCAATTCCTTGATAATTTGGTTTATTGATTCAGAAACGGCATTATGCAATCGTGTTAGGCCGTCGGCTTTAGCGGCATAAACTATACGCGTAATTACATCGCTTCCAAAAGCGGCCTGTTGGTTATAAACTGCCTTTGTGCCGAGAATTTTATTCGAGTTCAGATTTACCAGCTGGCCGGAAATTGTGGTTGTGCCGATATCAAAACATAACCCAAAATTTTTTTCTGTTGTATCGCCTGGCTCAATCAAGACGATTTCAACCGTCTTATTGCGTCTTCCCAAAGTAACGGTTACCTTCCAATCATAATCCCGCAGAAGCTGGCCTAATTGGCGGATATTGAATAATCCGGTCTCTATTTCCGGAAAATCCCCAAATTTACGGATAGCCCGGTACAATCTTTCTAAATCGCTTACGTTATCGTGAATTGTCGGTTTAGAAAGCTCCAGATACAACTTAGTGGCAAATGGAGAATGCTTAAAAATTTTATTCTCAAATTGTACGGTTATCTCTTCTTCTGCTTTTGAATACAAACTATCCAACCGTTCCTCTAAATTAAACCTAGAACTGCCAGGGATGGTTATCTCTAAATCGCTCTGAATAGTTGTAAGGCAAGCCAAATATATATTATCCTTCTTCTCCTGCGCTGTAATTATACCGCTTGGCCGGCTGATAACCTGCCCTTTGTTAAGCTTTATCTTGCATTTTCCACAAACCCCCTCTCCACCACAAGTAGAATTAATATGGACTCCGGCTAAAACCGCAGCCGAAAGGATAGTTGCATCCTTTTGAACGAAAATAGTTTTTTTATCTGGTAAGAAAGTAATCTTGAATTCTGGCATAGAATAAAATTTAGTTCAGATTTTTTAGGAATGCGGGAATCCCAGCAGCTTCCTTGGGGCCTACAATAATGTTAAAACCCGATTGATCCTCAAGATCTCCGCTCAACATCGCTACATAACCGGGAATAATTAAATTTTTATGCTTAACGACGCTCCTGACACCGCTTGTTTCTAATGATTTGGTGATAGTTTCGGCGTTAAACTTTTCCGCAGCCCATGCCGTAAGTACAGACATCCCTTGAGTATCTACGCTTAAGATGTAGGAAGGTATCTTGCTGGCTTCAACCTCTCCTAAAACTGTGTAATAACTTAAAGAAAAGTTAGTGGTGACTAAGAGCGGAGATTTATCGTTTACATTACCTATCGGATAAAGCTTAGGATCTATCTGTAGCGGTTTTTGCGGATCAGTATAGATATTCTGTCTTAGAATCAGAATAGAAATAATCTCCCATGTTTCTATGCCTCTAATAAGAACAATCCCGGCATACTTAGCGATATAAGCTGTTGCCTCCATAGCCTCCTCATAAGGGTCATCATTATCAACAATGGCTAAGGTAGGGTATCCTAAGCTCCTGTTATATTTTTTAAGCGCCTGCCTGCGGATTTGTGTCAAATCCCAAATCTTTTCGGAAATAGGTTTTAATCCGCTATCTAAAATAAGGTTACTTACGCCCATAGCGTTAAACTTTCTAGTGAGTTCGGCTAACTCATCTAGTTTCCGTCCAACCACTACCACAGGTAATCCCAACTCCTTGGCAATAACGCCGATTTCTTTAAAGTTTCCCTCCGTAGCACAATAAAGCAGAGGAACATGACCTTTATCTTTGGCAATTTCAGCAGCCTGTTTTAAGGCTAAAATATCGCAAGACATCAAAATTATCTGTTTATGCGTATGATTTAAAACTAGTCCTAAAGCCTGCAAGAATCTTTTGATATCATTGTTGTATTTTAAGGCAACCAAATTTGCTTCGAGTAGCTGACCGACGCGTTCAAATTTCATCGCGTTAATTTTATCAAGATGCGCTTTTATCTGGCTGTCACTTAAAGTGTCATCAATAATAAACCCTACGGCCGTAGGGTTACGAAACTTCTCCTCATGTCTGAACATTACTGTCTCGTTACCGATCTCAAATTTCGATTCATTTGAGCCTAAAGTAATCGGCTTTATTGGAGGCAAGGCCTGCGCCTCCAAAATACTTTTGGCTTCTACAGATACATACGGACATTTTTCTATCGGGACCGGTTTCTTAGCCAACTGTATAGCAAAAGCAAGGCAGGTAGGAAAACCGCACTTACGGCAATTTGTCTTCGGCAATAATTTGTAAATATCCAATCCTGAAAGCCCCATTATTTATCCTTTGTTTATCAAACTTGCAAAGTATCCAGCGCCAAAACCATTATCAATATTGACGACACTTACCCCAGGAGAGCAGCCATTCAACATAGTTAACAAAGCAGCAAGCCCTTTAAAGCTTGAACCGTATCCACAACTCGTCGGTACTGCAATAACCGGTGACTTAACTAATCCGCTGACTAAACTCGGCAGCGCACCTTCCATTCCTGCAACAACAATAATGACCTGCGCTTCCTTCAATTTATCGATGTTACTCATAAGCCGATGCACGCCAGCCACACCCACATCGTACAGTTTTTCGACGCGGTTGCCCATAATCCGAAGCGTCTGGACAGCCTCTTCAGCTATGGGTACATCGCTAGTGCCAGCGCAAATTACCAAAACCATCCCGCCAGAGACGGGTTTGGGCTTAGCCAGAAGATAAGCTATTTTTGCCAGGGGGTTATATCTTAAAGCAGGAATTACTTTTTTTAAAGATAAAAATGTAGCTTTATCTAATTTGGTTAAAAGAAGATCTTCTTTTAACTTAACTACTTTTTTAACGATTTCTTTAAGATGCTTGTGGTCTTTTCCTGGGCAATAAATTACTTCTGTAAAACCTTTTCGACTTTTTCTATCAGTGTCAAATTTAGCAAACCCAAGGTCACAATACCCTAATCTTTGCGGCATTTATCTATAAGCCCTGAAAAAGCAGGTAACCTAAAATAATTATAAAGATCGCAGCAAAAATATAAAAATCATTAAAATAAAAAAAATCCTGAATCCTGCTTTTTATCCCTGCTGGCTCTGTTTTGGAAACCTTTGCATGCAAGTGGGCATGATTTTTTTTATATTGCTCAACCTGCTCTTTTTTGAACCTTAGGTATACTCCTCCGACTTTATATCCAGGTATCATACCTGTTTCCGCCAGTTCTAAAACATCCTTCTCGGAAATACCCAACATAATAGATACATCCCTGACGGTAAGCATTTTTTCTTCGATCATAGTTTATTTTGCGATTTTTCCCGAGGCTACCCACGCATCTATCGCTTTACGTTCAAATTTCCATTCGTTATTTTCCTTATTTGCCGGAACTTTCCCGGAATTAGCCCATTCCATTATTGAGTTCAACTCAACTTCTAAGTATTTGGCTAATTGTTCGGCATTAAGAAAATCGTGCAGCATAGTACATTGACCTTGCAAGATTGCCCCTTCGGCAATATTAAGTTTAGCCGGATAGATGTGGCCTTCTACAACAGCCTGTGGCAGAAGGGTTAGCCTTTCTTTAGCGGTGATCTTACCTTTAACCCGTCCGCCAATAATAATATTGTCGCCGAAGATATCCGCATTAATCACTGCGGTAGAACCAATAGTAAGGTTTCCGCGCGTGTCAAGACTGCCTTCAAATTTTCCGTTTATACGCAGATTAACCGGCTCCTTAAAGGTAAGTGTCCCTTGCATCGCAGCATCCACATCCAATATCTTCTCTTCTATTTTTTTCTTAAAGACCATCTCTCTTACCTCCTATGATTATCACCTCGTAAAGCACGCAGGAACTCGGCGATGTCCTGAGTCTCTGCCCACATCGTAAACCCGCTAAACTCCATTTTACGCTCTTTCATCTTTAGGCTAAGAGACTCTGCCACCTTTATCGCCTGCTCTACATCCATACCGCTCATTAATACCGCAAATAAAACCTCTACTTTCGGATTTACCGTCCTGGCCTTCTCGGCAAGATTCACTGCCCACTCCACATAGTCCTGTCCCCTTTTATCTTTGGCGGGATACCTCCTTAAAAGTTGGTTGGCATGGATATGAATCTCTTCGGCCCGAGATAACTCCGCAATATGCCTTGAGCCAAATGCATAATTAACCCCTGCGGATAACTTTATCTTGTGATTATATTTTCCAGAAATATCCTCTAAATAACGAGATAACTCTTTTATGGTGCGCGTAACATTGTTTGTTTCATCAACAGGAGAATCATATTCAATATCATAGCCAAAGACATCTGTCTCTTCAGCCCAGACACTCTCCAACTCCTGCGCCAACTTCCAGGAAGGCCAGGTAGTAACTACCTGGCCTTTTTTTAGACCTATTGCCTTCTTCGGCCAGAGAGCGCCTTTTTTGTTTAGGACCTGGGCGCGAAAGAAAAGGATTCTATCCTTTGCCAAGGCTACCTGCTCAAAGAGTTCGTAATTTGACTCGCTGTAGTTTATGGTTACACTAACAGAATTAAAGGATAAACCCTCATCCACAGCAATAAGCAGAAAAATAAACACCAAAAAGAATGTCTTCTGCATAACTGTACCCTCCTCGTATACCTATCCCTTTTTAACTGTCTCAACCCTATTTCTCAAAAACTATCGCTTCAAAATATCGTAAAAAGAACAGGGTAATCAGGGCTAAGATAGTAGTAAAGATTGCTGCGCTATAAAAACCGCAGCCCACTGCTAAACCTATACCTGCCACGACCCAGAGACTGGCGGCGGTAGTCAGGCCCTTTACCCCTTCTCTCTCGCGGATAATTGTGCCGGCACCCAAAAAGCCAATTCCGGTAATCACCCCCGCGGCCAGACGCATGGGGTCAAGCCCCACCATCGTTCTATATATACCAAAAACATATACAGATGTCAACATGATAAGACAAGACCCCAGGGATACCAGGATATGGGTGCGCAGACCAGCCATCCGACGATGCATCTGACGCTCTAATCCAATTAAGCCGCTTAAAACTAAAGTGAGTAATAAACGTATAATCATTTCTAAATCAGTAGGCATAAGACCCCCCCCATTTTAGCTAAGTTTCATATCTAGATATAGATTACTTTCTGAACCATTTTTATAAAGATACCCACCGAGTGCAGCTACCATGGCCGCATTATCCATGCATAAATCAACGGTTGGAAAATAACAGTTGATTCCCGATTCTCTTGTTTTAGCAGCAAATTTCTGCCTTAAATAATTATTGGCAACCACCCCTCCGCCAACTAATAGACTTGAGACTCTTTTATATTTACAAGCAATTAATGATTTTTTTATTAATGTATTAACCACGCTTTCCTGGAAGGAAGCGGCTAAATCCCTTTTTAGCCTGCTACCGATTTTTTTACCCTCAAGATAATACAAAACTGCCGTTTTTATTCCGCTGAAGCTAAAATTCATCTCCTCATGCGTCCTTGAGCAGGCAAATTTAATCTTATTTTTATCTCCCTCCCTGGCTAATCTTTCTATTAATGGTCCTCCGGGATAACCTAGCCCTATAATCTTGGCTACTTTATCAAAGGCTTCACCGCAGGCATCGTCACGGGTTTGTCCTAACACTTGAAGTCTGGCAAAATCCTTTATATAAAAAAGAGTTGTATGGCCTCCGGAAACAACAAGAGCTACAGAGGGCAGTTTAATATTATTATGGCAAAGAAGATTAGCATATACGTGGCTATAAATGTGATTAACGCCGAGTAAGGGCTTCTCTAAGCTTAATGCCAACGCTTTTGCAAATGAGATGCCGACTAAAAGTGAACCGCAAAGCCCTGGCCCGGAAGTAACGCAAACTAGATTTATCTGGCGAGGATTTATTTCAGCTTCTTTTATTGCCTGGTTAAATACTGCTGCTATGCTCTCAAGTTGCATACGCGAGGCAATTTCTGGTATTACCCCACCGTGCCTGCTGTGAATCTTCAGGCTACTGGCAGTTATATTAGAAAGAATCTTTCTGTTTTGAACAACTGCTACAGAAGTCTCGTCACAAGAACTTTCAATTCCTAAAATAATCATCTAATCATTGTAGCTATCTAGCCACATCAGAAATAAAAACGAATTTATAACCTTGTTTTTCTAATTGGGGGAGCATTTCTTTTAAGACCATTAAAGTAGCCGTTCGATCATGGCCTATACCAATAGCTATCCCTTTCTTTGCGCTTAGATTTTTTAGTTTTATCAACTGCCCCTTTATATATCCAGGGGCATTTTGATTATCTATAAATATATCCCTTCGAGCAAACCTTAGCTTTATTTTCTTGGCTACCTTCTGGCAAACAGATTTAAAGGTTACAAAGCTATCAAAGAAGTATAGCTTATGCTTTCCTACTTCGGCTAGAACCATTGAGGTTACCTTTTCGTTCTCAGTAACAGCAGAGCCCATATGATTAGAGACGCCTTTGGCAAAAATAACCGAATCCAGGTCCTCGTCGATTATCTTACGGATTTGTTCGGCGTCCATAGCTAAAGTAATGGTATTTTTCTCAACCCCATATTTTTCTTTAGGCTCCATGGGTAAATGTAAGATAATTTCAAAACCTAGTTTATTTAGGTTTTGCGCAACCAATCCTGAATTTTTAAGATTGGGTAAAACTGCACAGGTTAAAGGTTGTTTTATCTCTTTGATAATCGCTAAATTATTCAGATGATATCCCCAGTCGTCAATAACAATAGCAATTTTGCCTTTATAGATTGGCGGCGCCCTTTTAATTACTGGTTTCTTATGAAGCGGAGTTAAGATCAGAGAGATAAATACAAAAAAAAGAAAAATTATTAAAATGGGAACTAAAAATTTATTTTTCATATCAATCAAGCTAGATTTTATTTTTCTACTGGGGCTTACCAACAATGCATTGTTTATAAAACCCGATTGCCTCTAAGACATCTACTGCGCGCATAACCTGCTCATCAGATTTATAATCGAGGTTTTCATTGCCTCGGATAAGATTCTCCTTTTCCTCAGCCTTATTGACCTCTCCTTTACTTTCTGCTTCTTTTCTTGAAACTATAATATCAGGAATTACTCCTTTGCCATGTATAATTTTACCGGAAGGAGTAAAGTAACAACTAGTAGTTAGTCGTAACGCAGAACCGTCCCCTAAAGGAACAACTGTTTGTACCGAACCTTTGCCAAAAGACTTTGTTCCGATAATGATGGCGCGTTTATAATCCTGCAGGGCCCCAGCGACAATTTCACTACCAGAAGCAGAACCTTCGTTAATCAGGATAACCAGCGGCATATCGACTATTGCATTCTTTGCTTCGGAAAAGAATTGCAGGTCCTGGTTTTTTTGCCTACCCTTAGTGTAAGCAATTATTTTATTAGGAGGAAGGAACCTTCCCGTTATCTTGACCGCAATATCCAAGAGACCGCCCGGATTATTACGCAGATCTATTATTAAAGCCTTCATTCCTTGCTTAGAAAGAACGCTTAAAGCGTTATTTAACTCCTGTAACGTGTTTTCACGAAATTCAACCAGACGAATATAAGCTACCCCGTTTTCTAAAATGCGCGCATGTTTTATATCTTTAATTTTAATAATGTCTCTGATAATTTTAAATTCTAAAAGTTTTTTTTCGTTCTCCCTTAATACTGTAATATTTACCTTTTCTTGCGGCTTGCCGCGCAATTTTTTAATAGCATCGGTCAAAGTCATGTCGCGAGTTAAAACATCGTCAATCTTTACAATATGGTCTCCTGCTTTTATACCTGCCCTCCATGCTGGCGTATCCTCAATTGGCGTGATCACTGTCAAGAGGCCATCTTTAATGGTAATTTCAATGCCGAGCCCTCCAAATTTTCCTTCGGTATCTATTTTTAATTCATTGTAAGTATCCGGATCCATGAATTGGCTGTAGGGATCTAGCGAGGCTAACATGCCTTTTAAGGCCCCGTAGATTAAATCCTTGGTTTTTGTGTCTTCAACATATTCCTTTTGGATCACCGCCAGGGTATCGCTGAACAATTCGACCTGTTTATACAACTGATCATTGTTCTTCTCTTTAGTGTCAGGAAAACTCAATCTTGAGCCGATAAACAGAATTATAGCAAGCAAAGCACCGATAATTATATTCTTACGCATTAGTTAGCCTCCGACGCAATAATTCTCCAGCAATTTTAGGATTTGCCTTACCAGAACTTTTTTTCATTACCTGACCGACTAAAAACATAATAGCGTTTTCTTTACCTGACCTGTAATCAGCCACGGATTTAGGATTTTCCTCGATGACTTCCGATACAATTATCTCCAGGCTATGAGTATCCGAAATCTGTGCCAAATTCTTTTCGCTTATTATTTCCGCTGCAGTTAAACCAGTAGTAAACATGTCCTCTAATACAGCCTTGCCGGTAAGGTTTGAGATGATTTTCCTCTTTTCAACTAATTCAACTAATTCAACAAAATCCTTCACAGAGAGGTAATCAGATTTACTCCCACCGGAGAAATTTGATAAAACAGAAGTAAAAGGTCCGATCAGCCAATTTGCTACCGGTTTTTTATTTGTGTCGGAAAACATCTTCATGCATTCTTCAGCGTAGTCAGCAAACCTCTTAGAAGAAGTTAAAATTTTTGCGTCGTATTCAGTCAATGAATAATCCCTTATAAATCGGAGCATCCTTGCCTGAGGCAATTCTGGCAATTGTGCCTGTAAGTGAGCGATCATTGTCTGGTTAATAAAAAAGATGGTCAAGTCAGGATCAGGAAAATACCGGTAGTCTTTGGCTACTTCTTTACTGCGCATGGGAACAGTTATGCCTTTTTCTGCATCCCAAAGTCGGGTTTCCTGGATCAATCTTTCTTTGTTTTGAAACAGCTCAGTCTGACGAACCACTTCAAACGACAGGGCGTCTTTTACCCCTTTAAAAGAATTCATGTTTTTTAATTCGGTTTTAACGCCTAGTTCTTTCGAACCTTCCGGGCGCAAAGATATATTGGCGTCGCAACGCAACGAACCTTTCTCCATATCGCAATCAGATACATCTAAATATTCAACGATGCTCTTTAAGTTAGTCAAATAATCAAAGGCCTCCTCTGGGCTATTTAGATCCGGCTCACTCACAATTTCAATCAAAGGAATTCCTGCACGGTTAAAATCAACAAGACTGTAATCAGCTTCATGGATAAGTTTACCGGCATCCTCTTCTAAATGTATGCGGGTAATACCGATACGTTTAGGATGGCTGTCGGTGTAAATATATAGGTAGCCGTTCCTAGAAAGAGGCAGATCATACTGTGAGATCTGGTAATTCTTAGGCAAATCAGGATAAAAATAATTTTTGCGGTCAAACTTGGTATGCTCTTGTATTTGACAGCTAAAAGCCAAGGCCACTTTAATCGCAGAATTCAATGCCGCTTTATTATACACCGGAAGCGTTCCCGGAAAACCCAGGCATACCGGACAAACACAGGAATTAGGAGCTTTCCCAAAATCAATAACACATCCGCAAAATGCCTTAGTCCTGGTCTTTAGTTGTAAATGAAATTCTAGACCGATA
>Ga0233423_10001532_pt1 | contig 11530 bp, 10 predicted proteins | sample Watercolumn_Mata_FD_180713 | JGI IMG/M metagenome (GOLD analysis project Ga0233423, IMG submission 180713) | Freshwater microbial communities from Lake Matano, South Sulawesi, Indonesia - Watercolumn_Matano_2014_112_MG | ecosystem: Environmental > Aquatic > Freshwater > Lake | place: Indonesia... | reverse complement strand
CCTCATCCGAGATGGCGGAACAAATCCCGCAGTACCTTGCGATATTGCTCAATGGTGCCAGAAGAGACATTTTTGAGGCGAAGAAAAGCGATGAAGTCGGCAACCTGTGGGTGTTCGAGCATTCGATCAGAGAGCGACGGTTCCATCAACAATGCACCGTGGCCCCTCCGCTCCCCTGCTCCCCTGCCAGCCGTCAAATCTCCCATATGATGACATCTTTTTTGCGTCCCCAGCCATGGGCAAGCTTCTGTAAATGAACAAGGATTTTTATCTTTTCTTCAAACGGAAATTTAGCTCGCTCTCTTCGAGCCCTTTCCTCTCCCTGGAACAAATCCTGTCGCCTTAAAACCCTGTCACCGATAACGATCTTTTGTTCATCTTCCATAACGTTTCTCCTCAAAATCGCTAAATTTCTCATATAAGCCGTAGTGACTCAAAATCCTTTGCAGCCTTTCCCTATCTATTTCGCACTGCTCCAAAAGCATTTGTATCTTCCTCCAGTCCTTATCCCTGCCTGCCCTTAAAAATAACGCTATCAAATATTCAGGGATGACCACCTTTGTTCTGACCCCTTCGTATTCCGCTTCCTGTGCTTGCTCTACCGCCTCCTCCTCAAGAGGGTCAGCAGGGAACATATCAACCGGAACCCCTTCTATCATAATCCACTGCCCCTTCCATACATATCCTTTGCTTTTGAGATATTCGTATATAGGCGACAGGATGGTCAACCCCTTTTCGTCCGCTTCCTTTTCAAGAAGGATAAAAATATCCAGGTCCTGGGTGAAAAAAGGCTCGGTCCATCTTAAAGCAGCTATCGCTCCACCAATAGCATAATCTTTTATTAGCCCTTTTTCTCTTAGTTCATTCAAAACCTTGAGCGCGTTTTTCACTTCGCTATCCTCGCTCTGCAGAAAGGTCGGCCTTGCCGAAATCTCTCCGCACCCCCGCTCCTCAACACCCCCGCTCCACCACCTCCAGCACTGCTGCCGCCAGCTTGTCCGGGTCGTGGCGCCAGAGGGTGCCACTGGCGGCCAGGGAGCCCACGATGACCTGGGGCACAAGTTCCCGGCATCTATCCAGGTCAGGCTCCACCGGGAAGGAGTGTTCTTGACGATATTGCTCCAGGAGTGCTTCCGGAGCCTCACCCTGGTTAACGATCGCCGCGTCCAGACGCTCCGCTGAGCCCAAATAGCGCCGTATCTCCAGGATGAAGTCCGAGGCCCTGAAGCCATCGGTCTCGCCGTGCTTGGTCATGAGATTGCAAACGTAAACGACTTTGGCCGACGATGTGGCGATGGCCTCGGGCACACCGTCCACCAGCAGATTGGGGATGACACTGGTATAGAGGTCGCCCGGACCGATGACGATAACGTCGGCCGCGAGCAAAGCCTGGGCAGCAGGAGGGTAGACCTCGGCAGGAGGATCCAGATAGACGTCTATAATCTTCAGATCGGGGCGTACACGGCGGACGTCTATGTTGGTTTCCCCCTTGATGATCGTGCCATCCTCCAGGCGAGCTCCCAGGTTGGAGTTCGCTATCGTCACCGGCAAGACCCGTCCCTTAATGTTCAGGATACGGGCCGCCTCCTGGATGGCCAGATCGGGGGCGCCGGTGATCTCCGTCAGGGCAGTGAGGAATAGATTGCCGAAATTATGGCCGTTCAGCCCCCGGCCCTTGCTGAAGCGATACTCGAAGAGCCGCCGCAGCATCCCCGTGGCCGGCTCGGCGGAGAGGGCCAGCAGACAGCGGCGCACGTCCCCGGGCGGCAGATGCCCAAACTCGTCCCGCAGGATACCGGAGCTGCCGCCGCTATCGGCCATGGAGACCACCGCCGTGAGGTCCACGTTGTAGCGCTTCAGGCCGGTGAGGGCGGTGTAGGTGCCGGTTCCTCCCCCTACAGCCACGACGCGGGGATTTCGGATTTCGGATTGCAAATTTCGAATTTCGGAATACGAATGGCGCATTGCTTGGCCTCCCTTCCTTTATCCCTGCGAACTAGCGCCGGGCGCGCTCCGCCGACCAAATTCGGATTTCGAAATGCGAATTTGGCATTGCGAAATTAGCTTCAGTCTACTGCGATCTTGCCGATGTCTGTGCGATGACTATCAAATTCCGAAACCCGCACTCGGAAAAGCCGAAACCAAACAGGACGCAGATAAACGCAGACGCTACGCGTACGCAGAAAGTAGGGAAAAATATCTGCGTTCTTCAGCGTTCATCTGCGTCCCCCTTGTTTGCCTGACAATAATTTCATTAGTCAGGTACTAATTCCGAAATTCGCAATTCGAATTCCGAAATTCGAATTTTTCCAGGTCGTCTATCGCCACCTCGCAGGCCGTCTGCCGACCCAGGAAGTTCACCAGCACGCGGACGCGACCAGAGGCGGAGAGGGTCTCGTCAAAGACGGCTTCGAAGCCCTGGAAAGGCTCGGCCTGGATCACTACCCGCTCGCCGGGCCGGAAACGCTCGTCCAGAAGGCGGCGGCCGCGCTTCGCCGCCAGGCGCTTCTGCAACACGGCGATGATCTCATCGCCCACGATTGCCGGCTCCCCGTCGAAGCTGACCAGGCGGCGCAACCCGGGCGTCCAGGCCAGCGCCCCCCGGCCGACGACGCTCAGGTCGGCCTGGGCAAAGAGGTAGCAGGGGAAGAAGGGCTGCTTCAACCAGCCCTGCCGTTTCTTGTCCGGCACCTCCATCAGGGGCAGGTAGGTCGCAATGCCCTTCTTGCCCAGTAAGGCGCTGACCTGGTGTTCCATTTTCGGTTTGGTGTACAGGGCATACCAGTGTTTCATGGCTTACCACCAGCAAAGCGATAGCCCAAGTCACGTTCGGTCAAGATGTAGTGCGGCCGGTTGGGGTCTTTCTCGATCTTGCGCCGCAGCCGCCGGATGTACTGTTTCAACACCCCTACCTTAGCTCCTGTGTGCGAGCTGTCCCACACAAGGTCTAAAAGCTGTGGCGGGGAGAGGGTCTGGCCCGTATGCCGGATCAGGCACTCCAACAGATTATACTCCCGTCCTGTCAGCTTGATGGGTTTACCCCGCGCTATCACCTGCCGGCCACACAGGTCCACCCACAGATCATCGTTGGCGTAAAGGGTCAACCGTTTTTCGAAAGATGGGGCGTTGGTACGGCGCAACAAGGCGGCTACGCGCGCTACAAGCTCTGGCGGCTGGAAAGCCCCGGTCAGGCAGTCGTCAGCGCCCAGGCGCAGCCCCCTGACCACGTCTTCCCGCAGGGTGGAGGAGATAAGCAGCAGTATGGGTATCTCCGAGACCTCCCGCACCCGGCGGCAGAGCTCCCAACCATCCCATTGCGAGGTTACTGTGCCTACATCTATGATGGCCAGGTGGAAGGGAAGCTGAAACAAACGCTGCAGGCCCTGACGCGAGCTGGTCGCCGTGCCCACGACGTAGCCTTGTTCCTCCAAGACGATGCCGATCCGGCCAACCTGCAGAGGATCGACGCCGGCAACCAAAACTCTCTTCTGCACTGCTGGCTCCATCGAACCAAAAACCCAAAGCCCGGGATGGGATAGAAAACCTCCTATCTCCCTACATTATAACACAACCAGGTCACTTTTAGGTTAATTTTAGGTTAATTTTAGGTCAATTTTTGGGCATTTTTCAGAACAGCCAGCGTTTCCCACGCGCAGCGCGGCCAGGAGAACAGCTTCGCCCGCGCCAGACCGCGCTGGCGCAACTCTGCCCGCAGGCTTGCCCTGAGCGGGGTCGAAGGGGCGGCGTCCGTCAGCAGGCGCTGCATGGCCGCAGCCAGGGCGTCAGTGTCCAGCGGGTCCACCAGCAGCCCGGCATCCCCCACCACCTCGGGCAGGCTGGCGACGTTGGCGGCGATCACCGGCGTGCCGCAGGCCATGGCCTCCAGCACCGGCAGGCCAAACCCCTCGTACAAAGACGGCAAGACAAAGGCCGTAGCTCCGCTGAGTAGCGCCGGCAAATCCTCCTCCGGGACGTAGCCGGGGAACAGCACCTGCCCCTCTAGCCCCAGCCGTTGCACAGTGGCGAAAATCTCCTCGTATAGCCACCCTCGCTTCCCGGCAATAACCAGCACCCAATTTCGAATTTCGAAATTCGAATTTCGAATTTTATTCCAGGCTTCGATGAGCCGCACCAAATTCTTCCGCGGTTGCAGCGTACCCACGTACAGCAGGTAATCGCCGGGGATGCCGTATTGGGCGCGCACGGCCGCCAGGCGCGCCGCATCGTTTACGGGCTGGAACAGCTCGTCTACGCCCAGGGGGACGACGGTGATGCGTTGCGGGTCGGTGCCGTAGAGCTGCACCAGGTCGCGCTTGGTGGCCGCCGAGTCGGCGATGACCTGGCTGGCGGCGCGGGCGTTGTAGCGGGTAGAAAGCTCCAGGTAGAGGCGATCCAGAGGGCGGTGCGCCTGCGGCTCGTGGCGGTAGCCCAGGTCGTGTACGGTGACCACGCTCCGCCGCGGGTGCACGATCGGCAGCACGTGCGCCGGCACGAAGAGCACGTCCGGCGGGGCGGCCAGCATCTCCAGCGATAGACGGACGTGCGTCCAGAGGCGCGGGCAGGGCATGACGCGGGCGCGCCAGCGGGGCGAGGCGGGGAAGAGCCCCGGCCGCGGCGGGCGATTGAAGTAGAGCACGTACTCGTTGTGCTGATCTAGTTCCAGCAGGGCCCGGATCAGGTGCAGCGAGTAGCCTTCGGTGCCCGTGCGCTGCTCCCTGGTGGCCCGGCTGGCGTCGATACCGATGAGCATCAGTAAATCAGGGAATCAGGCAATCAGGGAATCGGGGAATCAGGCTTCCTACGGAGTCCTGATTTCCTGATCATTGATTCCCCCCATGGCTTTGCTCAGGAGCCCAGATACGCAAAACAGGATGGCGGGCGCCGCGCCCGCCCTACGGCTGCAAACTCCCCCGTCTCGACAGGGGAGGGCAGAGTAGGGGCGAGGCATTCCGTGAGGGCTGGCGACAACACATTCTCGCATGGACGGGCATTTAGAACTTACGCAGGATACCGTGACAAATGCCTCGCCCTTAACTTGACAATGTTAGATTTCAACTGTCATTGCGAGGAGCATCCCTTCGCTCGGCTCAAAGCAGGCTCTGGGCGGAGCGAAGGGATGCGACGAAGCAATCTCCCTCATAGCGCAACAAAGAGATTGCTTCGCTGCGCTCGCAATGACAAATGTAACATTGTCAAGTTAATTGCCAGCAGGTAACGCCAGCGCCTCCCGCACTACCGCCGTCCCCTCCATCGTCACCGGCTGGTAGGCGGGCACGTCGTGGGCGTCCATGATGGTGTAGCGATAGCCCTGCTCAGTGAGGAAGAGCTGGCGCTTGGCGGCGAACTCCTGGTCGCGGGTGTCCCGCGTCACCAGCGAGTAAAAGTGCGCCAGCAGCCCGTGGCGCTTGGGCCGCAGGATGCGCCCCAGGCGCTGCGCCTCCTCCTGGCGAGAGCCGAACGTCCCGGACACCTGGATGGCCACGTTGGCATCGGGCAGGTCAATGGCGAAGTTGGCCACCTTGGACACCACCAGCAGCTTCACCTCGCCGGCGCGGAACTGATCGTACAGGCGCTCCCGCTCGGCGACGGTGCTCTTGCCGGTGATGAGCGGCGCTTCGAGCATCTTGGCGATGGTGTGGAGTTGATCCAGGTACTGGCCGATGACCAGGACCTGATCGCCGCGATGCTTGTCCACCAGTTGCCGGACGATGTCGCATTTCACCGGATTTTCCGCCGCCAGGCGATACTTCAGGCGATCCTCGGCCACCACGTATTCCAGGCGCGCCTCCTGTGGCATCTCGATGCGAATCTCGTGGCACTCGGCGGTGGCGATCCAGCCCTGCTTTTCCAGGTCCTTCCAGGGCACATCGTACTTCTTGGGGCCGATGAGGGAGAACACGTCGGTCTCGCGCCCGTCCTCGCGCACCAAGGTGGCCGTCAGCCCCAGCCGACGTCGCGCCTGAATCTCGGCGGTGATGCGGAAGACGGGGGCGGGCAGCAGGTGCACCTCATCGTAAATAATCAGCCCCCAATCCTTCTCGTTGAAAATCTGCAAATGGGGGAACTCGCCGATCTCGCCGGTCTCCTTGTCCACCTTGAAGGGGCGCCAGGTGAGCACCTGGTAAGTGGACACCGTGACGGGCTTGATCTCCTTGCGCTCGCCGGAGTATTCGCCCACCTCGTCCGGCGTGATGGTGGTCTTGTCCAGAATCTCGTCCAGCCACTGGCGCACGGCCACCGTGGAGGTGGTCAGGATGAGCGTGGCGCACTGCAGCTTCTCCATGATACCCAGGCCCACCATGGTTTTGCCCGCCCCGCAGGGCAGGACGATGACGCCGCTGCCACCACGGGCCGAGCCGCCGGCGTGGAAGACGTCGGCCGACTCTTGCTGGTAGCGACGCAGGGCGAAAGGCAGGCCGGCGCGGGTGATGGCCAGCAGGCGCAGGGGCAGGGGCGTGCCTTCCACGTAGCCCGCCAGGTCTTCCGCCGGATAGCCGAACTGCGCCAGGGCCTGCTTGATGTGGCCGCGCTGCTGGGAGTCCACCAGCAGGGTGTTGGCGTCCAACTGGCTCAGGACGAACGGGCGCAGTCGCTTGTGGCGGGTGATCTCGGTGATGAGCAGGGCGTCGCTGGATTGCAGCAGGAGCTGGCCATCGCGCTTGAGGAGCTTGACTCGTCCGTAGCGAGCCACGTAGTCCTGGATGTCCACGCGCACGTTGCCGGGCAGGGGGTACTTGCCGAACTCCTCCAGCATGGCGATGATGTGCTCGGCGGCCATGCCGGCGGCGGCGGCGTTCCACAGCGAGAGGGGCGTAATGCGATAGGTGTGGATGTGCTCCGGCGACTTCTCCAGCTCGGCGAAGCGGGCGAGCTGATCGCGCGCCGCCTCGTACTGGGGGTTGTCCACCTCCAGGAGCACGCTCTTATCGCCCTGCACGATGACTGGGTTCTTGAGGTCCGGCATAGTGTCACTTCCTGGTGGCTGTGTTGCTGTCAGCGGATGGCCTGCGGCATAGCTGATTAGCGGATATGCCAGCCCCAAACATCCGCTAAGCTGCTATCTATCCGCTGCTAAGACTCGCTGCCGCGTTGAGTTCCTGATTCCCTCATTCCCTCATTCACTCGTTCCCCGATCTTACAGCCCGTAGCCCTTGAGCAGCCGGAGCAGCCAGAGTTGATGCGGCTTAGTCAGGGTGTATTGCCACACGCCGCTGCCCACCGTGCCAGCGAAGATGGTGCGCGGGGAGGTGGGGGTGAGGGCCAGAGACTGGACGAACAGACTCCCTAACCCGTCGTTCATGGCGCTCCAGGAGGCCCCGCCGTCGGTAGACTTGCCGACCCCGCCCAAGGTCCCGGCGAAGAGGGTGCGGTCGGTGGCGTAGCTTGGCGAAAGCGCCAAGGCCTGAACGCTCCGGTTGGCGAGGCCGGCGTTTACGGCGCTCCAGGAGGCCCCGCCGTCGCCAGACCGGAAGACCCCACCGCCCTCCGTCCCAGCGAAGAGCGTATGGTCGGTGGCATAGCCCGGCGAAAGCGCCAGGGCAAAGACGTTGCGGTTGGTGAGGCCGGTGTTCACGTCACTCCAGGAGGCCCCGCCGTCTGTGGACTGGCAAACTCCCCCGTACACGACATGACCACCGCTGTACCAGGAACGGTTGCCGGCGAAGATGACGTGGTCGCTGACATAGCCCGGCGACAGCGTCAGGTCCGAGACCCACACGCTGGGGAGCCCCGTGACGTCCCAGGAGGCCCCACCGTTGGTGGACTTGAAGACCCCATTCCAGGTCCCAGCGAAGAGGGTAAAGTCGTTGACATAGTCTGGCGAAAGCGCCAGGGCAAAGACGTACAGGCTGGCAAGGTCGGTGTTCACGGCGCTCCAGGAGGCCCCGCCGTCGTTGGACTGGCAGACGCCACCGCCGTAGGTCCCGGCGAAGAGGGTACTGTCGCTGGCATAGCCCGGCGAAAAGACCAGCGAAAGGACGCTCAGGTTGGTGAGGCCGGTGTTCACGGCACTCCAGGAGTCCCCGCCGTCGGTGGACTTGAAGACGCCTTCGCGGGTTCCGGCGAAGAGGGTGTGGTCGTGGGCATAGTCCGGCGAAAGCGCCAGGGCCCGCACGTCGCCTCCTGCCATCCCCTGCGCGCACGGTGTCCAGAGGTGGTCGCCGGATAGGTGTTCCACGTTCCAAGTTTCAGGTTCCACGCTCTGGGAGCGTTCCAAGTTCCAGGTTTCACGTTCCACGTTGTTGTTGATGGCGAGGGCGGGACATTCCAGTCCAAGCAAAATGGTCAGGATGGTGAAAACGATAAACAGGCGTTTCATCGTGGCACCCCTTCGGGCTTCCCAGCGAGCAATTACCAGGCTTGCTCTTACAGTATAGCACACAGTTTGGCTTCTGGCAATATGTATCAGTCCCCAGTCATGGCCCTGTCAAAGTCATTTTGGGGGTCATTGCGATGAAGCGCCATCACGCCTTACTTCCCGAAACGGCGGGCGTGATGGCGCTTCAGAGGAGCATCCCTTCGCCGGCCTGAACGCAGTGCGGGGGCGGCGAAGGGAGGCGGTTGCGAGGAACGAAGCAAAGCAATCTCACTCGTTGCGCAACAAAGAGATTGCTTCGCTGCGCTCGCAATGACGCGATGCTGACTTTGACAGGGCCCTATCAGTCGCCAGTCCGCAGTCCGTGGTCCTTAGTCCTTCGTCCTGCCTCCTGCATCTTGCTTCCTGCGCCGTGTGCCCCTTGCCAAATGGCGATGGGTGTGCTAGACTAAGGCCAGGAGATGCGGATGAGTTCTGTGCAGCGGGTGCGCGCCTTTCTGCGGGCGCAGGGCCTGGACGTAGCCGTGCAGGAGCTGGACAAGAGCACGCGTACGGCGCCCCTGGCCGCGGCGGCGGTGGGCTGCCCGGTGGGGGCCATCGTCAAGTCCCTGCTTTTCCTGGCCGATGAGCGGCCGGTGCTGGTGCTGGTCGCCGGCGACCAACGCGCCGCTCCAGCGAAGATTGCCGCCCTGATGGGGGCGAGCCACGCCACCATCGCCGACGCCGAGACGGTGCGCCGCGTCACCGGCTACAGCATCGGCGGGGTGCCGCCCGTGGCCCACGACCCGCCCCTGCCCGTGTTTATGGATCGGCATCTGCTGGCCCAGGCCACCATCTGGGCGGCCGCCGGCGCCCCCAACGCCCTCTTCCCCGTGACTCCCGCCGCTCTGCTGCGCCTGAGCGGGGCACGGGTGGCCGACGTCACGGAGCGGCCATGATGCTGGTGAGGGACGAGGGATGAGGGACGAGGGATGAGGGACGAGGTACGAGGGACGAGGGGCCAGGTACGATTAGCATTGCTACGCGCTATGGCTGCGGCCACGCGTCCACTGCTGGGACGAGGTCGGCCAACAGGGGAGCCGGCGCGCCTATTGGTGATCCGGCCCGACCACATCGGCGATTTGTTGTTTACCACGCCGGCGCTGCGTGCCCTGCGCGCTGCCTACCCGCAGGCGCACATCGCCGCCCTGGTGGGGCCCTGGGGGGCGGACATCGTGCGGCGCAACCCGTGTCTGGATGAGGTAATAACCTGCGACTTCCCCTGGTTCAGCCGCCGCCCCAAGGCTTCACCGCTGGAGCCGTACCGCCTGCTGTGGGCGGAGGCCCGGCGGCTGCGCGGCTGGGGCTTCGACCTGGCCCTGAACCTGCGCTTTGACTTCTGGTGGGGCGCCCTGCTGGCCTACCTGGCCGATATCCCCCGGCGCGTGGGTTACGACATCGCCGAGTGTCGCCCGTTCCTCACGGACGCCGTGCCCTACACGCCCGGCCGCCACGAGGTGCGGCAGAACCTGACCCTGGTGGAGCACGTCGCCCGGCCAGTCGGGGCCATCTCCGCTGCGCCCTGCGGACAACCGCCGCTCGATTTTCCGCTCTCGGACGAGGAGCGGGCCTTCGCCCGGCAATGGCTGGCGGCGCACGACCAGTTCGAGGGCGAGGCGGTGGCCATCCACCCGGGCAGCGGGGCGGCGGTCAAGCTGTGGCCCGCCGACCGCTGGGCCGCCGTGGCCGATGCCCTGGCCTGGCGCTACGGCTGCCATATACTCCTTACCGGCTCGGCCAGCGAGCGCTCGCTGGCGCAGTTGATAGACGTGAAGATGCGGGCGCAGCCGCTCCAGGTCATTGGCGAGACGACGCTGGGGCAACTGGCGGCTCTATTCGCCGCCTGCCGTCTGGTGCTGGGCGTGGACAGCGGGCCGCTGCACCTGGCCGTGGCCGTGGGCGCGCCTAGCGTGCACCTTTGCGGCCCAGTAGACCCGGCCCTCTTCGGTCCCTGGGGCGATCCGGCGCGCCACGTCGTCTTGCAGACTCAGTATTTCGATCTACCTTGCCACCATCGGCCCTGCAATCGCCTGGACTACGCCCCCGCCGAGCTGACCGCCCACCCCTGCATGGCCACGATCGAGGTAGCGCAAGTGTTGGAGGCTGCGGAAGTAGCAAGTAGACAAGTGGCGAGTAGACAAGGAGACAAGGGGCAAGGAGTAAGTAGACAAGTAGACAAGGAGCAAGGAGCAAGGAGACAAGGAACAAGGGCCTTGTCTACTCCTCCCTTGTCTACTTGTCCCTCTTCGACCATCCTGGGCCGGCGGGTGGATGACGTTACGCCGGACGAGGCCCTGGGGCGTATCGCCGGGTTCGTGGCGGAGGGTGGGGCGCACCAGGTGGTGACGCTGAACCCGGAGATCCTCATGGCCTCTCGCCGGGAGGCGCCATTGGCCGCCGCCATTGAGGCCGCAGCCCTGGTGGTGCCGGACGGCATCGGCCTGGTGTGGGCGTCGCGCTGGCTGGGGCGCCCCCTGCGCCAGCGGGTGAGCGGCAGCGATTTGGTGCCTCGCCTGGCGGCGCTGGCGGCGGCGCGGGGCTGGGGCATCTTCCTGCTGGGGGCGGCGCCGGGTGTGGCCGACGTCGCCGCAGCTAAGCTGCGGGCCGCTAACCCCACCCTGCGCATCGCCGGCACCTACGCCGGATCGCCCTCGCCAGAAGAGGAGGAGGCCATCGTGGCCAGGATACGGGCCGCCGCGCCGCAGATGCTCTTTGTGGCCTACGGAGCGCCGGCGCAGGACCTGTGGATCGCCCGCAACCTGGCGCGCCTGGGCGTGCCGGTGGCGATAGGCGTGGGCGGCACCCTGGATTTCATCGCCGGAACCAGACGCCGGGCGCCGGCCTGGGTGCAGCGAGTGGGCCTGGAATGGCTGTACCGCCTCTGGCAGGAGCCCCGGCGCTGGCGACGCATGCTGGCCCTGCCCCACGCCGCCTGCTTGGTGTTTTGGGAGGGGATCGGGAGGCAGGTAGACAAGGGACGGGTAGACAAGTAGACAAGGAATAGGTAGACAAGGATCTAGCAGCAGTGTCCTTGCTACTTGCCTACTTGCCTACTTGTCTACTTCAGGTAATGTTCAGGGCCTAGGATCAGCCTTTGTCATTTCCGAAAAGTCTTTTCCGCATTCGTGGGGCGTCCAAGGGATGAAGAGGCTCATCCTCAGCGAGGAAGAACTGCAA
>Ga0233423_10001530_pt1 | contig 11533 bp, 8 predicted proteins | sample Watercolumn_Mata_FD_180713 | JGI IMG/M metagenome (GOLD analysis project Ga0233423, IMG submission 180713) | Freshwater microbial communities from Lake Matano, South Sulawesi, Indonesia - Watercolumn_Matano_2014_112_MG | ecosystem: Environmental > Aquatic > Freshwater > Lake | place: Indonesia... | reverse complement strand
GTTTGGTATTACGATTTGTCCGATGTCAAGGTGACGAAAAAGCAGCCGCTCACGCTTGCGCATTTCGACGAGTTCTTCCAACTCCTATCCTCTCGCCCCGAAACGGACAAGAGTTGGTGCGTCCGCGCAGAGGAATTGAAGGCAAAGAACTATGACCTCAAGGCAGTCAACCCACACGCCAAGAACGAGACCGACACGCGCACACCCGAAGAATTGTACGCCATCATCGAAGCAAAGCAGCGCGAGATTGCGGAGGCGTTGGCAAAGTTGAGAGAATAAGTAACTGCTCAGCCTGTCACACTGAGCGCAGCGAAGTGTCTCGTTTTCGTGACAACGGGATGCTTCGCTCCGCTCAGCATGACCAGGTGGGCCGAGTAGTTACGAGAATAGGCACTGGAGGATGTTAATGCTCGGCTTATTGTCTGGCGCACGCATCTTGGATTTGACGCACATGCTCGCCGGTCCCTACGGTTCGATGATCATGGGAGACCTCGGCGCGGAGATCATCAAAGTCGAACCGCCCGAAGGCGACCCGATGCGCAAGATGGGACCGCACTTTCTCGCGGGCGAGAGCGTCTACTACCTCAGCACGAATCGCAGCAAGCAGAGCATCGCGCTCAATCTGCAAGACGCGCGCGGGCGCAAGGTATTCTACGATCTGGTCAAGGTGTGCGACGTCATCTACGAGAACTTTCGCCCTGGTGTCGCACAGAAATTGGGGATTGATTACGCGACGCTCAAGCGCATCAATCCGCGCATCATCTGCTGCTCGATCTCTGGCTTTGGGCAGTCCGGTCCCTATCGCGACCGCCCCGCCTTCGACATCGCCATCCAAGGGCTTTCGGGCGCGATGAGCATCACCGGCACCAAAGAGATGCCGGCGCGCATGGGCATCGCGATGGGCGATCTCGCGGGCGGGATGTACGCCGCGTTCGCGGTCGCGTCCGCGCTCTACCATCGTGAAAAAACTAGCGAAGGGTCATACATTGATCTTGCGCTTTTGGATTCTCTCGTCTCCCTTCTCACGTACGTCGCGCAGTACTATCTGTACGACGGCATCGTGCCGGGTCCGCAAGGCACGGAGCACATGTTCGTCGTGCCGTATCAAAGATTCAAGGCAACCGATGGATTTCTGGTCATCGCCGCGTTCACCGAAAAATTCTGGCAAGGGTTGTGCCGCGCGCTCGCCCTGCCGCATCTGATTGACGATCCGCGCTTTATCAACAACGATGCGCGCCGTATGCACAAAGACGGATTGATACCGATACTCGCCGACGCGTTCGCGACGCGCTCAATGGCGGAATGGGCGCAGCGACTGGATACGGAGAGTGTGCCCTGGGGTCCCATCAACACGGTTGACCGCGTGCTCGCCGATCCGCAGATCGCCGCGCGGCACATGAAGATCGAAGTCGAACATCCGACCATTGGCAAGCTCCCGATGCTCGGCAACCCGGTCAAAGTCGAAGATGTGCCCGAGATGTTTACGCCCCCGCCGCTTTTGGGTGAGCACACGGAGCAGGTGCTGACGCAGTTGCTGGGTTATTCGGCGGAGGCAGTCGCGCGGCTGCGACAAGAGCGAGTGATTTGAAAAGGGGCTTGACAAACCATCTAGCGCATTCTATAATCCGCTTGGATTTCAGAATTTCAGATGAAGGAGGACCAATGAAACTCAACCTTTCCATGTGGATCAAAGCACTGCAGGGCGTTCCGCACGTCAGCAAGGAGGAATGGGATCAACTCGACCTCGTCTCGCGCTGGCTGATTGCGACGCGTGCCATGGCGCTCGTTCTCTCCTTCATCTCGGCAACCATCGCCGGTCTCCTTGCTGTTCGCGTCGGTCAATTCGATCTAGGCGTTTGGCTCTTGCTGACACTGGGACTGGTGATGGCGCACGGCACGAACAATCTCATCAACGATTTGGTTGACTATGCCAAGGGCGTGGACCGAGGCAATTATTTCCGCGCGCAGTATGGTCCCCAGCCCCTGGAGCACAAGTTGATGAGCCAGCGCGAATTGATGACGTACATCGCGGTGACTGGGCTGATCGCGTTGGCGTCTGGACTCGCGCTGGTCTACTATCGCGGCGTGCCATTCGGCATGACGCTGCCGTTGATGGCAGTCGGCGCGTTCTTCGTCCTGTTCTACACCTTTCCGCTCAAGTACATCGGCTTGGGCGAATTGGTCTTGTTGCTGGTGTGGGGACCGCTGATGGTCGGCGGCGGCTACTACGTCTTCACCGGGCTGTGGGACTGGAACGTGGCGCTCGCGGGTCTGGCGTACTCTCTCGGCGTATGCGCTGCGCTCTTCGGCAAGCACATTGACAAACTCGACATGGATCAAGCCAAGCACATTCGCACGCTGCCGGTCATTCTGGGCGAACGGCTGGCGCGCTATGGCGTCGTAGCGATGATCGTCTTGCAGTACCTGCTGATCGTCTATCTGATCGTGACCGGCTTTTTCACACTGCTTCTCCTCGTCGTCTTCTTGTCACTCCCCGTGCTTTTCCAGAACGTTCTGCCGATGTACCGCCATCCTCGCCCCAAGGAAAAGCCCGCCGATTACCCGGCGAACATCTGGCCCCTGTGGTTCGTCGCGTCCGCGTTTTCATTCTCGCGGCGCTTTGGGATGCTGTACTTGCTGGGCTTGATCGCGGATACCGCGTGGCGGTTAGTGTTTCGATGATTCCCACAACCAAATGGAATGAACATTGTGGCGAGTAGCGAACCACGTATCAGCAATCTCAAAGTGACGAATAGTAGCATTATTGCGCAATTGACGGATGGACGCACGATTAGCGTACCTCTCGCTTGGTCTTGGCGTCTATCTGACGCGACCCCGGAACAGCGCAGCAGATTTGAAATCATGGGAAATGGGCAAGGTGTCCATTGGCCCAACTTGGACGAGGACATCAGTGCACGGGGAATGCTCTATGGAATACCAGCGCGTCGTCCCAAACGCGCAGTGCAACCGCAACGTCGCAAAGCACCAGCCACGATCAGGCGCATGACGCGAAGTGTGGCGACCTGACGTTGGCAATCAATACCTATCGTTCGTAGTCATTGGCGCGTCTTGAAAGGAGGGCATAGCCCTAATGGACCCACTTCTGTTGTCTCGGCTGCAATTCGCGATCACCACCGTCTATCACTTTTTCTTCGTGCCGTTGACCCTGGGCTTGTCCATCCTCGTTGCAGTCATGGAGACGCTGTACGTCCGCTCCGGCAATGAAGACTACAAGCGGATGACGCAGTTCTGGGGCAAACTTTTCCTGATCAACTTTGCGATGGGTGTCGTGACCGGCATCGTGCAGGAATTCCAGTTCGGGATGAACTGGTCGGAGTATTCGCGCTTTGTCGGCGATGTCTTCGGTGCGCCGCTGGCGATTGAAGCACTCCTCGCCTTTTTCCTCGAATCCACATTCCTCGGCGTCTGGTTCTTTGGTTGGGACAAACTTCCGAAAACATTGCACGCTGCGACGATTTGGCTCGTGGCAATCGGTTCCAACCTGTCGGCATTCTTCATCCTCGTCGCCAACTCGTTCATGCAGCAGCCGGTCGGCTATGTGCTTCGCAATGGGCGCGCGGAGATGGCTGATTTCTTCGCGCTGCTCACCAACCCCCATGTCTGGGTGCAATTCCCCCACGTTTTCTTCTCTGGCTTGACCACGGCGGGGTTCTTCGTGCTAGGAATCAGCGCGTACCATCTGCTCAAGAAGACCGGCGGCGACTTGATACGCCGCTCCTTTCTCATTGCGCTAATTTGGGTCCTCATCAGCAGTCCCCTCTCCGGACTCACCGGGCACGCGCAGGGTGTTTACAAATTGCAGGTGCAACCGATGAAGATGGCGGCGGCTGAGGCGTTGTGGGAAACTGAAAGCCCAGCATCGTTTTCCCTCTTGAGCATCGCGGATGAGAACGCACAGCGCAATATCGTTGACATTCGATTGCCCGGGATGCTGAGTTGGCTCTACTTCTTCAAGGCGGAGGGGACAGTTCCCGGCATCAAGAATCTCCAAGCCGAGTGCGTCAAGGAGTACGGACCAGGCAGCTACGTCCCGGCAGTGACACTCACCTATTGGGCATTTCGCCTCATGGCGGGCATCGCCTTTGTGATGGTCGGGATGGCGCTCTTCGGGCTTTTCTTGTTCGTGACGAAACGCCTGGAGCGCTTTCGCTGGTTCTTGTACCTGCTGATCCCCACGATTTTCTTACCCCACATCACCAATAGCGGCGGATGGTTGGTCACTGAGCTGGGTCGTCAGCCGTGGATCGTCTACGGTTTTATGAAGACCGAGCAAGGCGTCTCGCCCACTCTGACGGGCAGCACAGTGTTGATCTCGCTCGTGCTCTTCACGCTGGTCTACGGCGGCTTGATGCTGGTTGACCTCTACTTGCTGACCAAGTTCGCGAAGAGCGACCCGCGTGCTGAGGCGAGCGCGGCGTATTAGAAGCGCGAGACGTATTGCGTGTTGCGTATTCCGTATTGCGTGTTGTGTGGTACATTACTGAACGGAATACGCAATACGCAACACGATACGGAGGCAATGATGGATCTCAATACCCTATGGTTCATCCTGATTGGCATGCTGTTCACTGGCTTCTTCCTGCTCGAAGGATTCGACTACGGCGTTGGCATCCTGCTGCCATTTCTCGGTAAAGAAGATGAAGATCGCCGCGTGATCCTCAACTCCATCGGTCCATTCTGGGACGGGAACGAGGTGTGGATGATCGCTGCGGGCGGCGCGATGTTTGCCGCGTTCCCACACTGGTACGCGACGATGTTCAGCGGCTTTTACCTCGCCCTGGTGCTGATGTTGCTCGCGCTCATCCTGCGCGGCGTCGCGTTCGAGTTTCGCAGCAAAGACCAGCATCCGGGCTGGCGCAACTTTTGGGACGCGATGATCTTCTTCGGCAGTCTCGTGCCCGCGCTGCTGTGGGGGATCGCGCTGGCGAACCTCATCCAGGGTGTGCCGATTGACGCGAGGAAAAACTTTGTGGGCGGTTTCTTCACGCTGCTGACTCCGTACACGTTGTTGTTCGGCGTGTACATGCTCGTGTTGGTGATGCTGCACGGCGCGATCTTCCTTTGCCTCAAGACCGAAAGCACGATGGCGGACCAAGCGCGCGCGGCGGCGCGGCGGCTGTGGCTGCCTGCCGTTGCTTTGCTGATCGCGGCATTGGCGGCGTCGTATCAAGTGACTGACGCGTACAAAGCGAGCATCATTCCGCTCATCGGCAGCATCGCGCTCTTGGGGAGTGGATGGAACATCAAGGACAAGCGCGATGGTTGGGCGTTCTGCATGACCGCTATCACGATTGTCACTACCGTCGCGACGGTTTTCCTCGCGCTCTTCCCGCGCGTGATGGTTTCCACCCTCAACCCCGCGTGGAGTCTGACGATTTACAACGCGTCTTCGACGTCGTACACGCTGACGATAATGACCATCGTCGCGCTCATCTTCGTGCCCATTATTCTGTTGTATCAGGGTTGGACGTATTGGGTGTTTCGCAAGCGAGTCACGCGGCAAGCGATGTGAGAAGTGAAACGTGATGCGCGTTACGTTTCACGTTTTACGTTTCACGGTTCTGCATTTCGCGAACCATGAACCTCGACAAACGCCTCCTCCACCAACTCCACTCTGTCCACCTCTTCCTCGCCCTCACCATCCTCCTCGGCTTTCTGATCGGCGTGCTGATTGTGGCGCAGGCGCGCACGCTGAGTCACATCATCGCGCGCGTCTTCCTCGGTGGCGCGTCGCTTGGCGCGGTTTGGAGTGCGATGCTTGGGTTGCTTTTCATCATCGTCGCGCGTGCGCTTTTATCGTGGGGAGGCGAAGTTGCTGCGTTCCAGGTCGCTGCGCGCGTCAAGAGCGATCTGCGCGCGCGTGTCTTCGAGCATCTCGTGGCGCTGGGTCCCGCGTACGCGCGCGGCGAACGCACGGGCGAACTGACCAACACTGCCGTCGAAGGGATCGAGGCGCTGGAAGCGTACTTCAGCCAATATCTACCGCAACTCGTTCTCGCCGCGCTAATGCCACTCACCATTCTCGCGTTCATCCTCCCACTCGATTTGCTCTCCGCGATCGTGCTGCTGCTGACAGGTCCGCTCATCCCGCTCTTCATGATTCTGATTGGCAAGACTGCCGATGCGTTGACGCGTCGGCAGTGGCAGTCGCTCAGCCACATGAGCGCTCATTTTCTCGACGTGCTGCAAGGGCTGACGACGCTCAAGATTTTTGGGCGCAGCCGCGAGCAGATCGAAACGATCGCGGCAATCAGCGAGCGCTTCCGCGCGACGACGCTCGGCGTGCTGCGCGTCGCGTTTCTCTCCGCCTTCGCGCTCGAGATGATTGCGACGATATGCACGGCGATTGTCGCGGTCGAGGTCGGCTTGCGCTTGCTCTACGGGCAGATGCAATTCGAGCAAGCGTTCTTCATTCTGGTTCTCGCTCCCGATTTCTATCTGCCATTGCGTCTGCTCGGCACGCGGTTTCACGCGGGGATGGCGGGAGTTGGGGCGGCGCAGCGCGTGTTCGAGATTCTGAGTGTGACGGCAGACCGCCAACTACCGACCGCCGACCGCAGACGAATGGCGGCGGTCGGTGGTCAGCCGTCGGCGGTCGTGTTCAATGATGTACATTACGCCTACGCCGATGGTCAACGTCACGCCCTCAACGGTATCTCGTTCACTATCGAACGCGGTCAGCACGTCGCGCTCGTGGGACCGACTGGCGCGGGCAAGAGCACAGTCGCGAATCTGTTGCTGCGCTTCGTCGAGCCCACGCGTGGCGAAATCACGTGCGATGGCGTGCCGCTGCGTGACTGGTCGCCGCATGCATGGCGCGCGCGCGTCGCGTGGGTGCCGCAAAATCCGTACTTGTTCGACGAAACCGTCGCCGCGAATATCCGCCTGGCGTACCCTGATGCGCCGATGGACGCCGTGATTCGTGCGGCGCAACTTGCACACGCGGACGAGTTCATTCGCACACTGCCGCAGGGCTATGACACGCGCATCGGCGAACGCGGTGCCCGCTTGAGCGGCGGACAGGCGCAGCGGCTTGCGCTCGCACGCGCGTTCCTGAAGGACGCACCGCTGTTGATTCTCGACGAGGCGACCTCGTTTCTCGATGTGGAAAACGAGGCGCTCATCCAGGATGCCATCGCGCGGCTGCAACAGAATTGTACCGCGCTCATCATCACGCATCGGCTCAGTACAATTGTCCGTGCGGATCACATCGTCGTCCTCTCCAATGGTCGCATTGTGGAAACCGGCACGCACGCGTCGCTGATGCAGCAGCGCGGTTTGTATCATCGGCTGGTGGCGGGTGACGAGTGACGAATGACAAATGACAAATCTCGTTTTACGCAACACGCAATACGCAACACGTTCTACCGTCTGCTTCGACTCACTGCACCTTATACATGGTGGATCGCGCTCGCGGCATTGTTGGGCGCAGCCACCATCGGCAGCAGCATCGGCTTGATGGCGACGGCGGCGTACATCATCGCGAGCGCGGCGCTGCATCCCTCGGTGGCAGACCTGGCAGTGCCAATCGTCGGCGTGCGCTTTTTCGGTATCGCGCGCGGCGTGTTCCGCTATCTCGAACGCCTCGTCTCGCATCACGTCAACTTTAGTCTGCTGGCGCGCCTGCGCGTGTGGTTCTACGCTGCAATTGAGCCGCTCGCCCCCGCGCGGCTGATGTCTTATCGCAGCGGCGACTTGCTGACGCGCATCGTCAGCGACATCGAGACGTTACAAAATTTCTACGTGCGCGTCATTGCGCCGCCAGTCATCGCGCTCATCATCGCGATTGCAATGGGACTGTTTCTGGGGGGCTATGCGCCTGCGCTCGCGCCAGTCGTCCTGACATTCATGTTTCTCGTCGGCGTCGTCATGCCAGCGGCGGCACGACGAATCAGCCAGAGCGCGAATCGGCGCATGGTGCAGGCGCGCGCGGAATTGAACGTGCTGCTCGTGGACGGCATCCAGGGCATCGCCGATCTGATCGCGTTCGGGCGCGAGCAGGCGCAAGCCGAGCGTGTCAAGTCGCGCAGCCGCGAATTGATTCATCTGCAAGGACGCATGGCAGCAATCACCGCGCTGCACAACGCATCAGGTAACTTGCTGACGCATCTCGCGATGTGGGTGGTTTTGCTGCTTGCGATTCCGATGGTCACGACCGCGCGGCTGGATGGCGTTTACCTGTCCGTCCTCGCGCTCGCAACACTCGCAAGTTTTGAAGGCGTGCTCGCGCTGCCACTCGCGTTTCAGTACCTCGAATCGAATCTGCAAGCCGCGCGGCGATTGTTCGAGATTGTGGACGAAAAGCAAACGGGACGCGGACGAGCGCGGACAAGCCTTGCCCTGAGCAGCGCCGAAGGGGCGGATGAAAAAAGCATCCGCGTTCATCCGCGTTCATCCGCGTCCTATTCAATAACGGTTGAGAATCTGAGTTTCCGCTACGCGCCCGAGGAGCCGCTCGCACTCGACCACGTCAGTTTCGAACTCCGCGCAGGCGAGAGTTTGGCGATTGTCGGACCGAGCGGAGCGGGCAAGACGACGTTCGTGAACCTGCTGCTACGTTTCTGGGATGATTACGAGGGTTACATTCTCCTGGCTGGACGCGACCTGCGCGACTACAGCCCTGACGAAGTGTGTGCACAAATAGGCGTGGTCTCGCAGCAGACGCACCTGTTCAACACGACTGTGCGCGAGAATCTTTTGCTCGCGCGTCCACAAGCGATCGAAGACGAGATTGTGCGCGCGGCGCAGCAGGCACAGATTCACGATTTCATCTGCGCTTTGCCACAGGGTTACGACACGCTCGTCGGTGAGCAGGGTTTGCGACTTTCCGGCGGCGAGCGCCAGCGCATGGCGATTGCCCGCGCGCTGCTCAAAGACGCGCCCATCATCATCCTCGACGAGCCGACCGCGAATCTCGATCCGCTGACCGAGCGCGCGGTGCTGCGCGCGATCAGCGCGTTGACACAGCAACGCACCACGCTCATCATCACACATCGGCTCGTTGGGCTGGAAAATGTTGGGGAGATTCTCGTGCTGTGCGCGGGTCGGGTAGTCGAACGCGGTACGCACGCCGAGTTGCTGCAAACCAGTGGCTTGTATTGTCGGATGTGGGAGTTGCAAAACGCGGTGCTGAGTGACGGGTGAAGCAATTTGCATCCACGCCGACTTCAGTTATACTGTCGCTGAACTGGTGACAAGAATCTCGTAACAACATAAACTCAAGGACGGCGGAATGAAAACACACTGGCTCGTTGCATCCATCTTTGTCTTGATCGCCATCTTCCTTGCACTGCTCGCGCCGGACATAGCAAAGCCCGTGGCAGCGCAAAGCCCCGGAGTCCACGGTCCCTTCGTCGGTCCGCCAGTGATCCCAATGTCGTTTGACGGCGATGTGCGCCGATTGCCCCTCGCACAAGTGGCACAGCGTGAGACGCCGCGATTCCGGCTATCGCGTCCGGCACAAGTCACTCCACCAATCTCAGCCGATCCAGTGCGCCAAACCCGAAGCGGATCGGTCAGAATGCCTGCGCCGCTACAAAACTTCAAGGGGCTTGACCGTCCGACCTGGAGCACAAGTTTTCCCCCCGATCCCAATGGCGATGTGGGACCCAACCACTATATCGAAACGGTCAATATCGCCATCGGCATCTTCAGCAAGACCGGCACACAACTCTGGGCATTCACCTATAACACCTTTTTCAGCGGTGCGCCCGGTCCCTGTGGCAGCAACGGGAACCGAGGCGACGTCATCGTGCTTTACGATGCCACGGTCAATCGCTGGATCATCAGCGACTTTGCCTGGCTGGATATTGACACTGGACCGTACTATGAATGTATCGCCGTTTCCAAGAGCGACGATCCGGTTTCCGGCGGCTGGTGGCTGTACGCTCTGCAAGCCGACGCCAACTATCTGAACGATTACCCCAAACTCGGCGTGTGGCGCGACGGCATCTACATGTCCGCGAACTTGTTCGATGCGTACGGTGGCGGGACTGGCTATACCTGGCAGGGTGTGAAGGTTTGGGCGTTGAATCGCGATGAGTTGATTAACGGTCTGCCGCTGAATCCGGTTTCCTTTTTGTTGAGTCCTGCTTTGGGTTACATCAATCTGTTGCCGAGCAATTTTCGCGGCAGTCCGCCGCCGGCAGGTACACCAAACCTGTTCGGCTCAATAGAATCGCCAAACAAGTTTTTCATCTGGAAGTTCCACGTTGACTGGAACACTCCGACTAACTCTACATTCACCGGTCCCACCAATGTGACGGTGGCTAACTTTGCTATGCCGTGCAACGCCGCTTGGGACATTAACTGCGTACCGCAACTCAACGGCGAATCGGTGGATGGACTCGGCGACAGATTGATGATGCAATTGCAGTACCGCAACATCAGCGGTGTCGAATCGCTCTGGGTGAATCACACTGTCGCCAACAGCACCGCCGTCGGCGATCCGACCGGCGTGCGCTGGTACGAAATCCGCGATCCGAATGGCACGCCGACGGTTTATCAGCAGGGCACCTATCAGCCCGATTCAAACTATCGCTGGATGGGGAGTCTGGCTGTGGATCGTTTCGGCGACATGGCACTGGGATACAGCGTATCGAGCGCAAGCATGTATCCCGCGATTCGCTATGCCGGGCGATTGGAAGACGACCCACCCGGCACGCTGCCACAAGGGGAAACATCGCTGACTGAGGGGACTGGCTCACAGAGTGGGGGATACAATCGTTGGGGCGATTACAGCGCGATGTCGGTGGATCCAAATGACGACTGTACTTTTTGGTACGTCAACCAATACTACGAGACGACTGGCGGCAACTGGCAGACACGCATCGGGTCGTTCAAGTTTCCGGTCTGCAAGTCCAGATATTTCTTTCCACTCATCTTCAAGTGATCAGATTTTCTTCCACCCGTACTTCTTCAGATCTATCTTCTCGTCGCGATCAAACTGCACGCCTTCCTCTTCGAGCCGCGCACGCTGTTCATTCTGTCCCATGCCCGGACGGAGACTGATGCTGCCTTGCGCGTTCACCACGCGATACCACGGCACATCGTCGGGGCAATCGCGCATCGCCCAGCCGACCGTGCGCGCCGCGCCAGGCGCGCCAAGTGCGCGCGCGATCTGCCCGTAGGTGACGACGTGCCCACGCGGCACGCGGCGCACGAGTTCGTAGACGCGCGCAAAAAAGTTGGAGGGATGAAAAGTCACTTGCCCACTCCAAGTTTCGCGCGGATGAACTGCCGGACACATTTCATCGCAGTCAGTGCGCTACGGGCATCTTCGACTGTCGCGACTGATCCGGGATAACGGATGTCGGGACCATAGGCGTTCAACTCGTCCAGGTCGTCCACAATCAAGTGGAAATCCGGATCAATTTCATCGCACAGCGTTTTCAATTCGGTCAGGTCATGCCTAAATGGAAAACTCTTGGCATGACGAACGAGAAATGCCTTGAGGTGTTTCTCCGCGCACTGCTGGCAATCCCAGCAGACCCTTTTGGGAATTGGTTCTTTA
>Ga0233423_10001526_pt1 | contig 11559 bp, 13 predicted proteins | sample Watercolumn_Mata_FD_180713 | JGI IMG/M metagenome (GOLD analysis project Ga0233423, IMG submission 180713) | Freshwater microbial communities from Lake Matano, South Sulawesi, Indonesia - Watercolumn_Matano_2014_112_MG | ecosystem: Environmental > Aquatic > Freshwater > Lake | place: Indonesia... | reverse complement strand
GTCCGACATTAAGCTGGAATTCGGTGAACGGGGCGAGTTCATATGGTTTGCAGGTATCTACGAATTCAAGTTTTTCGAGTCTTGTGGTGAGCCCGAGCGGCATTACTTCGACTTCATACGTATTGAGCGGACTATCCGAAGGCGGGACGTATTACTGGCGTGTAAACGCCACGGGACCGGGAGGGACGAGTGGTTGGTCGGATGATAGATATTTTACGACGAGCATTTCTCAGCCGGTTCCTCCGACTTTGTCGTCTCCATCGGACGGTTCAATCGGCGTTTCGACGAGTCCGACATTAAGCTGGAATTCGGTGAACGGGGCGAGTTCATATGGTTTGCAGGTATCTACGAATTCAAGTTTTTCGAGTCTGGTGGTGAGCCCGAGCGGCATTACTTCGACTTCATACGTATTGAGCGGACTATCCGAAGGCGGGACGTATTACTGGCGTGTAAACGCCACGGGACCGGGAGGGACGAGTGGTTGGTCGGATGATAGATATTTCACAACAGGTTCAACCCATGAAACCGGCACAATGACCGGCAATGATGGGAAGATCTATCAAACCGTGAAGATTGGAAACCAATGGTGGATGGCGGAAAATCTGAAGGAAACGGAGTACAGGAACGGTAATGCCATACAGAATGTGACTGATAATTCAATATGGGCAGGCCTTTCAACAGGCGCCAGATGCGCTTATGACAATAGCGAGAGCAATGCATCTGTTTATGGATATTTATACAACTGGTACGCTGTTAGCGACAGTCGGAACATTGCTCCTCCGGGCTGGCATGTGCCGACGGACGAAGAATGGAAGACCTTGGAAAAGCATCTGGGTATGAGCCAATCAGAGGCAGACAATTCCGGCGAGAGAGGAACAAATGAGGGCGGCAAACTCAAGGAGACAGGAACAATACATTGGTTTAGCCCCAATGAAGGTGCTACCAATGAAAGCGGTTTTTCCGCGCTTCCGGGCGGGTACCGCTACGACTACGACGGCATCTTCTACTATCTGGGCTACAGCGCGACCTTCTGGTCGTCTACTGAGCTCGGTGCAAACTACGCCTGGTACCGGTACCTGTACTTCAGCAGTTCGCTCGTGAGCCGGTACATCAACGATAAGCAAGACGGGTTCTCGATTCGGCTGCTCAGGGATTAGACTATTTGACAATTTGACTATTTAAAAAATCTTCCGAGGATGTTTTTCCGCGGAAGATTTTTTCACGGAAAATTTGATAAAATCAGTATTCTTTCGGAAATTTTCCTTACGGAATTGTATATGGCAAAATACGACGAACTCCCTGTTTACAAGGCGAAGTATGACATTAGATCTTCAAGGCATTCATAAAGGAAAAACAGCGCATCGCCGCAAACTCCGGATGCGGCCCATCGCAGAGAAGCTGGCGATGCTCGAAATGCTGAAGGACAGGGAACTTGTCATCCGCAAGTCCAGAGATCGGTTCAAGCGTAAAAGCGGGTTAAAATCCAAATAAAAATTTGGAGGATGGCTTTCATGAAAAAACTGATCCTCTTTTTGCTTGTCGGGCTTGTATTTCCGCTTTCCGCCCAGGAGTCCCGTGGCGTGAGCCAGTCGGGAAAAATCGTCAATCCCGTAAAGAAAAGAACAACCGAGACCCAGCCGGCAGGCGTGAAACAGCCTGTGCAAAGCCCGGCAGACCAGCCCCCTGCGCAGCCTGTCCGGACCGCAGTCAAAGAGGAGCCTGTCCAGCCTCCGCCTGCGCCGGTTTTCGTAAACGTCGATTTGAACATCCCTCGTATTTATGCACCGAATCCGGACGGCATAGCCGTGATCATCGGCAACAAAGACTATGTCAATACGGACGTCCCGGACGTGGAATATGCTTCAGCTGATGCGAAGACCGTCAAACAATATGCGGCGTCCATGTTCGGATTTTCCGAAGACAACATCATCTTCATCGAGAACGCGAAAAAGTCGGATTTCGAGCTGGTGTTCGGAACGCGCGAAGTTCATCAGGGCAAGCTGTACAACTGGGTGAAATCCGGGAGATCCGATGTTTTTGTGTATTACAGCGGCCACGGCGCGCCGGACCTGTCTTCAGGCAAGGCTTATTTCATGCCGGTAGAGAGCGATCCAAACTATATCCGCATCGGCGGGTATTCTCTCGATGTATTCTATGCCAATCTGTCCAAATTGCCCGCAAAATCCGTCACCGTGGTTCTGGACGCCTGCTTTTCAGGAGGATCCCAGAACGGCATGATCATACGCCAGGCGAGCCCCATGTTCATCGAAGTGGAAATGCCGGTACTCGGCGGCCCCGGAGCCCTGCTGACCAGCTCTTCCGGCGACCAGATATCGAGCTGGTATCCGAAGGGAGGGCATTCGCTGTTCACGTATTATTATCTGCTGGGCATGCGCGGGGAAGCAGACACAAACAGGGACAGGCGAATCACATTATCGGAAATGAAGGCCTTTGTGGTTGAGAATGTCCCTTATGCTGCAAGGAGATTGTACGGCAGGGAACAGACCCCGGTCATCAAGGGAGATCCGGAAAGGGTATTGTGTACTTTTTAGAAATGGAACCTGCATACATGAAAACGAATCAGAATAAAATTTGCCGGAATATGATTTCATTGTTTTTCCTGACCGTTTTTTCGGCAGGGGCGCAAGTCCGGGGCCCGGGCGTTTGGGTCTCATGTTCGGGTGAAGCCTTTGTCCGGAACATCACGGTGGAGGAAGCTCACAACCTGGCGCTTCAACGGGCCAGGCAGGATGCGGTGGAAAAGGCTTGCGGCATTGCCGTTCAATCGGAAACCCTGGTGAAGAATTTCATGACTGCAGGGGATTTCGTGCATGCCATATCGCAGGGCCGGGTCGTGGAAGAGAAAGACATGCAATGGGAGACTGTGAGCATCCCGGCGGACAAACCGGACCGGCCGCCGGTCATCATGGTCAGGGTCACCATGAATGCGAGGGTTTTGTCCGAGACCGGCGAGGCGGATCCGAATTTCAGGATCAGTCTGATCATGGATAAAAGAGAATTCCTATCGGGTGAGGAGGCGGTATTTCAAATTCAGGCTGCTAGGGACTGTCATGTCACGCTGTTGAACCTTGCGGCGAATGATTCGGTCTATGTTCTTTTTCCAAACAACGTGCAGAAGGATAATTTCCTGAAGGCCGGGGAAATCGTAAAAATACCGGAAGGCGGATTCAAGATCAGAGTGGCGACATTGCCGGGCCATGCAAGAGATTCGGAAGTCGTGATGGCGATTGCCACCAAACAGAATTTCCGTTTCTTTGAGGAATCAGATATGGATCCCAAGCCGGGATCTGTCGGAACTCCAAGATTTGCAGCGCTTAAACTTGCCCGGATTTTATCGGGCATACCCAAGTCGGAAAGAGTTGAGGATTTGAAGGTTTATACCGTGACCTCGGAGTGACCCCCTCGTTCCGCCCGAAAAGACGGGCGGAACGGTCCCCCTCGGAGAGGGGGACAAAAAATAGGTTCCAGCCCAGAATAATAGGCGGATCGGTCCCCCTTGAAAACAAAGGGGGACAAATTTCTTTCGGGCATCGAAGCATAACCCACCATAGCGCTTCAACAGAGGAAAATGAAGGTGATTTTCCCCTCCTTGAAAAGGAGGGGTCGATTCCGGCCGGATGTTTTTCCCGGACGGAATCGGGGGAGGTCGAATGACGCAGGTATTCAACAGGCCTTGCGATAAGGACAAGCGTCGCACGCTGCGGAATTCGATGACCGAGGAGGAAATCATCCTCTGGTCAAGGTTGAAAGACAGGGGAATCGGAGGATGCAAATTCCGCAGGCAGCATGGAATCGGTCGGTTTATCGTTGATTTCTATTGCCCGGAGAAAAAGCTGGCCGTTGAAGTGGATGGTGGAGAGCATTATACCTGCGATGCGCTGATCCGGGATGAAAGAAGGACGAGATACATCAAACGGTATGGGATCAGGATTTTGAGATTTACCAATATTGATGTGAGAAAAAATCTTTATGGGGTTTTGAATGCAATTGACAGGAAGTTGAAGGAGATTTGAGACCCCCTCTTTTAGGACCCCCTCGTTCCGCCGAAAGACGGGCGGATCGGTCCCCCTTGAAAAAAGGGGGACAAAGACCCCCTCGATCCGCCGAAAGACGGGCGGATCGGTCCCCCTTGAAAAAAGGGGGACAAAGACCCCCTCGATCCGCCGAAAGACGGGCGGATCGGTCCCCCTTGAAAAAAGGGGGACAAAAGACAATCCGCGCACAAACCTGCGCCAAATCCCCTGATGATAAAAATGGGTTATTTTCCACAATCACCTTGACTTTTGAAAAAAAATTTTTCAAATTTAAACTCTTGAATCCGAATTGAGAGTGGATATGGATTCAAGAAGATGTAAAAGAAGGATTTAGAGCAAAAAATAAGGGTAACATTCCAGGTTAAAGGAGGAAGCCAAATGGCAATCAAGGTCGGCATCAATGGATTCGGGAGGATCGGACGGCTGGTATTCCGGTACATGGCCGAAGACCCCAAGCGTTTTGAAGTGGTCGGCATCAACGATATTATCGAAGTCGATTACATGGCATACATGCTGAAATACGATTCCATTCACGGCCAGTTCGGCGGCGCCGTGGCGGTCAAGGACGGCAAGCTGGTCGTCGACGGAAAGGCCATTCGCGTCACAGCAGAGAAGGAACCGGCCAACCTGAAATGGAACGAAGTCGGTGCCGATTACATTGTAGAATCCACCGGTATTTTCACAGCGGCGGATACGGCAGGCGCGCATCTGAAAGCAGGCGCCAAGAAGGTCGTGATCACGGCGCCGGCCAAGGACGACACGCCGATGTTTGTCATGGGCGTCAATCACAAGAAGCTCACCAAGGACATGCACATCGTGTCCAACGCGTCCTGCACGACCAACTGCCTGGCGCCCGTGGCCAAGGTGCTCCATGACCACTGGGGGATAGCCGAAGGCCTGATGACGACCGTGCACGCGACGACAGCCACGCAGAAGACCGTGGACGGCATCTCCAAGAAGGACTGGCGGGGCGGACGCGCTGCGGCCGGAAACATCATCCCGTCCTCCACCGGCGCGGCCAAGGCCGTGACCAAGGTGATCCCGGAGCTCAAGGGCAAGCTCACCGGCATGGCATTCCGCGTCCCGACCCTGAATGTGTCCGTCGTGGACCTGACCTGCCGCCTGGAAAAGCCCGCCACGTACGACGACATCAAGAAGGAAATGAAGAAGGCCTCCGATGGCGAGCTCAAGGGCATCCTTGGCTACACCGAGGAATCCGTGGTGTCCACCGACTTCAACCATGACCCGCGCACGTCCATTTTCGATGCGGGCGCAGGCATCATGCTGAACGAAAAGTTCGTCAAGGTCGTGGCCTGGTACGACAACGAATGGGCCTATTCCTGCAAGGTGGCCGACCTGATCGAATATTTGAATACACTCAAATAACGGGGCGACGGCAATCATGAACAAGAAACTATCGATCAAGGGGATCCCCCTGAAGGGCAAACGCCTTCTCATGCGGGTTGATTTCAACGTGCCCCTGGACGAGAAGCTCAATGTGGGCGACGACAAGCGCATCAAGGCATCCCTGCCGACCATCCAGTACGCCCTCGAACAGGGTGCCTCCGTCATCCTCATGTCCCATCTGGGGAGGCCGGACGGAAAGGTCGTACCGGAGATGAGCCTGAAGCCCGTATCCGTGAAGCTCGGCGAACTGCTCAAGAAGGAGGTGCTTTTCGCGCCGGACTGCGTGGGGCCGCAGGTGGAAAAAATGGCGGCCTCCATGAAGTCCGGAGATGTCATGCTTCTCGAGAACCTGCGTTTCCACGCGGAGGAGGAGGAGAACGACGCGTCGTTCTCCGGGAATCTGGCAAAGCTCGGCGACGTGTACGCGAACGACGCCTTCGGGACCGCCCACAGGGCGCATGCCTCCACTGCCGGCGTGACCCAGCATTTCAAGACCTGCGTGTCCGGCTTCCTGATGGAAAAAGAGCTCAATTTCCTGGGCCAGGCCGTGTCGAATCCGGCCCGGCCTTATGTGGCCATTCTCGGCGGCGCCAAGATCAAGGACAAGATCCCCGTGATCAAGAACCTCGTGGACAAGGTCGACAGCCTGATCATCGGCGGCGGCATGATGTTCACGTTCCTCAAGGCCCAGGGCAAGCCGATCGGGAAGTCCATGCTGGATTCGGAAAGCCTGGATTTCGCGGCGAAGATCATGAAGGACAAGCCGGGCAAGATCGTGCTCCCGACGGACTGCCTGGTTTCGGACCAGTTCGATTTCAAGGCAAGGAAAATCGGCCAGACCCGCATGGTGTCCGTGGACGATGTTCCCGACGGATGGGTCGGCCTCGACATCGGGCCCGACTCCGTGAAGAAGTTTTCGGAAATCTGCAGGTCTGCGAAAACCGTCGTGTGGAACGGGCCCATGGGCGTTTTCGAGATCGAACAGACCGCACAGGGGACCTTTGCCATCGCCAAGCTCCTGGCAGAACTCACACCCAAGGGCGTGACGACCATCATCGGAGGCGGGGACTCTGCATCCGCGGTGAAGAAAGCCGGCGTGTCCAAGGACATGTCCCATGTGTCCACAGGCGGCGGCGCATCCCTCGAACTGCTCGAGGGCCGCGTGCTGCCGGGCGTCGAAGCCCTGACCAACGCATAGGAAAAACCCAATGCGCATCCCGTTCGTAGCCGGAAACTGGAAAATGAACGCATCGGTGTCAGGCACCGAGGCGCTCATCCACAGTCTGATACCCCTGGTCAAGGACGCCGGGAAGGTGGATATCGCCGTCTGCCCGCCCTTCCTGTACGTGAATCAGGCCCTGGCGTTGACGAAAAACACCCACATCCGTGTGGGCGCGCAGAACTGCTGGTTCGAAAGCAGCGGCGCGTTCACGGGCGAGGTATCGCCTGAAATGGTGAAGGATGCCGGATGCACGTATGTGATCATCGGGCATTCGGAGCGGCGCCACATCCTCAATGAAACGGACGAGGTCATCCACAAGAAGATCCGGAAGGCGCTTGCAGCCGGCCTGGTCCCCATCTTCTGCATCGGCGAACTGCTCGACGAGCGCGAGCAGGGGAAGACGGAGCAGGTCATCGAACGGCAGGTCAGCAAGGGCCTGGAGGGCCTGAACGCGGCGGACATGAAAAGCCTGGTCATCGCCTACGAGCCGGTCTGGGCCATCGGAACCGGCCGGAACGCGACGCCGGAACAAGCGCAGGCGGTTCATCGTTATATCCGGGAGTGGCTGAAAAACCGTTTCGGCGCAGCCGTATCGGATGCTGTGCGCATTCAATACGGCGGAAGCGTCAAGCCCGACAATGCGAAGGGGCTGTTGTCCCAGCCCGACATAGACGGCGCACTGGTCGGAGGGGCCAGCCTGAACGCCGATCATTTTGCAGCGATCGTCAAGGCTGCCGTATCCTGAAAAAAGAAGGAAGATTCCATGATCGCTTTTCTGACAGTCATTCATCTGCTGATCTGCATCCTCCTGGTGATCAGCATCCTCCTGCAGTCTAGCAAAGGAGGAGGGCTGGCCGGCATGTTCGGCGGAGGCGGCGTAGGGATGAGCATGTTCGGCGGGAGGGGGGCTGCTTCCTTTCTGTCCAAGGTGAGCATGTGGCTGGGCATCTCGTTTGCAGTCACTTCGATGAGCATCGCCATACTCCGATCCAAGCAAGCTGGGCCTGCCAAGAGCGTCATTGAGGAGGTTCGCGAGCAATCCCCTGCGGACATCCTCCCGGGCTCCGCTTCGCCGGGGGAGGAAATCATCCCGGGGGCGGAAGGGACTGAAAATACGGGTGAGAATCAGCAGTAAAGTGATATTCGCCGAAGTGGTGGAACTGGCAGACACGCTGTCTTGAGGGGGCAGTGCTCGAAAGGGCGTGGGGGTTCAAATCCCCCCTTCGGCACGCGGTTTTCAAACAAGAATTAAAGGAAAAGGGTAAAAGAGATGGCATTCCGGAAGTTATTCATCCCTGCATGCCTGGCGGTGGTCATGCTGTTCAGCGTATCGCTGTTCGGCCAGACAGCCGAGACCCAGGCGAAAATTGATGCTCTGAAGGCAAAGCTCCAGGATCTGGTCAAACAGATGGAGTCGGCGAACCAGACTTCGAACCGCGCAGCGTATGATGAAGCCAAGGCGGAATACGACAAGATCCAGTCGGAGCTGAACAATGTGGTCGCCTCTGCAACTGCAGCCACGGACAAGGAATCCCAGATCAAGGTGGCGATCAACAAGGGCAATGACCTGACGCGGAAGAAACAGTATGCCGAGGCCATTGCCTCCTACGATCAGGCGATCACGCTCGATCCCGGGGCCGTCAAGGCCTATTACGGGAAGGCATTCTGCCTGAAGGCCCTCAAGCGCAGCGACGAATCGGAAGCTGCCTATCTCAAGGCCATCGAGAAGGATCCTTCCTACACGGAGGCCTACATCGGGCTGGGGACGCTTTACAGGAGCACGGACCAGTATCCGAAGGCATTGGACATGCTTCGGAAAGCAGCTGCCTCGGATTCAGGAGGCGCCAAGGTCCAGTACGAGATCGGGTTCACCTATTCGGAGATGAAGGATTTCGCCAATGCGGCCAAGGCCTTCGAAAGCGCAATCGCCGCGGATCCCAAATACGACAAGGCCTACAACGCCCTGGGCGTCGCCTACATCGAAATGGCGAAATACCAGAACGCGGTGAACGTCCTGGAGCAGGCGGTCGCTATGAAACCCTCTTTCGGAGACGCGTTTCACCGCCTTGCCGAAGCGCAGAACAGCCTGGGCAATCACCAGGATGCGCTGGCCGCGGCCAACTCCTGCCTGAAGTACAAGCCCAATTTTGCACCCGCCATCATTGAGAAAGGCAAGGCATATGAGGGCATGGGCGACAAGGCCAATGCCATAACCTCCTATCAGGAGGCGGGCAAGAACCGCAACTGGAAACAGTGGACCGATTACCAGATCGAGAAGCTGAAAAAAGGCCAGTAGAAGAACGCGTTGTCATAGCAGGTTCCGCGAAAACCCATCGGTGAAACGATGGGTTTTTTTCAATACTCCGAAAGGAAGATTCATGACGCTTTCCATTATCACGGCGCTCGGTATGGTCGGCGGGCTGGGGATATTCTTTGCCGTCATACTGGCGATTGCATCCAAAGTATTCTCCGTGCCGAAGGATACCCGGGTCGGCGAGGTTGAGGCGGTGCTGCCGAACGTCAACTGCGGCGTCTGCGGCGCCCCGGGCTGCGCCGGTTTCGCCGAAGGCGTGGTGCACGGCAAATACCCGGCGAACGGCTGCGTACCCGGCGGAGCCGAAGTGGCCAAGGCGGTGGCCCGGATTCTCGGAAGCGAAGCAGTCGAGAAGGAACCGGTGGTGGCTGTGGTGCGCTGCGCGGGCGACAAGGACAAAGCGGTTGAGAGGGCGGCCTATTCGGGCATCGAGCAATGCAAGGCGGCCACGCTGATCCAGAACGGCGCCAAGGGATGCGTATACGGATGTTTGGGATTCGGGGACTGCGTGGAAGCATGTCCGTTTGATGCCATAGTCATGCTGGAGAACGGCCTCCCCCATGTATTCGAGGACAAATGCACGGGATGCGGCATGTGCGTGAAGGCATGCCCGCGGGGGATCATGGAACTGATGCCCAGGTCGCAGAAGGTATTCGTCGCCTGCGTTTCCAAAGATTTCGGAAAAGCAGTTAAATCCGTCTGCACCGTCGGCTGCATCGGATGCAGCCTGTGCGCGAATCCGAAGACCACGGCCAATTCGGCCATCACCATGGACGGAAAAATCCCGTTCATCCATTACGAGCTGGTGAAGGATCCCTGGGGGGACCTCGAGAAGGCGGTCAGGACCTGCCCGTCCAAATCCTTCGGGGTGCGCGGACCCGTCCCCGAACCGGCGCCTGCGGCCGCAGTGCCGGAGGAAACCGCAGCCTGATGACCGCCTGGCGTCAGGCGGCTCACGCAGTCGTTCTTGGATTGCAGTTCAATCATCCATCGCGTTTTTTTCATTTTTGCCCGGCGGCGTCCTGCTCCGGCTGCATGCCGGAAAAACGGACGAGTGCCCCTGCGCACAGGTTCAGAACAGCGAGAACCAGGAGGGTGACGCCGAATCCCCAGATCGGGATCATGAAGGCGCTGATCCACAGGGCGACTGCTGCAGATCCAAAGAGATCCACGCCGTAAAGCAGCCCGATCCGCCTCTCATCCGGGGGCCGGACTGCGAACAGGCGGCCGGCCAGCACGAATTGAAATCCGCAGGCCGCCCCGATGATGAAGATGCATGCCAGGAAAAGAAATGCGGGGAGCGCCGGGTTCGGGAATCCGGAAAAAGGCGTCCCCAGGACATGAACCGCCCAGGCAATCAGGGTCAGTGACAGGGCCATGCCGGCCTGGCAGGCTGCAAGGAGCCGGATTCGTCCGGCTGGCCGGACTCTCAAATGACCGGCGCTGCTGCCGCCCAGGGAAAGACCGACCATGAATCCGGAAAGGATGATGGCCATGTCCCTGTATGCGTATCCGATCCAGGACTGGTAAACAAGGATCAGGACAAGCTCGGCTCCGATGCCCGTGCATCCTGCCGCGAACACCGAGAAAAGCGCTGCGGATTTTGGCCTCGGGCCGGCGGGGATTTTCGTCGACACCAGCCGCAGGGCGATGGTCCCGGCGACCGGGAGGATGAAGATGAACCAGAGCGGAATGCGGGAAGCCGATTCAAAGAGGCGCTTGAATCCGGAGGAGAAGGTCACGGCCCAGAGCACCATGTCGAAAAAAAATCCAATAGGCCTGTCGTCCCTGTTCAGCCTTTCTTCCGGCGCCGAATCCGTCCTTTCGCGGACATCATCCAGGCGCTGCTTGGAATAATCGTATCCGAGGTACGAGGCGTTGAAGAATTCCGTCCGGATCCCCCTGGCTTCAAGACGGGAAAGAAGCGTGTCCAGTTCCAGGGGACTTTTGGATGAGGGGGAACAGAGAAAGCGGCCTGATTCGCCGGGAAGCAGAACCGCATCCGGGAAAACCTGCAGCAGGCTGGAGCGCAGGGATTTCAGGAAGCCCGCCAGTTCGATTCCTACGGCGTTTTCGGCGGATCGGACTTCCAGGGAAAAAACACCCTCCGGCGCGAGGATATTGCGGATTTCACGGAAATACTCGATCGTGTAGAACCGGTTGATCAGGGCGGTTCCGGGATTCGGCATGTTGCTGATGATCACGTCATAGGGTCCTGTTGCCTGCTTGACGAAGCGGCGGCCGTCCATGTTCCGTACCGCGACGCGGGGATCGCTCATCAGGGCCGCCTGTTCCGGCGGGAGCAGCTCGACGGCGAGGCGCGTGATTTCGCGGTCGAACTCCACATAGTCCACCTGCCGGACGGTGGGGTGCTTGAGTGTTTCTGCAAGCACGCCGCCCGGACTCCCTCCCATGAGGAGGACCTTTTGCGGGGTCGGGTGGGAGAGCAGGGCCGGATGGACCGCATATTCCGAAGCAAGGGGATCCGGGCTGGTGAAGAAAATCATGCCGTTCTGGAAAAAGGTGATCTGGTCCTCCATGCGTACCGCAACGATGCGTCC
>Ga0233423_10001525_pt1 | contig 11559 bp, 10 predicted proteins | sample Watercolumn_Mata_FD_180713 | JGI IMG/M metagenome (GOLD analysis project Ga0233423, IMG submission 180713) | Freshwater microbial communities from Lake Matano, South Sulawesi, Indonesia - Watercolumn_Matano_2014_112_MG | ecosystem: Environmental > Aquatic > Freshwater > Lake | place: Indonesia... | reverse complement strand
GTCGCCGTCATGAGTACCACAAATACCGCCAGTCCTATGGTCTTGAGTGTCTTTTTCATGATCCGTGTCCTCCTTTGTGTGTTGTGTGTGACGTACGGTAATGAAATATTCATGCCAGCTCTCTCCGCAGCACGGTAATTGTTTCCAACATGCAGATTATCTTCGGGAATTTCTTCTCCGACGTGCCGGCAGGAAATGTCTCTTACGCCTTCCCAATGAAACACATTGAAAGAAATGTTCAGCACCATTGAATGAACCTTACAAAAAGATTCCCGGGGTGGATTATAGGCGTTGTTGAAAGCGGTGTGCCGGGTGGATCATCTTCTGTATGAGAGGTGATAACTGAGCTGCGGATGCCGGAGTGTTATGTATCTTCTTTAAAAAGGCTGGGCAGTGCGTTTCCGGCAGTGTCCCGGATCGTATCATCGTACAGGGGTGACATCTCATTTGGTTCGGGGTTGATTTCGATACATCTGGCATTATGTTCCTTCGCGACCCGGGGGAACCCTGCGGCAGGCCAGACCACACCGGAAGTGCCGACGCTGATGAAGAGATCGCACCGCCTCATGACGATCATTGCTTCATTTATCACGTCCTGGTTTAACATGTCGCCAAACCATATGATATCCGGTCGAAGCCACTTACCGCATTGGGTGCATCTGGTGCTTTGGTACGTTTCGCCAATGTCTTCAAATATGCCGTGGGAATGGCATCTCACACGCCAGAGGCTGCCGTGTAACTCGATGACATTGCGGCTCCCTGTACGCTGGTGCATCCCGTCGATGTTTTGGGTGATCACGTATACCCCGGGGTGTTTTTTCTCTAACTCTGCGATGGTGAAGTGGCCCGGGTGCGGCATGCATGCTAAGACTGACTTCCTTCTCAGTTCGTGAAAGGTGAGCACTTTTTCCGGATTTCTCTCGAACGCCTGCTGGCAGGCGTATTCCTCCCAGTTGTACTGGCTCCAGACTCCGCCCCTGCCGCGGTATGTAGGGACTCCGCTTTCGGCGGACATGCCCGCCCCGGTGAAAAAGACGATACTCTTATAGTTGTCAGGTTGGATGGTCAGCATAATTCCCTCCTCAGTTGAGAAACCATTGGTGGACACACGCACCGATCAGCCACGAGCCGAACCCTGCGCTGAGGACGATGCCGATGGAGTACTCTTTCATGAAGCAAATGTAGGCAACCAGAAAAAACAGGATGCTGGGGATGATTCCCCAGAGCGCTGCCTTCGTGAAGTCCTCCATGAGTTTGAAATTACCCGGATTATCTGAATATATCCAGACTAAGATGATGACGCTCACCACGGGCATCGTCGCGATGAGGCCGCTCAGCGATGGGAATTTGCGGCCGATCTGCGTACAGAGAATGATAACCGCGACGCTGACGATTAGTTTTGTAAAGAATTCCATAAAGTCTCCTTTTGCTTCATACCTCCGGATCTTTGAAGATTGCATTCGGGTTGATTGCGGGGTCTCGCGAACATGTGATGCAGTAGTACACCGGCCAGACACAGCCGCATCCCGAGCCTATCAGCTCAAGAGACGAACAGTCCTCACAGAGAAAAACTCCGCATCCCGGACACTTTGTGAAAACGTTCGTATTCTTACATATTCCGCACACTGTGATCGACTCCGTTTATCTGTGTATTGGAGAATCTCATTTCATGAACGTCGTCTTTTCTTTTGCGTCCTTTCTCGGCGGCGGCGGAGATGCTGTGCCCGCCTTACCAAGACAGACAAGGGCAACGGGGTCTTTCGCCGGATCGAGATTAAGGGTTTTCCTTATGGCATCTTTTTCGAAAAGGGTGAACCAGAGACTCCCTAACCCCAGGGCGTGAGCCGCAAGGAGCATGTTCTGAATCGCCGCCGCGCATCCGTGCTGATATGTCCCTTCGGTTCCCGGGAGGAATTTATGGGCACCCGTTTTTTCCGAGTCCCCGATGACGGCGATTATCACCGGTGCTTCCAGGAGAAAACCGGCCTGGTAACGGTCGATCCATTTCCAACCGCTTTTTTCGAAGAGCATCTTTTTGCACGCCGTCGATTCTTCATAAATCTTCTTTTTGATGTTCTCACTGGTAATCACGATGAATTCCCAGGGCTGGTTGTTTGCCGGTGACGGGGCCCATACCGCAGCTTCCAGTATTTTCCCGATTATCTCGTCGCTCACCGGCTCGGGCAGGAAATTCCGGCAGCTCCTTCTCTCCTTGATCGTGGTAAATATGTCCATGAATGTTCTCCTTTCTGCACTGATGGCACTTCACGAATCTCGTTCAACAGTGCGTGGAATTTACCTTCTTGATGGAAATTCGGGATCCCGCACCCGGGCATCCGGGTTCTTTCGGGGGTCGGATATACACGTCCGGCAGTAATACTGAGACCACGCACACCCGTAGCCTGATTTCTTTTGTTCCTCGTGGAGACAGTTACGGCAGAGGGGTATCCCACATCCTTCACAGTGCATCACTGCATTCGCTTCCTTACATGTTCCGCAAGGTGTCATGTTTCTTGAGCTCATGCCAGGGGCCCATTTATTTTCTTCTGGTTTTTTTGTTATCAGAACGCTTTGTGGTTGGGAGGTATCGTATATTCGTATGCGACAAATCACAAGAAAAAAGTAAAATTTGATGACGAAGAGACTTTTCCTGTGTAATTTGACTCCGGTAACAGAATCATTTTCTTGGCGTCCCCACGGGGAGTCGAACCCCGGTTACCGGCGTGAAAGGCCGGTGTCCTAGGCCTCTAGACGATGGGGACGCACAGTACACAGCAGGGAATATAGGGACACCGTGCGAAGAAAGCGGTGCGTTCTTAAAGACTGTGGCTTATATCTTGTTGTGGAGAGAAATGTCAAGCGGCAATTCACGGGATGTAATGCCCTTTATGAAAGGTTCTTGTTTATTCGAAAGTGACCGGTTCACGTAAAATCGCTTCTCTTGCTCTGGCTGCGAGGGCCGCCATTTCAGGATGGGTGTCCTTGAGGGAGGTAATCTGACGAAGGTTGTCGGCCGTTCTCAAGACCAGCATTGCCATATCTCCATCGGCAATTCCCGTGTCTTCAATAATTTCATCCCAGTCACCGCCTCTGGCCCAGTCGTACACTACCGAGCATGTCCATAAATAGAGCGGAAGGACGGGGAACCCCGCCTTTTTCATCCGCGCCGAAAGAGGGCTGAGGGTCGAAATCACCCGACTGTACGAATGTGTCAGTTTACGTGGGATTTTTTTGTGGGTTATTTTGATATTCTGCTCTCCATCATAGACAAAGGGAGCGATCAACGCAGCAAACAATGTGTCATCATCTGCAGGAAAGACCTGCTCTTTGATACATTCGGCGATCAGGAGAGGCTGATCCAGTCTCAATTTTGATGCCCAGAATCCATTTTCTGTAAGGGTATTGCGGTCGTCGACGAAACCTTCTGTTTTCAAGAAGTGCAGGTGTCTTAAGAAATCATCCCACAGGGTCAGCCCGTTGATACTTACCGGGTCTTTCTTACTGCGGCGGGAGTGCTGGTACGAAGCAAAAGAGTGGTCAAACATGTTCTTGATGTCATCCGGCGTGTGGGACAGGAGGAGATTCAACACCATGGAAAAATCATTCCTGATCTGGCTCAGGATATCCTCCGGTTTTTTGAAGAGAAGATGCCTGATGTGTTCGAGATCCATGAACCTGCCGGGAACCACCAGCATGAATCCGATATTGTCCTGACCGCGTCTTCCTGCTCTTCCCGTCATTTGATGAAATTCCGTACCCTTTAAGGGACAGAATTCGTGACCGTTGAAGAGATCCGAGTTAAAAAGAACGATAGTCCTTGCGGGAAAATTCACGCCGGCGGCGACGGTGGATGTGGCGAATATGGCATTGAGATTTCCCTTTTTCATCATGGTTTCCACGAGAAACTTCCACGCAGGGAGCTGTCCCGCGTGATGTGAAGCCACTCTGGTGGCACTTAGGTGGTGAAGTTGTCTGTGGTTTCGCAGATACGGGAAACGGGAGAGGAGCTCTTCTATGGTGTAAAAAAATGCGTCGTCGCCCTGCTCCGAAACACTCCTGCATGTTTTCAGGGCAGCGTCACACTCTGCCCTCGATTTGAGAAAAAAGATGGCAGGCAGGAGATCATATTTACCAAGCGCCCTGATAAGTTCGCCGAAGTTGGGCGGTTTCCTCCTCCCCCTGCTTCCTCTCCTCTTTGTGTCATTGATAAATTCGTTGATCTTCCCGTAGATTTTTTTCTTTTCCAGGTAGGGCATGATCCTCGCGGAGGGATGAAAAAACAGGGGATAGAGAGGAACCGGCCTCCTTTGCTCCCTGATTATAATACATTCCTTTCTCCTGATTGAGGAAAGCCATTGTGCGATTTCGTCACCGTTTCCAATTGTAGCAGAAAGCAGCAGCAGATTGATCCTTACGGGGAGATAGATCATCACCTCTTCCCACACGACGCCTCTGTCATGGTCTCCCAGAAAATGTGCCTCATCAAGAATAACGAGGTCGTAATTCAGGTCTTCACCCCGGTGCATGGCGTCGTAGAGCTGGTTTCTCAGGATTTCCGTCGTTCCCACGATAATCGGTGCATCCGGATTTTCCTTGGTGTCTCCCGTCAGGATGCCCACATTGCGGTTCTCGAAGTGAAGACCGAATTCTACCCATTTTGCATTGGTCAATGCCTTCAGGGGAGAGGCGTACCAGCATTTCCCTCCCTTATTGAAGACTGAGAGAATTGCCTGTTCCGCAATCCATGTTTTCCCCGCTCCGGTAGGTGCGATCACCAGGCAGTCGGTTCTCTGGATTGCTTCAGCGGCCTCCAGCTGGAAGGGATCAGGAAGGAATGGCTGTAATGCGGGTTTTCCGATTTTTGCGAAAATTCCTTTCAGTACCGGTTCCGCTTCCACTGTCATTTTTCTATGATTCCAGGTTCTGAGCTTTCTGCGGAATTTTCGCCCCATGGTATTCACATATGTTTGAAATTATCACAGCAGGCCGTATCGCTACGATGCTTGAATTACTATCACGAATTGTACATTGCGTAAAGGGCAATGGATATCAACAGACCGCTGTGCGTCATTGGCAAGCGTGTCCGGCAATCTTGACCGGTTGACAATTTTAAAACTATGCGGTACAAAGCCTCCATTTTGCGTGGTACCTTACCCGCAGAAAGAATGTGTTTTCAAGAGGGCGTGGAATGGAAAATGGCAATAATGTAAATACAGGTGAGGGTAAATCATTGAAGGGTCATGAGGAACTTTTCATCACCCTCGTAGATCGTATGCTGGACGCGGTTGGCATTATCGGCTGGGATGGAACAATTAAGTTCATAAACAGGGCGGGAGCAAAGCTTATAGGATTAGAAGCAACTTCTGATTGTATCGGGCGGAACGTCTTTGAATTTATCCATCCTGAGTCTGTGACTTCTGTGGTCCGTGATATCGAACTTATAAAAGAGGGTAAGCGCGGTGGCTCAACCGATTACAGGGTTTATAGAGTGAGAACGGCGGCAGGAGAGGAAAAGTGGGTGGAGGGCATAGGCACAAAAATTATGTTTGAAGGTGCATCGGCAGATTTAATCACCATCCGTGATGTCACTAAACGCATGCACATTGAGGAGGAGTTAAAGCATCATCATGACAACCTTGAGAATCTGGCAGAAGAACGGACGGCGGAAATGCGAAAGATTAATAAACGACTCCGAGCAGAAATTGCCGAGCGGAAGCAGACCGAGGAGTCTTTGAGAGAATCTGAAGAGAGGTATAAAAGTGTCATCGAAAATATTGGTATCGGCGTGTCCCTGATTAGCCCGGATATGGAAATTCTGAATTTGAACACTCAGATGAGAAAGTGGTATCCCGATATCGATATCTCCACACGTCCTGTATGCTACAAGTCTTTTAACAACCCTCCAAGGGAGGAAGTCTGTTCATACTGCCCTACATACAAGACACTGAAGGACGGGCGACTTCATGAGTCCGTGACAGAGACGCCTTCAGGGAGTGAGATAAAAAATTACAGGATTATTTCCTCTCCCATTATGGATCGCAACGGCAATGTTGTTGCGGCGATAGAGATGGTGGAGGACATTACTGAGAAGAGAAAGATCCAGGAAGCACTCAGTGAATCCGAAAACAGATACAGAACCATCTTCGAAACGACGGCAGCCGCAACAATGATCGTCGAAGAGGATACCACTATTTCTCTGGTCAACACCGAACTTGAGAAGAAGTCCGGATATTCCAAAGCGGAACTGGAAGGTAAGAGAAGCTGGACTGAATTCGTTCATCCGGATGATGTGGAGAAGATGCGTGAGTACCATCATCTGCGGAGGATTGATCAGGATGCAGCTCCGAGAAACTATGAATTCCGTTTTATCGGTAGGGAAGGGGATATCAGGGATGTTTATATGACAGTTGCCATGATACCGGGAACGAAAAAAAGTGTGGCATCTTTTTTAGACATTACGGAACGCAAGCGGGCGGAGGAAGCGCTGAAGAGAAGGGAAAGGGAATTGGAAGTGAAATCCCATAACCTGGAGGAACTCAACACGGCCCTCAAAGTTCTGCTGAAACAGCGGGAGAAGGATAAAGAAGAGCTTGAAGGGAGAGTGCTGTCAAACGTCAGGCAGCTTGTTTTACCCTATATGGAAAAGCTCAAAAAGAGTAGCCTAGATCCCGACATCATGACATGTATCAATATTATTGAGACAAACTTGCAGGACGTCACGTCTCCGTTTTCTCAGCGGCTTTCGTCGAAATATTTGAACTTCACGCCGAAGGAACTTCAAATCGCGAACCTCATCAAGGAAGGAAAAACCACCAAGGAAATTGCTGAATTGTTGAATACATCGACAGGAACGATTGATTTTCACAGGAACAATATAAGGAACAAACTTGACTTGAAAAAGAAAAAAGCCAACCTCAGATCCTATCTGTTAACTCTCACTTAATATAGGATATTCCCCTATATATTCCCTCCAATTTCTTCATATTGCGCTTGAGGGGTATATCGCGTAGTAAAATTACTAGTTTCTGTATTACCGGGTAATATACAAGACTTGTGCTTTTGTGAAGGCCGTTTATTCAATAAACCCGCAGGACCCGAGTGGATAAGGAGGAGCATCCATGGGGTATTATGAAGATGAAGCCCTGTCGCGGAGGAATGAAGTATCAGATGTTCTGGAAGAGGCAATTTTGTCTGCCCACAAAAAATTTTTCATAAATAACACATCAGGATCACTCCGATCGGGAGATGGAGAATCAACCCTCTACGAGGCACTCATTCAATATTTTAAGGGAACTTCATAAGATACCTTATTTTTTTAAGTTTAGGGGAGGGAATTGCCAATGAAATTTAAAGAGATTCAGTTAATGGCTAAAAACATGGGCATCGGTACATTTCGCATGAAGAAAGCGGACGTGATAAGAGCCATTCAGCGGGAGGAGAACAACATCGACTGCTTCGGTACTTCCAGGGTTGAACACTGTGGGGAACAGGGCTGCCTGTGGAGAAACGACTGTGTGGACATGAATGAAAGAAGCGGGGTCAGTGAGTTATGAGACTGGGGGAAGAAGATTTTCCCGTTTCATGAGATGTGAGAGAAGGGAGGAGATATTCGAAGTCAGTTTCTGGAGAAGGCTTGTGTCCATGCCGGGTTGGTAGCGGAGGTGGGAGAAATCGCCGTGATTGAAACTGCCGATAATCTCGTCATTAAGGGTAATCGGTGCCACTGCGAGAGATCTGATAAAGAATTTCCTGTTCTGCGGGAGTAATCTGTAAAATGGCTTCAGATCGTCATTTACGAGTACAGGCGTGGTACTGTATGAAACAAGGTTGAGGAATGTTGCCTGATCTATCGTGTTGAGACGTTCCTCAAGGATTTTTGAAGCACTCAGGATCTTGATCAGATCTGCCGTCTCATCTTTATTGATGATTGAGACCCATACGAAAGGGATGTGAAATTCCTCTTCTAATTGAATGACGATTTCTTCGAAGAGTTCTTTCACGTTGAGAATGTTCGGAAGGATCGATTCGATTTTGAAAAATTTTCTGGCAATTGCTTCATTTGCCTTTAGGATATCGGATATCTCTTTTCTCTTTTTCATCGTTTGAATTCGGCGACAAGAATGGTGTGATCGGAAGGTTTTTGAGTCGTTCTCGCACTCATGTCAATGGTGCTCCGGATGCACTTTTCCGCAAGAGGTGCGGTAGCCAGGATGTGGTCAACTCTCCATCCCAAACCTCTTTCCACGGATTTAGGTACCCTGTAATCGAAAAATGTATAGTGTCCGGGTTCATCCGGGTGGAGATTTCTGAACGTGTCTATCAATCCCCATGACTTCACTGCTGCAAATGCCTCCCACACTTCCGGAGTGAAACACACGTGCCCCAGGAGACTCTTGGGATTGTGGACGTCAATCGATTCGGGAGCTACATTGAGATCGCCGCACCAGATCAGTGGCTTCGCGGGGGAATAGGATGTCTCGAGTAGGCGTCTCAGGCGTCCGAACCATTCGAGTTTGTATGTAAAATGCGGGCTTGCCCGGTCGCGCCCCTGCGGTACATACGTGTTGATTACGGGGATCCCTGAAAAAACCCCTCTGAAAAGTCGGTCTCTGTCAGGAGGGCCGCCATCGTCAAGACCGAACGATACCGCCTCGGGCTCCTCCAGGGATGCCACAGCGACGCCGTTATATTGCTTCCCTCCCTTAAAAAACACCCTGTAGCCGACACCTTCGAACTCGGATGCGGGAAATAGTGTATCGTCAATCTTGGTTTCCTGCATGCAGAGTACATCAGGCCGATACTTGTTGAGCCATGGTATGATGATGTGAAGACGGGATCTTACTGAGTTTACATTGTAGGTGGCGATTGTGAAAGTCTTCATATTTTTAGTGTGATCCCATAGCCGTCTTGAATTCTTTATAGAGGTATCGTTTGCTGATCCCGTGGTCAATGATATCCCACGGCAGTATCTCCTCAAAGGACTTATGGCGGTATACATAGAAATCGGGATTCACATTGACTTCCTTGAATGCCTTTGACCAGTTGCCGTTATTTTTATGGACTGCAAGGAGAATCTTACTGATCCTTCTGTCGCCGAGGGAGAGCAATGTCTGGATGTAATTCCATTTCGGGACATCGTGAATCACCTTCACAGACTTTTCCCTGCGGAGCGTACCTTCCAGATTTCGCATTTTTTTTCTCACCAGATTGATATCCTCCAGAGGATGCCATTGAAACGGAGTAACCGGTTTGGGGATAAACTGGTTCATGCTGAGGGTGATTCGTCTGAACCGTTTTTTCCCTGCCGAGCATTTGATCGCGTGGTGTTTTATTCTTCTTACCAGGCGAACGATACCTTCAATGTCTTCTTCCGTTTCGGTAGGTAATCCTACCATAAAATACAGTCTGATATTGAAAATACCGTGTGCGATAATCAATTCAACTGCGTTCTCAATGTGTTCGTCCGTGATGCCTTTTTGGATAACGTTTCTAAGCCTTTGGGTACCCGCTTCCGGAGCCAGGGAGATGGTTTCGACCCCTGATTCCGCGAGCAGTAAGACCATTCTCTCGTCTAATCGATCCACCCGGAGAGATCCCATGGATACACTGCCCTTATGTGCTAAGACGTACTCGCAAAGGGAGTGAATTTCCGGGTGATCGGAAACCGCGGTTCCTAAGAGTCCGATCCTCTTGCGGTCATTGATGCCTCTCATAAAGGATGATGCGAGTATGTTCAGATCTCTGAATCTCGCCGGCTTATAGAGAAATCCTGCCGCGCAGAACCGGCAGCCGCGCCGGCATCCTCTGCTCACTTCCGTAAGGAACATATCCTTGAACTCCGTTGCCGGGGTTGAGATGCATTGTTCCGTCGTGAAAGTATTTATGTTGCGGATCCATCGTTTCTCCATCCTTTTGGGAAGTGCGGCATGAACAGGACGAATATCCTCGATGAGATGGTGTGATGAATACTGTATCTCGTAAAATCGCGGAACGTACGCCCCCGCGATCTCTCTCTGAATACGCAGGAGCAGCTCTTTACGGGACATACCGAGGGCATGGCAGGATGCGAAAAGGCGCAGGAATTCGGGAAGAACCTCTTCTCCCTCACCCAGGAGAAAAAGATCGAAAAAATCGGCCAGAGGTTCGGGATTCAGGCTTAGAGAGACGCCACCGCCTACGATAAGCGGTTCGGCATCTCCTCTCTGGTCAGCTAAGAGCGTGATCCGTGCCATATCGAGGATTCTCAGGATGTTTGGATAATCATTTTCGAAAGGGACGGAGAAGGCAAGGATATGAAAATCGGTCAGTGGTTTTTGTGACTCCATACTGAAGAGGGGGATTGATTTCAGGGCAAAGAGTGCTTCATCTTCCGGGTCCGGAAGAAAGACTCTCTCGCAGACAGATGAGGTATGATGATTTATAAGTGCATAGATGGTTTGAAACCCCAAGTTGGACATTCCTGTACGGTAATAATTAGGGTATGCAAGACAAACCGCAGGAGATGTCCCCCATATTTTTTTCTCATAGCCTCTTTCTTGATCTAAAATATCATGGAACTTTTTTTTTAGTTTCCAGGACATAAAGAGATAAATCCTGAAGTTTCGTTTAATGATTTAGTAAGGACAATATTCTCAATATACTATCGAATGTAAATCGTTACCTCCGGCGTACGTGCATGGGGGAATAGTGTTTCTCTCAGTCCGCCTGCATTCGTAGAAAGGTTGGTATTTCGATGTCTACGGGGTCTACATCATCAACCATTCCCATCTTGACGACATTTACATTTTCACCCTGCTTTTCCTGCCTCAAATACGCGGGCCGGGAGAGATCTTCTTTCTTATGGAAGCCCTGCCGTGGCATAGTGGTGATACCCTGCTTCTTTTTCACAGCAGTATCAAAACCGGTAGCGATGACAGTGATCCGTATCCCGTCTCCCATATTTTCATCGACAACGGTTCCGAAAATGATATTGGCATCTTCGTGGGCTTCTGCCTGAATAAGGGAGGACGCTTCGTTTATCTCAAAAAGGGTCATGTCAGGGCCTCCCGTGATATTCAGAAGGATGCCGTGTGCGCCCTGAATGGTGTTGTCTTCCAGAAGGGGTGAGGATATTGCTTTCTGCGCGGCTTCCACAGCCCTATTGTCTCCGCTGGCAGTTCCGGTTCCCATGAGAGCCATTCCCATCTCCGACATGATATTCTTTACATCGGCGAAGTCGAGATTGATCAATCCCGGAATCATGATCAGGTCTGAGATCCCCTTCACGGCGTGATAGAGAATGTCATCCGCCTTTTTGAAGGCTTCCAGGAGTGAGAGATTTTTCCCTCCCAGGCTGAGGAGTCTCTGGTTGGGAACAACGATGAGAGTGTCCACAATCTTTCTCAGTTCCGCAACACCTTCTTCTGCCTGTGTATTTCTCTTTTTTCCCTCGAAGAGAAATGGTTTAGACACGACGGCCACGGTTAGGATACCCAGCTCTTTTGATACTTCCGCCACCACAGGCGCCCCCCCTGTACCTGTGCCACCACCGAGACCCGCGGTGATGAAGAGCATGTCCGC
>Ga0233423_10001524_pt1 | contig 11564 bp, 14 predicted proteins | sample Watercolumn_Mata_FD_180713 | JGI IMG/M metagenome (GOLD analysis project Ga0233423, IMG submission 180713) | Freshwater microbial communities from Lake Matano, South Sulawesi, Indonesia - Watercolumn_Matano_2014_112_MG | ecosystem: Environmental > Aquatic > Freshwater > Lake | place: Indonesia... | reverse complement strand
CTGAACTGCTGTTCGAGAGCTAATTGAGGGAAAAATTATTCGCCTCGAGCCTTTCGGGTTGTTTAAGCCCTCTGTTAAATACAATTTACCCCGAGCCTTAACGCCGTTACCATGATTCAGTAGTAATTTACGAAACATTTAAAAAGTCTCACTTAATACAATAACAATATGAAAAACCAAGGATCATCACATAAACAATACAAAACTTCAGGTCTGGATATGAGAGAAACTCTTGATTGGTACAAAAATTCTGGAGTAGAAATGCCGCCAATTCCAAAAATGGATTTTTCCTGTCCTGTTGAAAATAAAGAACTAATTGAATTATCAGAAAGAGAAATGGGCGCTCTTTTTACTTTGTTTCCAGAAAACGCCAGAAGAAGATCAATCCTAAGAAAAGTCGTGGGAAAATCGCCTACATGGTTTCACAGAGATTCAACAAGCGAACAACCAAAACCTACTACCAATGAAGCAGAGGCAATGTCTTCGACTGCGATTGTCCCTTCTTACATAGACTATACACCTTGGGGCGAACTAAAAGTACCAACAGCAGATATATGGCTATACAAAATTCCGCAAAATGCCGCTCCTGAAAAAGTTAGGCGACTTGTTTTGGCAGAGGGATTTGTCCATGAAATTGGACATAGTATTGTCCAACCAACATTGTATGTAAGCGATCATAGTCTAAAATTCCCAGATGGGAAAATTGTTAATGGCTTAGAAGCAATGTTGCGTTTTGCGAAATTAGCGGAACAACATCCGCCCATTTCTCATTATGCTTCAACATACAGAGGTCCTAACAATAAATTTGAGAGTGACAATCCAAACTACAATGCAAAAACAGCGATTAGTGAAGAAATGTGCGAAACAATCGCAGCCCACTTTCTTGGCTTTGCATACTGCGGAGATAATTCAAGAGGGAAGAATCCATTTTCAGACAGACCCGAAGTTAGAGATTTTGTGAGAGACTTTTTAAATGCAGAACTAATCAAGAAAGAATAATGACGACCTGGGGCAAACTCAAAAATTTTCCTTCGGCGTCGTTGCACCCTCGAACTTCGTCCTCGCATCGTATAACACGGCTTATGAGGTTCGCTTCGTTGCACTCGCTCACTCAAATTTGACTAACGCCAAACTTCTCATAATCCTGATGTTAAGTGAGATAATTTTCGAGGGCTACGCAAGACAACTTTTATATACTTCAAACAATATGTCTAAAATAATGAATCCTAAAATCAAAATCAAAGAAACTGCACTCCTTGTTGTTGACGTGACTAATGGTTGTTGTCATCTAAACTGCGAGATAAAAAAATGGAATGTCACTTTCAATAAAATTAGAAAAATGGTTCCAAATCTTAAGAGTTTTATCTCACAATATAGAAAATCAGGTGGCCAAGTAATTTTTGTCAATTGTACTCCTTGGAAAGAAGAATTTTTAGCTAAAAATATCGTAGAATTATACAAAGATCCAAAATGTAAATACTATTCTACTGATAAAACTGGTTTCAGTGAAAAATTCTTTGAATTAGAGCCTCAGAAAAACGATTTTATTGTAACCAAAAACACTTATGACGCTTTCACAAATCCTAAACTTGATAAATTCCTAAAAAAGAAAAAAATCAAATATATTACTGTTGCGGGTGTTTTTGGTGATGGTTGTGTTGAGTCAACAATCCAGGGAGGCTTTTCAGCAGGATATAATTTCATCATTTTGAAAGATTTGATAGAAACAACTGATGTTGAAATTAGACAAATATTACAAAGATTGTTGAAAGAATATACTTGGCCAATTATGTTTGGGATGACAATTAATTCTAAAAGTTTCTTTGATTTTGTGAAGTAAAACGCCCCGGCAAATTACTCAAGCCACGCTGCGCTCTCAAGTCTGCGGACTTTCGGGGCGTATAACATCGCGATTGTTATTTCCAACCCCCGCCCTGAAGGCACTCATAGAAAACTTAAATCTCTTTCTCCCAAAAAATCAATTCATCTTTTTCTGCATATCCTGATTTTTTAGCAAGAGTATTCATTGCTTTGTTCCATTTTCTCACTACAAATGCTAATCGCCCATATCTATTCTTTTTAGCAAACTTCTCAACCTCTTTCATCAAAATTGAACCAATACCTCTGCCCCTATGTTTCTTTGATACTATTATTGTTTCCAAATAAATTCTTTTTTGGGCAGGATCAATTTTGAATTCTTGAAATGCGATTATCCTCTTATTTTCCTCAACTACTAAAACAATTGTTTCTTTTTCTTTGAGCATTTGTTTGAATACTCTTGCAGAATATTCTCCCGGATAGTCTTCTACAGCGTTTTCTCCTTTAACCATTTTCACCAATTCAGGAATATCCGGGGATTTAAGTTTTCTAATTAACATCTTTTTATAACTTAATCTTTAGCATTTTATTAATTTATCGGAGTGCCTTCTCTTATACGACGCCCGCGCCCCAACAGAAAATTTTAAACTCACGAGGTCGCTTCTTGCTCCACTCGTGCCTCACTTCGTTCGGTCAAGCAACAGCAGATTAAGAGGTAATTTCCTTTTGCTTCGCAAATTTTCTTTGTGAAAACCAGAAATTAACCCAAATTCGCTTCTCATTTTTATTTTTCAGATTGGAAGCGAACTTCTCTTAATCGCGATGTTAGTTTCAATTTCATTCTAGAATACAAATTTTTTTAAAATGGCAGTAAATTCTAATCTTATGGGATTATCTACATTTGCCAGAGCATTTTATAGACTGACAAGAAGAAAAGGTCTTGATAATTATCAGCAGACTGCACAAGCAGTAAATAACTATTTTGTTGAAATGGACAGAAAGTTTTATGGAGAATTACATGGAAAAAAGAATGATGTGGGGCAGTTAGTAAAACATCTTAACGGAATTGCTGTTTAAGTATTTTGTTTATTTTTTGCCTCTCTTTTTTCCCCTATAAAAGAATCTATTCACAATTTTTTTATCAATCCAGAAATGTCTATTTGCTTTGTTGATTAAATCAACAGCGGTTAAGTCTTTGAAAGCATAAACTTCAACCTCTTTATTTTCTTTTCTAACATAATCAACAAGTTGAGTAAAATCTCCATCGCCAGAGATTAATATCGCTTTGTCATATTTATTTTTGCAAGCATCTCTTAACATGTCCAAAGATAAATGAATGTCATCACCCTTTATGATAAAATATTCTTTTTCATCTCTATCAACTCTTCTTTGTCTTTTACACAAAACTACCTTACATTTAGGAATTTTTCTGAGACGTTCGAAAAGTTTCATTTGGTTCCAATAAACCCATTTGTTAAGATTCTCTTTTAGTGGGGCATTATAGTAATAAATTGTAATAAGCTCGCTATCGCCAACAATTTCTTTAGTAAATCTTTCAAAATCAAAGAAAATATCTGAATATCTCTCATTGATAGTTTTTAACCCATAATAAAAATTAGCTCCATCAATGTAAATGGAAATCCTTTTTTGTTTGTTTTCTTCCATTTTAATAAAAATCCGGCCTTGGCAGAGCCCAGAACCGGGAATACATAAGCGGGATGTCCAAAGACTTAAGGCACTCCCTGGCACCTTAATAACTTTAAGATACGATGGTATATAATTCTTTCGCAAGTTCAATTTTACAGAAGAAAAAACATCTTTTTTAGGAAAAAAGAAGCAAAAAATATCGCAACAACTTCTCAGATTAATTTTCCCACCCTGAAAAGTGATTTTAACTCAAAATCCTTCGGATTTTGCCCCGCTGCGCTCTCCTCCTTTCAGTTGTCGGGAGACATAACAGGAATTTAACGGAAAAATGCTCGGCTCGCAAATTTCCCAAATCGCCTTCGGCGACTTCGTTAAATTCCGATGTTAGTTGCAATTTTTGAAAATGCCTAAAAAACGGAAAGGGGGCAAAAGGTTTAAAAAAGATAGCACATTCAATCCCATAAATATGAGCACAAAATTATTTTTAACTATATTATTTGTATTTGCGATGATTAGCTTTGTTTCTGCCATCGAATGCAATTATGATAAAGAATGTTGGGACAGTCATAACAATAGCTGTTATTATATGTGTCAAGATAATAAGTGCATTGAATTTAAAACAGATAGAGCACTTCCCCCATACCCTTTCTGCAAATGTTGGTATTCTGGTGGAGATTGGCAGAAACAATTAGGAAATGATACTCAAATATTATCTGATAATTGTAAATTTTGTGCTCATTTGAGTTGCTCAAATGCGTATTTTAATGAAACTAGAATGGAATGTGCTTGTGGAGAGTCAACAATTATTCCAGAAAAAATAGGTTTTTTTCAAAGAATACTCAACTGGTTTAAAGGATTATTCGCTTAACCTTTTGCCCCCTAACTACTTTAACTTAAAAGTTCTTCGAACTCGATACAGCATTTTCAAAAACTTTGCTTCGCAACCCCGCTGCGCTCACCCCACTTCGCTCTTTCGGGGCACATAACAGGGCTTAAACAGAAAATCCTTGGCTTATATTTACTTGCAAAAATAGTTAAATTCCGATGTTTTATACTGGACAGCAAGCAAATCTTTAAAACGTCTTTTTCATAGAGAGGATAATAGCCCCATAGTCTAGTGGTCAAGGATCCGGGACTCTGGCTCCCGGGACCCAGGTTCGAATCCTGGTGGGGCTATCTTTCATAAGGTTTATAATTACATTTTTTGTTTTTGTTTGGATGAAAAACAAAAATGTGGGTTTTCTTATTTTAGGGATAGCAGTAGTGTTAGCTATAATTGTGTTTTTGTTTAACAACGCCTTGAACGGTATCGTAAGCCAAAGTTGCTCGCATGGGCCGAGCTGCACAATGTACGGCACTATAAAAGTCCAGACATATGTCAGCATAGCTTTAGCGCTTTTAATCGCAATAATTGGCTTGTTTTTGATATTTTCAAGAGAAAATGAGAGAATAATCATTAAAAAAGAGAGAAATAGACAGAAAGAGAATAAAATTGATTATTCTATCTTAAATAAAGAAGAACGACATTTGATTAAAATAATCGAAGAAGCACAGAATGCTATATTTCAGTCAGACCTTGTAGAAAAATCTGGATTTGATAAGGTAAAAGTTTCTAGGGTTTTAGACAAACTGGAAGGCAAGCAGATCGTTGAAAGAAAACGACGCGGCATGACAAATGTTGTTCTTTTAAACAGCAGATAACAAACTGAAACTAGTTTCATACATTTCTTTTTAAAGCGTTTCTTTGCAGCTTTTTTATGGAGGTGGCAAAATGAAATTACTCGTAATCGCACTTATTGCAGTTTTAATAGTCGCGGCAATTGGAGTTACAGTTATGGCTTTATCAAATACAAATGTAACAAAACCGGCAGAGCAAAAGACCTCGGACTGTTCGAGTTGTGGTGGCAAATGCACTCAAAACGGCAATTGCGGACTATCTAGCTGTGCGGCCTTGTCTGGAAAACCCTGCAACTGCGGGGCAAGATAAATCAAATCCATTATTTTATCTTATTTTTGTTTTTTAAAATTTAAATGGAAGAATGTATACAAATGCTATTTTGCTACTTGTACTGAGTTTGTGCTAACTTTTTCCATAAGAGTATATCCGCCGTGGGTATTACCTACTAAGATATAACTGCGCGCGCCTTTTACAGGGTCAGCTTTCATAATATAATCTGCAAGCCCGTCTTTGTTAACGTCTTTTCTTTCAATATGAACCATGTATGCGGGTCTGAATTGGCCGACTGATTCGACATTAACAATACTTTCGAGCTCGCTTTTCACTTTTTCTCTAGTTTGTTGAACTCCTGAGTAAATTGTAAGACTTAACAGACCAATCATTCCTCCCAATGCTACTACTCCTATGAGCGTCTCAACATTTTCCGAGAGATAATATTTTGCATTATACCATGAGTCACCTATCTCCGCCTTAAAATTCTGCCACCATCTAGCTCTTGCCTGCTTTTTTTGCATTTTTCGCTCAGCTTTCTGCTTTTTTTCTCTCTCAAAAAAAGAAAAGATCTCTTCTATTTCTGCAGAGCTTGAGTTTCTAGCTCTGTAAACTTCGTGCCCCTGCATAGAAAAAAACTGTTCAGCATATGAGAAATCTTCGCAGGTGCCCTCAAGAGCAAGATGCACAACAAGTGTGCCTTTTTTAAACAGCCTTCCTTTTTTTACTCTATCATCGCGCGCAGAAACTACTTTAAAAGCGCCAGAATCATAAAGATTTTCGGCAAGAACTCCACAACCTTCAGTATCAACTGAGCCAAATCCTTGCAGCTTTTTCTGCTCTAAAATAAAACGTTCAAGGTCGATTCTTAAACTCTCTGCATCAGCTCCCTTGGCGCTAATTAGATAATATCTTTTATACGCCTGCGCAGTTTCTTCTGCTTTCAAATCTTTTGGTTCTTGTTTTGCATTCATTTTTTTGTCTCCTAGCTTAACATAGATAAATGATTAATTATTCCTTTACCCGAAATATTCAGGGTTTATATGGAAGTACCTAGAAAAAAACTAATATTTTGCAAAAAAAGGCAGGAGTTTTGACTCTGCTTTTCTCAGATGTTCCTGAACTGTTGATATTGAGACCTTCATCTCTCTTGCAAGGCCGCCGAGGCCTACTTTTCTCGGCCAGGTGTAATAACCTTTTCTTAAAGCTAGGTCGAATGCTTCCTTTTGTTTTTCAGGCAATTTAGGCATAATTTTAGGAAAATAGATATCATTCAGATTTATTTTAGCCAGAGTGTGAAGTGTAAATTCAGGGAACTTATCTTTCCATTTCTCTATTTCTTTGATTACTCCTTCTAAGAGTTTTCTATCAAAGGAAGCTATGTACCATTCCTCATAGCCTTCTTTTATCATAACTGGAGCTGGATGATACAGCTCTGCTGCAAAGAGAAGCTCATAAAAACGCTCTTCTTCAGCTATTAAAGTCACAACTTCTTTGCCGTTATCTTCGAAATTTTTTACCTTTTTGTTTCTTTTAAGCATATTTTTGAAACCTTTTATTTCCTCATCTTCACCTTCAAAGACATGAACCCCAAGAATAAACACTTTGTTTTTTTTAATGTAATAATCAACAGGATAGAGATAGTCGACTACTTTATATTTAAGAGTGAGCAGGGTATAGATGCTGTCTTTATTTCGTACCTTAAATTTCAGGTTCCACATATCCTAAAAAGACGCAATTAGTATAAATATCTTTTGAGTGATTCATTAGTTATGCTTTCTTTTGCAAGTCTAGAAGCGCAACTCTTTTAAACTTCTTTTTGCTTTTGTTGCTGGGCTCTTGTAGTCTAGTGGTCAAGGACAGCGCCCTCTCGTATTTGCCGAGGTTTAAATCGTCGAGATAATAACCTCAGTCCTCTCTAGGACAGGCACTTTGTTTTAAACGAAGCCTCATTTTCTTGAGGATTTGGAGAACGGCGCAGACCCGGGTTCAAATCCCGGCAGGAGCATAAAACCAAATTGGAATTTGCGGGGGGCTGGGGGTGAGCGATAAAATAGTTTTTAGAGGTTATGGTTTATCGCTGTTTTTTAATATACAATTATCTACCTCTTTACTTGAAATCTTTTTTTCATTATCTTGAAAATCTTTAATAAAACCCAGCAATTTATCTTGAAAAGTTTTCTTTATTTCTCCGCTTAATATCTCCCCTTTCTTGTATTTAATCTCTGTTTTCTTTGCATCTTCTTCGGTTAAAAAGAAAGCCTTCAGATACTGGAAAGACATGTCCTGCTCCGGATTTCCGCCAATTCTCCTGTGTTCTTCTATGGTCTTCTGTCCGCCAGAAAGTGCATTATTGATCTTTTTCTTTATTGTTTTTTCATCATCGTGAAAAAATATAGCATTATTCTTTGATTTTGACATTTTGCCGCCGTCTAAACCTGGTAAAAATTTAACGTGAATTATCGAAGGTTTATTATAATTCATCCTCCCAGCGATATCTCTGCAAATCCTGATATGGGCATCTTCGTCAGGCCCGATTGGGACAAGAACATTTTTAATTCCGAATTTTTCTTGGGGGAATAGAATGTGAGCGGATTGAACAGCAGGGTAAAAGTGCAGTCCGATGTTATTATCTGGGGAATAACCATAAGTTGATTTAATCTCAGAATAATTGACTTTTTTAGAGAGTTTTATTGCAAGATTATAGATGTTAGTATAAATCTGGTCAATAATAAAAAAAGTATTTTTCGGGTCAAAACCATACGCCAAAAATTGTTTTGCCAACTCCTTTGAAAACTTCAGGGCTTGTTCTTGCGATTCGACTTTTCCCGCGACATAGCTCTCATCATCTGAAATCGGTACAAAAACAGGAATTCCATACTTTTTTTGAAAATAGAGATTTGTATCGAAAACAATCTTATGCCCAAGATGAAGAGTTCCTGAGGCGTTAGCCCCTGAAAGAATTGCACATTTTTCTCCATTTTTTAATGCGCTAAAAAATTTATCAAAATCTCTATGGGAATAAATTAGTCCTTTTTTAAATGTATAGTAATCGGGAATCTCTTTTAGATCAGAGGCGCGGCTAGCTCCGAACTCTTTAACGAGTTTTTCGTTATCAATTTCTAGATTAATATTTTCCATATTATAACAACAGGCTGGGGGTTTTTAACTCTTGTTGTCAAAAAAACTGCAATAGAAAAAAATTAAAGATAGCGGGGGTGGGATTTGAACCGCACGACCTCGAGGTTATGGGCCTCGCGAGCACTCCAGGCTGCTCTACCCCGCTAAGCCTTGGGGCTTAACCCCGCTTTAATTGAAAGATTCGGGAGACTTTTAAACCTAACGGATATACGCGGGTTTATTTAACAATCTCAGCTTGAATTAATCTCCTCGCTAAATGCGGCTTGCTTCTTATGAATTTAAAATTCTTTTCGCATATTTTTATTCCAGAAAAATTATTAAACAAAGCTTTTAATTCCAGTTTTGAGAAGAAGTGACATATTAACCCATTATTTTTTAAAATTGTTCCTTTCTCGACTCTTTTTAATTGCTTTTTTTCTCTCAAGTCTCCTTTTGAAAAATCCTCAAAGAGCATTATGCCTTTCTTCTTTAAAACTCGGAATATCTCAGAAATTGCTCTTTTTCTGTCTTTTTTAATTAAATTGTTTAGTGTGTAGTAACAAACTACGGCGTCGAAATATTCGTCGGAAGCTTTTAGATTTTTTATGTCCGATCTGTTTAAGATTACATTTTTCCTCTTGATATTTTTTTTGCATAACTTTATCGCTTCTTTGGACGTATCTATAGCAATTACTTCTTTTGGCCCTTGTCTGAGAATTGCTTTTAAAGTTTTTCCGTTTCCAACCCCTATTTCTAAAACCTTTTTGCTATGCAATCTTTTTGGCAAGGCCAAATTTTCCTTATTCCATTTAGAGCTTTCATTTTTATAGATATTGTTCCAAATCTCTTTTTGCGGGTCCATGGTTATCACTTAAATGTCCAGAACTTGTTGCCTAAAAAATTTAAAATGAAAACAAAGCCTATTGCTATAACTTGAGATATTAAATAATAAATTCCAAATATCTCTGTTAGTGTAAAAAGAATAATTAAGTTTATAATTAACGCGGCAGAGCTTACTAGTGAGAATTGCAAAAATTTACTAAAGAATTTGTGTTTAATATTTTCTTTAAAAGTGAACGTTTTATTTAAGAGGTAATTGTGAATTAATGCAATTAAAAACGCGAATATGGCGGATGCTAAATAATAAACCTTAGCTAGATCGGTAAGAATATAAAGAAAAATGAGATTGACTATCATTCCCATTGTGCCTATGAGCGCAAACTTTCCAAATTGCAAAAAAGCATCTTTTTTGTAAGCGAAATAACCTAAAAGATTTTGTAGATAAAAAGCTATTTCATTAATACCTGCCTTGCTTTTCCCTTTTTTTCTATTGATGAATGTTATTGGAATTTCTTTAATTCTGCAATTAGTTTTGATTATAATTTCTAGAAGTATTTTGAATCCCTTCGGGTTTATGTTTTTGTCTTTTAAATATTCTTTTTTTATCATAAAAAATCCCGACATGGGGTCATTAGCCTTAGTAAAGATTTTAGCCAGATAAGTTGCGAATCTTGACATTATTTTCCTGTTTAATGTCCAGCCCTCAATTTTTCCTCCGGGAATGTATCTGCTCCCTATAACTAAGTCTGCTTCATTTTTGCTGATTAGAAAATACATTTCGCCAATTTTTTCTGTCGGGTGACTTAAATCTGCATCCATTACACATAGCGTTTTCCCCTTAGCAACAGAAAAACCAGCAAAAACAGCAGATGACAAACCTTCTTTTCCTTTTCTATGAATCACTTTTAATGCGGGATATTTTTTCTTCAGCGAGTCTGCAATTTTACCTGTCCCGTCTGGTGAATTGTCGTCGACGATTATTAATTCACCTTTTATGTTGTTCTTATTTAACTCCTTATCAATTCTGCTCGTTATCTCAGAGATGTTTTCTTTTTCGTTGTAAGTCGGGATTACTATAGATAAATCCATGAAATTAATATGGCAAGTAGTTTTAATATCTTTACTATTAAAATTTATAGATTAAGATTACTTGATAGCTTTCTCAAATTCATCTAGATTCTCTTCGAGTGCGTCAATTGCTTTTACTAAGATCTCTTTAGCATCCATCTGCCCGAATGATTCTATAACAAATATCAATTCTTCAGAATCTTTAATAGCTTCTTTATCTAGTATACTTATCGCTTCCTGATCTGCTTCGTTTAAATCTGCGACCCATTTATTACCTTTTTTTTCTGGCTTTATCAGTCCTTTAGATCCCTGTACTATCTTATCTATATCAGAAGAAGATTTAACTTCTAAAAGATGCCTATAATAACACAAACCGGGATTGTGCTTAGAGTGGATTATTCCTTTGCCTAAAACAGCTGTCGCAACCAGTTCTATTTTTTGGTCTTCACCAAGAAGAGTTATTGGGATGTTATCATAGACTATTTCTGCGTTTCCTTTCATATCTCCGGAATAGACTGCGCAGGGACCTGTCTTTGTAAGCTTTAAGTCGATTTTTGTTTTTCCGCTCATCCCTTTTTCAGTTTTTAATGGAACTAACCCGAGCCTATGGGCAACGATTTCATCATATAACGCAGAGTCATTCTTATAAATTTCAACCTCTTCTACAGCAAGAGTGGGCACTTCCGCGATGCTTCTCCTGATTGCATTTGCGAGTGTTTCATTCTCTTCAATTTTTAAAACTATTCTTTCAGGCTTCTTTTCAATTATCTCCATTATATCTTATGAGAAAAATGCTTTTTAAAGCTTTTTAATGTCGCCTGAGTGTGTTTTATCCCGAAAATTTCATAAAGCTGTCCTAGAAAGGGGCATGAAATTGACTAGAAGTAAGCTTACAAGTACTCTGAAGAAGCTTGCGGATGGTAAAACGGGTTATTAGGCATGTAAAGTTGCAGGAGTAAGCGTTAGAAGAGTCTAATAGGCGAAGGATGCGTTTGATATAACGACTTAAGGCCGCATAGAGCCTTGAACTTTGATGAACTTGAGACACCACCGCAGGCATTCATAAGAAAACTAAGAAAATGAAGAAACGAAATAATATATCTATGGGAAATATTAACAAGAT
>Ga0233423_10001523_pt1 | contig 11577 bp, 7 predicted proteins | sample Watercolumn_Mata_FD_180713 | JGI IMG/M metagenome (GOLD analysis project Ga0233423, IMG submission 180713) | Freshwater microbial communities from Lake Matano, South Sulawesi, Indonesia - Watercolumn_Matano_2014_112_MG | ecosystem: Environmental > Aquatic > Freshwater > Lake | place: Indonesia... | reverse complement strand
ATGTTGGATTAACTTCTGACATCAATAAGCGTGTTCAACAACATAATAAAGGAAAAGAAAAAACAACTCGACCATATCGTCCATTTGACTTGATACATTCAGAAGCCTTTTCTTCTAGGGCTAAAGCGAGGAAACGAGAAATTTATCTGAAATCTGGAATCGGAAAAGAATTCTTAAGATCAATAGAATCAAATTCATAGCAACTTTGCCCGGATGGCGAAATTGGCAGACGCGCTAGCTTCAGGAGCTAGTGGCCGCAAGGTCGTGCAGGTTCAAGTCCTGTTCCGGGCACAAGTTAGAATTATCCCTCTCTAGGTACGCAAGTAGTGAAAGTTGAATGAATCGCTGAAAGCGGTGAATGAAATCCCGCCGTTTCTCGTTCTGATCACCGCTTCTCGTTCCGATGCTGAACATCGGAACGAAGCCCTCCTATAGATACTGCAGTAGTTCAAATTAAGCATCGGAACGGTAAGGCCCTAGTATGAACAAGCCCTTTACTGGTCACTAAAAAAGCTAACTGAAAGTATGGCTTTTTTTATCATTTCTTTTAATCATTAGATAGTGAACGAACCGAAACTTCCAATGCAAATGAACGAGTCAAACGAACAGTTCCGTAATCTTTCTGCGTATCTTCAGGACGCACGTGAAGAAGAGCGAAAAAGCGTAGCACGTGAAATACATGACGAACTCGGACAGGCGCTAACAACAATGAAATTAGAACTCTCGCTCCTTCGTGAAGAAGTTTTGAATGATGCCGCTGCTGCGGTTGAACGAATACAATTGTTAAAAAATCAGGTTGATGAGACCATACACACAGTTAAGCGAATCATTACAAAATTACGTCCGGGATTATTGGACGACCTTGGACTTACAGCCGCTATCGAATGGCAAGCAGCAGAATTTCAGCGTCATACCAGTACGGTCTGCGAAGTAATTATCGAACCTGAAAAAATGGATATCACGCCAGAACTTTCAACAGCTATGTTCAGAATATTCCAGGAAATTCTCACAAACATAACTCGTCATTCCAACGCAACACGAGTAACAATTCATCTTTCGTTACATGATACACTTCTCGAATTACTTGTGCGTGATAACGGTTGTGGTATTACCGAGGAGGAAATCAACGATCCAAAATCTTTTGGAATTATTGGCATCAGGGAACGAGCACAGTATTGGCACGGGACAGTACTATTTGAGGGAAAACCTAATTCCGGCACATCTATCACCGTTCGCTTTCCATTTCCTGAAAAGTAATTGCGATGATACGAATCCTTATTGTCGATGACCATGTTATGTTCCGAGAAGGATTAAAGCAGATTCTGGCAAAACATTCCGACATGCATGTTGTTGATGAAGCCGGAAATGGTCAGGAAGTTCTCGCAAAGGTTCTCCGTCAAAAGATCGATGTTGTACTTCTCGATATTACTCTTCCAGGACGAAACGGGCCTGAATTATTGAGTGATATAAAGAAAATGAAACCCGATCTTGCTGTGTTGGTTTTAAGTATGCATCCTGAAGATCAATACGCAATACGCATGATGAAAGCCGGCGCTTTAGGGTATATAACGAAGGAGAGTGCACCGGAAGAACTGATCGCCGCGATCCGTAAAGTATCGACTGGCAGGCGATATATTAGTTCAAAATTGGCTGAAGAAATGGCTGTTGCTCTTGATGTCAATACACCAAAACTTCCTCATTTAGCTCTTTCAAATCGTGAATTTCATGTTATGCGGATGATAGCATCGGGGAAAACAATTAAAGAGATAGCCGAAGAACTGACGATTAGCGAGAAGACGGTAACTACCTACCGCGCACGAATACTCGAGAAGATGAATCTACACAACAACACCGAACTCACGCTTTACGCAATCGAAAATAAATTGCTCCCCTGGTATTTTTCCCTAAGAGATCAGAATCAAGCGACGCGAGAGTGATTATAACTATCCGATCGCTCAAAGCGATCAGGAAGTCGAAATTCCCCTTTTGCTATTGCTTAAACGAAAGCTAATTTTAAAAGATTTCTTTCTTCCGTTCTGAGAATTCTCGTTTTCTGTGGCTTGTCGGAGGCTTTATGTAATCCTTAATTATTAAAATCATTTCTTTGGCGGATAGATAAAAATTTTTCTTACGGAATAATCATATAATAATTCCCTTTTACCGAGATTGTTTTAATTACTTTTCTGCTCGTTAAGTCTATGACAATAATTGATTCACTGCTTGAGTATGAAATGAATGCACAGGTATTATCCGGTGTCAGGACAATGCGAGATTGCTCACCTCCTCGAGAAAGAATAATGGAATCTTTAAGTGAATACGAATTGGGATCAATAATATAGAAGATGCCATTACTACCTGCAGCGTAGATCTCGTTCTGGATCGAGTTATAGCTCAGATAATATCCGGATAAACTCCAGGGTAATGAAAGCGACGATCGAAATACTTTTGTGGTATTCAGGTCATAACTTCCAAGGAATGCTCGATTATCTCTTGTTGGACCCGGTAAGTACATGATGAACAACTTCTTTTCGTTAGAAAATACCCAATCGTAGATACGAAGACTATCAACATTTGATTTATTTAACACGAATTGCACGTTTTTCAACCCGGAGCTAGAGTTGTAAAATTCGAGCTCTGTGTAGCCAATTGCCTCCCAGTTCTTTTTTATGATTATCCATTTTTTATCAGGAGAATGAAATATTCTTTTATCCAAAGTAAAATCGTGCTCATTAGAAATGACTTCTTTAACCTTTTGTTCAAACAAGTCTATTGAGAGCATACCTAGATCTCGGAAATGTGCATAGATAAGCCCAGGCTCCGATGCATTTCCTGCTGCAACAAAATATCCTATCCCATGGCTAAATCCTGTAAAAAATAAATTCTCTTGTTTTTCTTCTTTGATGTTATAAGTGACATACCCTGTAGCTGGATAATCAGCAAGATTTTCTGCTCCAAAGAATAAATAATCCCTATTTGTTGATAGCGTCATAAGACCGCAAATGATAGTGTCGGCCAGAGAGAGTTGTATTTCCTTCTCAACCTCGTACGTTTTATAATTCACTAAATAAAATGTATTACTGTAATTGGAAAATACATACATCTTGTGTTGAGGTTGTTCTATTTTATCGGTCACATGATCTTTGCAACCGATAAGAGAAAGAAAACCAATAATTATGAAATCATTTAATCTCATTTCTTTCTCTTCCTTTTCCCTGAATAATGAAATAGATATTCAAAAAGAAGGAAAGCGATACCTGTATTATTAAAGATTATTTCAGGAGAAGAAGCTTTATACATTTCTGAAAGTTTGCAGTTTGTAACCTACAAAAGTAAACACCTGAACTGATCGTATTCCCATTATTATCTGTACCATCCCACTGTGCGGAGTAAACACCTGGTTGCTTTTGCTCATTCGTCAATGTAATGACCTCACGCCCAAGTAGATCAAATATTTGTAATTTGATGTTTGTCAAATGAGGAATTTGATATTTTATTGTCGTTGTTGGATTAAATGGATTGGGATAATTTTGAAAAAGAGTAAATGTATTCGGAATATCATTTTTATTCATTTCAATTCCAGTGATTTCTGATAGAAAACGTTGCCATATACCGCCGCCATGTGTTCCAACAAAAATTATCGTATCACCTAATTCATCAGTACCGATAGTCAATTTTCGAATATCCTTGTTCGTTATTTCACCAGTAATATCTGTCCAATTATTGTTATCTTCCGAAAGTAAAAGTCCATTTGAGGTTCCTGCGAATAGCTTTCTCCCACTCTTGAAGAGTGCGTTCACTGGTAAGGATGAAGATTCCCTTTTTACTTGTATCCAATTTTTTGCATTGTCATTGGAAACATATACACCTCCCACCCCTGTGCCTGTATAAATCTCTAAACCTGTAAGTCTATTAAAACACGATGCGAGCGATAAGATCGCTGTATAATTCATTCCATAGCTCTACCAATCCCAATTTATTCCTTCGTCTATTGAGCGATAAATACCTTGAGAGGTGCCAGCGATAAGAGTTGTTCCGGATGGAGAATTTGGAACGGCTATTAAATGGCCAATATTATAACTCGCGAATGGTAACCATATTTGGGTCCATGTTTTTCCAGTATCTATTGAAAAATAGAATCCGTCACTTGCACCAAGAAAATATTTTCTATGTCCAGCAGTATTTTGTGCTATTTGAATTGCATGCACAATTCCATAAAAATAGGAGGGTGTAATAGATTTCCAACTGGTTCCAGTATCACTTGACATTTTTAAGAATTGAGATCCCCCGACAAAAAAAATAAGACTTCCGTCGTTATTAGTATCGACAGCAAGACAATAGATAATTGGAGTTTGGATATCGTTATGAATCGAAGACCAATTCTTTCCACCATCAGGAGAAAGAAAGACACCCCCAGTCGTTCCTGCCACGATAAACATTCCGTTGCTTGACCTCGGAATTGTCATCAAAGATGTTATTGAACAATTATTTATTCCATTATTACTTGCAGTCCAATTGACCCCGTCATCTGTCGACACATATACTCCACTGCCATATGATCCAGCAAATAAAGTAGAGTATTGATATTTACCAATCGGCAATTCCAAAAGTGTTTGAATCTCCCTATCAATTATTCCGTTACTTGCATACGTCCAATTTGAATTGTCGTTTGTAGACTTATAAATACCTCGCTCTGTACCTACAATTAAGTTTGAATTTACCAAAGTGTTCGATTGCTGAATAATTGCTTTTACTCTCCCATTAGGTAATCCACTACTTTTTTCAATCCAATGCACACCAGAGTCAGTTGAATAAAAAAATTGCCCATAACTCCCTGCATAGAGAATTGAACCACCACTGCTATCTGGATATGCAACAAGGCAACCGAAAGAGTTCATGCCTAATGTATCATTGAGCACCGTCCATATAACACCGTTATTAGTGGAATGAAAAATAATGTTGTACGCAGTCGCATATACATCGCTACTGCCGTTCACATGATTAACTGCAGTTAGTGTGCTTATCTCCGGAGATGACAATCCATTATTGACAGCAATCCAACTCTTACCGTTGTTGATAGAAAGACAAATTCCACTTCTCTTTGTTCCGGCAAATAAATTTGAACTGCCGTCGTTGTTTCTGGTAACGGCAAATGCACAAATGTAATTATCAGTTAGACCAATATTTACCTCCTCCCAGCTCAATCCATTGTTTTTAGATAAAAAAACACCCCAATCAGTTCCCGCAAAAAGATTTATACTGCTATCAGTATTCATTGTTGTAGCAAATACGCGAACGAAGAGGTTCGATAATCCATTATTGACTTCGATCCAATCGACGCCTTTGTTAGTTGAACGATAAATTCCGGCTCCTTCAGTTCCAACAAAGAGAACAGCACCATCCTCCCCTTCTGCTGACTGTATTGAAGTAAGGACATTAATGTGTCCTCCAAAGGGGCCGTTCAGTTGAATCCATTGCGCATTTATTGAATTTTCAAAAATAAAAATATTGACACAATAACTAAATATTAATACGTGAATCTTGATTGAGATTTTCTTTTTGTGATAAAAGAATCCTTTTTTGATATGACAATGTTCATCTTCCATCGGTTATATATCCAAATTATTATTTTAAAAGAATGAGTTTCTTCGTTTTAATAAAATTACCCGCTTGGATTCTACAATAGTAAACACCACTCGATAAATTATCCGCTGTCCATCGACGTGAGTGTTTTCCAGCTGTCAATTCTTGCGATAAAATCGTCGCCACTTCTCTTCCGGTAATATCATACACTTTCAATGATGTAGACAATGTCCGGGGAAGGGTAAATGAAAATATCGTAGAAGAGTTAAAAGGATTAGGAAAATTCTGCATCAATTCAAAATGAAATGGCAAAGATTTGATAGTTTCTTTAATGTTGGTAATTATTTCAGTTAATGGACGTCTCCAGACGCCACCAGTAGAAGTTCCTATAAAAAGATTGGAATCCTTTAGAATCAATGCAGATACAGTCGTGTCAACGAGACCTGAATTATTAGAAATCCAGCTTGCACCGGAATCTGGAGAATAAAAAACACCATGCCAAGTACCGGCAAAAAGGTCTATATCTCCCACATCATTTTGACGTGCAACAAGTATAATATTATTCGATGATGTAGGCAAGCCATTATTAATTGCAGTCCATGTTTCGCCATAGTTTGTTGAGTAAAACGCACCATAATCATAGGTTCCTGCAAAAAGAATCATTCTACCGTTTTTATTTATAACGGTTGCAATAGAATTGATATCATTTAAAGCGAGAGTAATATTGGCTGATGTCCAACTGGTGCCGTTATTGGTAGAGTGGAAGAATCGAGCATTACTGCATCCAACAAAAAGATGAATATCGCATGCGTGAATTGAACTAATCCACTGCGACATCAAACCAAAATTAACAGGAGTCCATTGTGCACCATTATCTGTAGAGCGATAAACACCACCACCCCACGTACTAACGAATAAATTCTTATTACCTGATGGGTCACGGGTTGTCGTAAAACCTGTTACTCCGCCATCCAGTAATCCTTTGTTTGCTTCTCCCCAGGTACCGCCCATATTGGTAGTATGAAAAACACCGCTTCCTGACAATCCGACAAAAACATCAGCATCATTTGTACCTATACCAAATGTATTGATGTATGAAGATATCAATCCGTTATTCACAGTAATCCAACTTTCACCGTTATCTGTGGAGCGGAAAACTCCGCCCTCCACCGTTCCGGCAAAAAGATATTCACCCGTTGAATATAGTGCTCGAACCGAGTGATATAGTAATCCAATGTTTGCATCTTTCCAATGAACACCTTCATCTGTTGAATGGTAGATTCCCATACCAGTTCCAGCAAATAGCATTGTATCAATCTGAACGAAAGTCCGAACTTGGGTTATAGACAATTCATTTATTTTCCTTTCCCAGCTCTGACCCATATCACTCGAAGTGTAGATTCCTTGAGAAGTCCCTGCAATAAGAGTGCCTCTTATAATGGAAAAAGTGGACACGTATCCATAATATTCAGGTAATGATATTTTTGCCGTGTCCCATTCAGATTTGCTTTCAGAGTAATAATAGATACCATTTGATGTTGCAACTAACAGATTTGTGTCTTGTGCGATAAAAGAATAGATCATAGTATAAGCTGGTATTCCTTTAGAGCAAGTATCCCAACTCGCCCCATTATTGTTTGTAACAAAAATATTTCCCTTCGAAGATATAGTTCCCGCATATATTTTTGTCCCTTTCTTTATCAGAGCCCTTACATTGAAATTTTGAAGCCCAATAGAAGTCCACGTTGAGCCGGAATCATTTGACTGGAAAATTCCGCCATATTGTGTTCCTGCTAAAAGTATTGAACCTTGTAGTTCACTTTCATATGAATATAAGAAGGAAACGGACCGAGTAATTACACCTCCGTTTTCTTGAATCCAAGTTGTGCCATTATTAGTTGTACGAAAGATGCCTTCATTAGTTCCGAGTAAAAAACTATTACCAATATTTACCGAGGTAGTAAAACTTGTAAATGGTAAACTTGCCTTGTTCCAATTTTGACCCTGATTGATTGAAACAAAAATTTCATATCCGGCCATAGCATAAATATCTGAGCCATTTACAGCAAGAGCAGTTACACTGCCACCATAAGGACCGTTAGTGTGCACCCATTGAGAATACAAATCAGATGTTGAGACTAGCATTAAGATCATTAATGTAAATGAAAAACGGCAAGTATTAGTCATAGTGTTTCTCCAAAATAGATGATAGCGTTATTATTACCCTATCTAAGTTCGATTTTTCCCTCGGAGAAGTATTCTATTCTATCAGATCTATGTCAATTTTTCGCTTTCTTAATTATTCTACTTAAAAGCAGAGACTCCCAACGATTGATAACATGGTGATTCCTACACCCAGCCCCGCAGTTTACATGCTTCCGCTACACGCGCTACACCAACAACCATCGCCGCTAAACGCGGATGCACTTTCTTTTCTCTGATCGCCTCTTGCACGGAATGGTACGCTTTGCACATTTTCTCATCGAGTCGCGCGTGTACAGTCGCCTCATCCCAGAAAAACGAACTCTTATCCTGTACCATTTCGAAATACGAGACAGTAACACCACCCGCACTCGCTACAATATCGGGAATTATATGAATTCCTCTGTCGTACAGAATCAAATCAGCTTCCGGCGTTGTAGGACCATTCGCCAGCTCGCAAACGATTTTCGCCTTAATATTACGAACATTTCCCTCGTTGATGGAATTTTCAAGTGCTGCAGGATAAAGTATATCGACCTTGAGCTCAAGAACCGACTCTCTCGGTATATTTTTAGCGCCAGGAAATCCAACAACTGTTCCCGTTTTGAGTTTATGCGTAACAAGTTCCTTCGGATTTAATCCATCTTCATTATAAATGCCACCACGTGAATCGCATACAGCGACCAATCGGCCTCCACCTAGCAATTCCGAATGGAGCAACGCGGTTCGCTGTCCGGCGTTACCAAATCCTTGAATGGCAAATGTACCGGTTGGATCAATATTCAACACCTTACAGGCTTCCCGAACAGTAATTATTCCACCGCGGGCTGTAGCATCCCGGCGCCCTTCAGTGCCGCCAATCGGCTGAGGTTTATCCGTAAAAACACCAGGATGATGCACCTGATTTAAGGTTTCGTATTCATCCATCATCCAGGCCATGGTTTGTGGATTTGTATATACGTCGGGTGCCGGAACATCTTTATCAACACCAATAAATTGAACGACCGCGCGCACATAAGCCCGGGCGAGATTTTCTAATTCACGCTCAGACATATCGCGAGGATTGCACACAACACCGCCCTTTCCGCCACCAAGAGGAAGATCCAATACCGATGTTTTCCATGTCATCCACCCGGCAAGCGCCCGAATTGAATCGGCGGTTTCATCAGGATGAAATCGAATACCACCTTTCGCTGGACCACGGGCATAGTTGTATTGAATCCGGTACCCATGAAAGACTTTCACACTTCCGTTATCCATTCGAACTGGAATTGTGAATTTAAATTCCCGTTGAGGCCATAATAACAAGGCTGTTGTTGCTTGATCGAGATTGAGAATTTTCGATGCTTCCGAAACTTGTTGCTGGAGCACATCAAATGAATTATAGGAATGCATAGGTTAATCCTCCGCCCGTTCCAATGATTGATCGTCTGGTTTTTCCTGACCTGAAGGTTGATCGAGAATAATTCTATACCAGCAATTCTTGCACATTAACGAACGATCCACGCTCAATAATACTTGTTGCCATGGACTTAACCGCTGGCCGCAATGTGGACAAGACTCATGAAGTTTATCTTCGCTTGGCACGCTAATCCTCCGGTTTCATGATAATCCCCTTATTCTGGTGGCCATTAATTTTGATGGTAAGGGGTTTGTTGAATCGGAATAATTTTGTAAATCGTTTTTGTTCTATTGCTGGCTGTTGGAGCAGCCAGTCCCAATTGACATATCCCTGCTTTTGAAACTCATTAACAGTAAAGTAACCAATCATGAACGATGTAATATTCTGGAAAAAGTGAGAGCCCTGAGAAGGTGTTACAGACATATCTTTGAATCCTGTCTCAATAATCGCTTTTGCACCTGCAATCTGTTCCCAGGCAACCGGGATGCCTAACCATGGATCGAGTGATCCCCATCGTCCAATACCAATTAAAAGGTATGGCCGATTTTCACGGATAAGTTGTGCATTGAAAGAAGCAATCTCTGCGGCTACTTCTCTGCTTGCACTACGATCGAAAAGTTGATAATCTACAGCAATAATATCGTAAATATCGTCGATGAGTCCATGTCCAAGTACCTGGCTGCTATGACATATCAATTTCGATTCGTCGATAGTATCCACCGATAATTCTTCCATCTCACGGTGAATTACCAACGGCCGCATCTGGAGAAGTGCAAATTCCATACCTTTCTGTTCGTTGGTAAGAATATTAACTGCAAATTCTATCTCCACAGGTGTTCCCATTCCCCACACTCCCATATCGAGCATGAGTTCGATAATCTCGGCCAATGGGACCAATTGATCCTGAAGTATAGGTGCAAAGGTAACGACTCGAACACCTTGTCTACCTATGCCACTATAGATAGCATCATTCTCCCGAAGATAAGTCGATCCCACAAATTGAAGTGTTCCATCTTTTTCAGCTACCAACAACTCGTGCTGCTGAACCATCAAGTCGTGTGTGGCTGTGCCAAAATCGGAATTCCCATCCAATTCAAGAGAGAAGAAAGATTTTTGAGACGAGTTTAATGTCTCCTTCACTGAATAGAATTGAACGATATCCTTCGGAAATTTCGGGCAGAAGCGAACAGTATTCCCACCATCCACAACTAACTTACCCAGCCCCAATGCAACAGAAGCGGTTCCATCGGAAGACTTTTGTGGAGCCATTGGATAGAAATTGTATGATTTGGCTACTCCTGATATATCCGGGTAATATCTCTTTTCGTGGATTTTTCCAACGAGACACTGGATAATGACTGCCATTTTCTCTTCTTCAAACCGATAAGAGGTCATACGAATGTACTCTTTAGCGTTTTGATAAAAAGTCGAAGCATATACACGCTTAATACTATTCAGGAGTTCATTCAATCGCACCAATGGATTCTGATGCGCATTGGGAATCATATATGTTTCATACACTCCAGCGAATGGATGGTATTGCGAATCCTCCAACATGCTAGAAGAACGGACAGCTAATGGTGTTTGCTCCAATTCAAGAAACGCAGAGAGATCGGCCAAAATTTCTGTCGGAAATTTCCCGGCATGCAGGAAACGACGCGTTATTTCCTCGTCATCCTTACAATGCAACGCAAATTCGCGCAAATTATTTTCTTTTAGAAATTGATCGAATACATCGGTCCCTAATACTACTGCAGAAGGCACATAAATTTTTACTTTCTTGAATCTTGTCCGGACATTATAATCATTAATCAACATATCTACGAAGCCGAGGCCGCGTGCTTTTCCACCCAACGAACCGCCGCCAATTCGCGCAAAGCTTGTCTCGGAACCAAATGTATCTTTCGAAAAGTTTGCAACGACACCGCGCTGGCAAAGATTGCGATAATGATGGAGCGATCGAATTAAATCTTTTCGCAACGCCTCAACTGTTGGAAAATCCGATACTTTCCGCGGACGTAATTGCCCGGCAAGCCAGAATTCTGTCCGTGCTTTGAGCCAAGCAGAAAAGTGATTTCGGTCGGCGTGATATCGTACACTGTCTTCGGGAACAACTCTGAGTAGTTCTTCGAGACTTTTCATGTCGTGCGCACGTCCGAGTTCAGTACCATCCGGCATGCGGAAAATAAAATCACCGAAGCTGAAATGGTAAATCATAAACTGTTGAAGTTCTTGCAGAAGGAGTGGCGAATCTTTCATTACAAACGATACACCTAATTCTTCAGCAGATTTTCTATTCTCTTGCACATTTGAAAAGAGAAGAATCGGTAAATCTGGTTTTTCCTCCCTTACAATCCGTGTTAAATCTATGCCAGCTTGAGGATTTTGAACGC
>Ga0233423_10001522_pt1 | contig 11579 bp, 8 predicted proteins | sample Watercolumn_Mata_FD_180713 | JGI IMG/M metagenome (GOLD analysis project Ga0233423, IMG submission 180713) | Freshwater microbial communities from Lake Matano, South Sulawesi, Indonesia - Watercolumn_Matano_2014_112_MG | ecosystem: Environmental > Aquatic > Freshwater > Lake | place: Indonesia... | reverse complement strand
AGCCCGGTATCCCGGCGTCACCGTGAACTTTATTCGGCTCTCCAGCGGCGAGGCACTCACCCGCATCCGCAACGAGAAAGCGAACCCCCAGTTTGATATTTGGTGGGGTGGTCCGATTGACTCGTTCATCGCCGCCAAAGCCGAAGGATTGCTCGAGCCGTACAAGTCTCTCGGTCAAGCCAACATCATTGACCCCAAGTTGATGATGGACAGCGATGCGAATCCGCAGTGGGTCGGCATCTATGTTGGTTCAATCGGATTTGCGACGAACACCAAGCAGACTGCGATCAAACCGCCGACGTCGTACGAGGATCTGATCAAACCCGAAATGAAGGGACAGATCGCGATCGCACACACGGCCTCGTCTGGCACATCGTACACCTTCATGTGCTCCATTCTCCAGATCAAGGGCGAGAAAGATGGCTGGGACTATATGAAGAAATTTGCCTCGAACGTTTCGATCTGGACCAAGAGTGGCGCCGCCCCGGGGAATAATGTCGGTCTGGGCGAAGCCACGGTTGGCGTCGTGTTTTCGCATGACATCGTCAAGAATATTGACGTCGACAAGTTTCCCATGACGTTGACCTTCCCGTCTGAAGGCACCGGCTATGAGATCGGTGGTATGGGCCTGATCAAAGGCGCCAAGAATCCTGAACTCGCCAAGGCGTGGTACGACTGGGCGCTCGAAGCCAAGACCCAGGAACTCGGCAAAAAGTATACCGCGTATCAGGGCTTGACAATCAAAGGCGCGCAACCGCCCAAACCCGAATTGCTGCAAGTGAAACTCATCAACTATAACTTTGATTATTGCGGCAAGAACAAGACGGCGTTCGTTGACAAGTTCTCCAACGAGATCGCCGCGGCGTCGCTCGCCAAGTAAGACAGAGTGACACGGTGACACGGTGACAAGGTGACAGGCAAGTCACCTTGTCACCTCTTCACCTTCTCACTGTGTCTTTTCAGTAGGAATCAACCATGACCGTTGCTACGCGTTCCTCCCCCCTCGACTCGCTCGTCCGTCGCTATCGCGAGTTCAGGTTGATTGCGCGCGATCCCGTGCTCTTTATTGGTTTGCTCATTGCGGGCGCTTTCCTGCTGACTTTTATCGTCTGGCCCCTTGCCCGCGTGATCTGGCAAGGATTTTTCGTCGGCGCCGGCAAGCCGAATGAAGGTGAATTCAGTCTCCGGTATTTCCAGTACTATTTTGATCCCACCTTCACGGCGCAATACACGCAGATTTTTTGGTGGACGATCATTATGGGCATCGGCGCGGCGATCGGCAGCACACTCGTCGGCTTTTTGTTTGCGTACACGATGGTGCGCTGTAACATCCCGTTCAAGAGCGTCGTGCACGCGCTCACGCTCGTCCCGACAATTTCTCCGCCCTTTGCCATCGCGCTTGCCACGATTCTTTTGTTCGGTCGCTCGGGTCTCATCACCAAAGGTATTTTGAACATTCAGTTCAAGCCCGGCGTCAACGATATTTATGGTTTGGACGGGCTAATCTTCGTCCAGATCATCACGTTCTTTCCGGTCGCGTATTTGATTCTGCGCGGCTTGCTCGAACGGATTGACCCTTCGATGGAAGAAGCCGCGCTCGCGCTCGGCGCAAGCAAGTGGCACATTTTCCGAACGATCACGCTCCCGTTGCTGACGCCCGGCATCGCCGGATCGTTCTTGTTGATGTTCGTCGAATCGCTCGCCGATTTGGGGAATCCGATTTTCATCGGCGGCAACATTACGGTCCTTTCGACGCAAATCTGGATCGCGGTGAACGGCGAATTCAATCAGCAAAAAGGCGCGGCGTTATCGTTGATTCTGCTTTTGCCGACGCTGACCGTCTTTCTCTTGCAACGCTACTGGGTCTCGCGTAAATCGTACATCTCCGTCACCGGCAAGCCGACCGGCGGCGGCGCGGGCTTTGTCAAAGAGCCGTTGATTCGCTGGACTTTTATCACGTTGACCTTCCTCGTCCTCGCGCTGGTCGTCGTGCTCTACGGCGCGATTTTCTTCGGCGCGATCACCAAACGCTGGGGAATTGACTATTCGCTCGATTTTTCGCACTTTGCCAGCGCGTTTGATCGCGGCTTGAAGCCGATTCTTGACACGACGTTCCTCTCCGCGCTCGCCACGCCGATTGCGGGTCTCGCCGGAATGATCATCGCGTTTCTTGTCGTCCGCAAAACGTTCAGCGGCAAAGAAGCGGTGGATTTCACGTCGAACCTGGGCGGCGCGGTGCCCGGCACGATCCTCGGCATCGGCTATATCATTGCGTTCATCCAAGCGCCGCTGATCGTCGTCGCGCTGATTTTCGTCGCGTTGGCGTACTATCTCGTCTCGTCGAGCGCGAAGAATTTCTGGGCGCGCACGGCGCTGTTGCTCGGCGGCATGCTCATTGGCGTTGGAATCAACTTTTTGAATCTGACTGAAAAAGCGCGCAAGCCGCTGCTCGACAATCCACTCATCGCGCCGTTCGGCGCGCTGCCGGTCATTGATCAGCAAACGTGGGCATTGATGCTCGCGGCGATTTTGGTGCTCGTCGGCATCGCGAGCATGTTCTTCGCGGAACGCCAAGCGCGGCGTGGCGCGCTGATCGTCCTCGTCATCCTGGCGGCGTACTTGCTCTCGCGCTTGTTCATCCAGGACTGGACGCTCCCGCTCGTCGTGTGGGGTAGGGAATTGGGCGGCCTCTATTTCCCGAAAATCTTTGCGAGTCTTGCCGCGTGGATCAATCTCTTTTTCCAGGCGCCGCTCGCGATTCTTGGATTCACCTACACGGTGATCGCAGGATTCCTCATCAACACCTGGGCGAGCCGCGCGCGCGTCTTTGGAATGTTGGCGTTGCTCGCGGTGTGCAGCGCGCTGACGTTTTATGGCGAAACGCTCGCGCTCGTCGGCTCGCCGTACATCATTCTCGCGGCGTACGCGGTGCGAAGTTTGCCCGCGTCGGTGCGCGCGGGCATCGCGTCGCTGCAGCAGATTGATCCCGCCATCGAAGAGGCATCCACGAACCTCGGCGCGGACGCGCAACTGACGTTTCGCCAGGTCACGCTGCCGCTGATTCTGCCGGCGTTCGTCGCCGGGTTGATCTTCAGTTTCGCGCGTCACATGACCTCGCTCTCGGCGATCATTTTCCTCTCCTCCGCGAAATGGCCCATCCTGACCGCGTTGATTATGAGCGAGGTGGAGCAAGGTGGTTTCTCGCTTTCCGCGGCGTACTCGATCATTCTGATCGTGATCGTTCTCGTCGCCATTGGTTTGATGTACCTCTGGGCGGGCCGCGCGTTCCGCACGACGGGCATGGAGACGACGCTGGGGGCGGGATAAAGGCGGAAGGATGAAGGAGGAAAGATGAATGAATTCCTTCTTCATACTTCATCCTTCTGACTTCATACTTTGGAGTTTATCAATGTATCTCACACTCGAACATCTTACGAAAAAATTTCCGGCGCGTACGAAACAGGGCGGCGAAGTGATGGCGGTGGACGATGTTTCGCTGAACATCGAAAAGGGACAATTCGTCACGCTGCTCGGCCCCTCCGGCTGCGGCAAGACGACGACGCTGCGCTTGATCGCCGGTTTTGAGTTTCCAACTTCGGGACACATCATGCTGGATGGTCAACACTTGGAGGACGTGCCGCCGAATCGCCGCGATATGGCGATGGTGTTTCAGAGTTACGCGATCTTTCCGCACCTCAACGTCTTCGATAACATCGCGTACGGCTTGAAGGTCAAGAAACTAGCGGCGAACGAAATCAAGCGGCGCGTGTACGAAGTGACCAAGTTGACGCAGTTGACCGGTCTGGAAGACCGCGCGCCGAACCAACTCTCGGGCGGGCAGCAGCAGCGCGTCGCGCTCGCGCGCGCGCTCGTCGTCGAGCCGAAGGTGCTCCTGTTCGACGAGCCGCTCTCGAACCTGGATGCGAAATTACGCGAAGAGATGCGCTTTGAGATTCGCGATTTGCAGAAGCGGCTCGGCATCACGGCGATTTACGTGACGCACGCACAGGAAGAAGCACTCGTCATGTCCGACCTGATTGCCATTATCAACCGAGGAAAGTTGGCGCAACTGGGTACGCCTGAGGAAATCTACGAACGTCCGCGTTCGAGTTTCGTCGCGGATTTCATCGGCTTGTCCGATTTCCTCCCCGTGCACATCGAATCGCTCAATGCCAGGTTTGCCCAAGTCTCTGCAGCGGGAGCCACATTCACCGTGGCGACGATGCCAGGTCTTGCAAAGGGAGGATCTATCCTTCTCCACATTCGACCGTATGATATCGAGTTGGTAGGTGATCAGGTAGAGCAGAATGTGTTGCCTGGCGTGATAAAGCAAGCGACGTATCTCGGCAACGTAGTGGACTATCGTGTGGAGGTGCGTGAAGGGCTGGCTTTGCGCGTGCAATCGGGTACCGGTCACCGCTACGCCACGGGCGAACGCGTGCGATTGCACTTGCCGATGGAACGGTGCCGGTTGATTGTGGAGGAGTAGAGTCAGCTAGTCAATCGGTCAACTAGTCAATTGGTCAATCAGTCACATGACATCACGCGAACGGCTACTTGCTACGCTCTCCTGCGCCAAACCTGATCACATTCCTTGCTGCTTCATGCTCTTTCAGTCGCTGCAAAAGCGATGCGCAGATGATTTCGAGTTCTTCGACCGCCAACTCGAGTTGGGGATTGACGTGCGCGTCGAACTGCCCGACATTCCACTACGCTTTGCCGACGGCGTGACAGTGCAGACCTGGAAGGAGCAGCCCGCGGGCGAGACAGTTCCGCGATTGCATAAGCAGTATCGCACTCCATCAGGCACGCTCGAAACAATTGTCAAACAGACGCAAGACTGGCTCTATGGCGATGACGTGCCGCTGTTTGACGACTATCTCGCGCCGCGCAGCGTCAAGTTCTTGGTCGGCGATCCGTCAGACCTCGCCGCGCTGCGCCATCTGCTTGTCCCGCCGCGCGACGAGGACATCGCGACCTTCCACACGAGCGCGGCGCGCTACAAGCGCTACGCCGAAGCCAAAGGGCTGTTGCTCTGCGGTGGATGGCGCGACTGGCGCAGCAATCCGGTGAACGTCGTCGGCAGCCAGGGCGGCGCGATGCTGGGGACGGATGCGCTGATGTGGCTTTGCAGCGCGACCGCGCCGCTCTACTGGGCGCACGATCAGCCCGCGTTCCTCGAAGAACTGATCGCTTTGATCGCCGCGCGGGACGAGCGACAGATGGAAATCATGCTCGACGCGGGCGCGGAGTTGATCGTCGAACGCGCGTGGTACGCGGGCACCGAGTTCTGGTCGCCGCGTCTTTATCGGCGCTTCATCGCGCCGCTGCTGCGCCGCCAAGTCGCGCTCGCGCATCAGGCGGGTGCCAAGTTTGGCTACATCATGACGAGCGGCACGATGCCGCTGCTCGACGATCTGCTCGACGCGGGCATAGACGCGATCATCGGCGTTGACCCGGCGCAGGGCAAAGGGACGCGGCTGGACGAGTTAGCGCGTCGAACCCGCGGACGGATGTGCAGCTGGGGTGGCGTCAGCGCGCCGATGTCAGTCGAGCATGCGAGCGCGGCGGAGATCTGGCGCGCGGTCGAGCGCGCCGTCACGATCTGCGGCGCGCAGGATGGCTTTATTCTTTCGCCGGTTGACAACATCCTCGACGCATCGCCGGAGACGTGGGAGAACGTACGCGAGTTCGTCAGGGCGTGGCAACATCTGTGCAACTAAAATTGGAGGAGGCAATGAAACTTGGATTTAACGGCGCGACGACGATGACTAGCCCATTCGAGACGGATGTGCGCGTCGCGGGCGAAGCGGGCTACGACGCGCTCGAAATCACCGCGACCAAACTGGACAAGTACTTGCAGACACACACACTCGCTGACGCGCGCAAGTTGATTGATGCAGCAAAACTCAAGACGCACGCGGTCAATTCCATCGAAAAGATCAATGTCGCGGTGGAACGACAGAAGGTGCTGGCGCGCACCAAGGAGATCGGCGAGCGGTGCCAAGCGCTCGCGTGCCCCTGGATTATCGCGGTGCCAGGTCCTGCACCTGCCGGCGCAACGTGGGTGCAAATCCGCGACGAAACGATTGCGGCGTTGCGTGCAATGAACGACATCAGCGCGCCGCTTGGCGTCAACCTCGCGTTCGAGTTCCTCGGCTTTGGCTGGTGCTCGGTGCAAACAGTCGCGCAGGCATGGGAGATCGTCAAGACCATCAATCTGCCAACTGTTGGGATGGTGATTGACACCTGCCACTTTTTCGCCGGCGGCTCGACGATTGATTCGATCAGCATGATTGACGCGAAGAAACTGGCGGTCTTTCACATCAACGACGTTGAAAAGATGCCGCGTGAGAAAATCGAAGACGCGAATCGTCTGTTTCCCGGCGACGGGGTGATTCCGCTGAAAGCGATCGTCGCCGCAGTGCGTGCGACTGGCTACGACGGTATAGCATCCGTCGAGATTTTCCGTCCCGAATATTGGGCGCGGGATCCGCTCGCCGTCGCGCGCGAGGCGCGGGAGAAGATGGCGCGCGTGCTTGGTTTATAGTTCCAAGTTTCAGGTTTCAAGTTTCAAGTTTCAGGTTACAAGAGTGTGGAGGAAAGGAAATGCCGACTATCCGAAGGTTCGAGGATCTTGAAGTATGGCAAGAAGCGCGGGAGTTGGTCAAATTGGCGTATGCGTTGACTGCCAAGTTCCCCAAGCAGGAAACCTTTGGTTTAGCAAGCCAGATGCAACGCGCGGCAGTTTCAGTAATGTCGAACATCGCAGAGGGATTCGAGCGCGGATCAAATGCGGAGTTCATTCAATTCCTTTACATTGCGCGCGCCTCCTGCGGCGAACTGCGTTCACAATGCTACGTCGCTCTCGACTTGGGTTATGCGTCATCTTCGGAAGTTGAGATCCTGCGCGAACGGTGTCAAAGGTTATCGCGCCGACTGCAAACGCTCATTGACTATCTGAAAAGTAGCAACATCAAAGGTCAAAAATTCCACGAAGAACGTACAACCTACGAACTCGAACAACCTGAAACCTGAAACTGGCAAACCTGAAACTCAAATTCTCAAGGAGAATAGAATGTCTAGTGTAACCCCAGCTCCCCAAGGTCTGCTCCCCTCAGACCAACCCGACCTGTGGTTTGAAGATAACGCCGTCGGTCGGATGAAGAAAGAAATCTGGGAGATGAACGAGGATCAACTGAAAGTGGTCCTCGCCGAGTACGGTTTTCCGGCTGCCGGTTGTGAATGGGCGAAGCCGGACGCATACATTCAGACTACGCCACACTGGAAGGTAGTCGAGAATCGTCGCAAGAATGACGTAGTCCTTATCCCGGTCGGTTGCACCGAGTTGCACGGCGCGCACTTGCCCAGCGCGAGCGACACGCTCTTCGTCAGCATGATTTGCGAAGGTGTGCGCCGCTATACCGAAAAGAATCGCGACGGACACATCAACCTTGCACTGCCTCCGCTGAACTATGGCGCGCATCCGTACCATCACCTGGGCATGCCTGGCACCGTCGTCGTGCGCGAGACGGTCGTGCGCGAGACGATGATGGATGTGATGCTCGGTTTGTGGAACGATGGTTTCCGCAAGCAAATCATCGTCAACAATCATGGGCAGTTGTGGGTGCTCGAAAGCGCGGTGCAGGAATTTCAAAAACGATTCCAACTCCCTGGCATCTTCCGCGTGCTCGACTGGCATCGCGGCGTACGCGAGATGTTCCGCGCGAAAGAACGCGGCGGCGGATGGGACACGAACTTTGTTCACGCCGACGAATCGGAAACGTCGCTCGCGCTCTACCTCTTCCCTGAAATGGTGGACATGAAGTATGCGGTGGACACCGATTCGCGCGGGTACCTGCCGGATGGTCATTTCGACAAGTCGGTGGATCCGTTCGGGCGACCGCATCGTTGGTCGGAAGGCGAAGGACATTTCCCGATCGAGATCGCCGGCACGCCCGAAGGCGTCGTCGGCAAAGCGACGCGCGGCGATGCGCGCAAAGCGATGCGCCCGCTCGCCGCGATTCTCCGCTACCTCACGCTTGTCAACGACGAAATCCTGAAAGTGTTCCCCGCCGGCAAACTGCCGCCGGTCGAGGAAGTGACGCTGCGAACGCGCGAAGAAATGGAACCGTACCTGCGCGAGCCAATGAGTCCTGGCTGGAAACCCGTGTACGCGCTGCCGCGTATCGGGCAGGATACGTTGGTCGGGTAAAGATCGTAAAACGTGAAACGTATCTATGCGGCATCACGTTTTACGTTTCACGTTTTACGCAACCGCTGTCCATGAAACTCTCATTTGTTATCTCAACGCAGCCCACGAAATTCCAAGCCGTCGCGTTCTCGTCTGATTTCGAAGCGAATGTCGCGCATCTTGCCGCGCTCGGCTATGATGGCGTGGAATTAGCGGTGCGCGAGCCGGCAAAACTCGATGTCGTTGGCGTCAAGCGGGTGCTCGCCAAGCACCGCCTGCAAGTGCCCGCACTGGGCACGGGGCAGGCGTACGTCGAAGAACATCTGTCGTTCACCGATCCCAACGCGGCAGTACGCGAGCAGGCAATCGCGCGCGTGCAGTCGCACATCGCGCTGGCGCGTGGATTTGGCGTTCAGAGTGTCATTGCGAGCGAAGCGAAGCCATGCCCTGAGCGAAGTCGAAGGGAATCCCCTACGCGCGAATTGGAGAGTGTTTCGTCGCAAAAACCGTTCCTCGCAATGACACGCACTCCACTCGTCATCATTGGTTTGGTTCGCGGTCTAGTGCAGCCAAACGTTTCGCCTGAGCAGGCACATGCCTGGATGCTTGATGCGATGAAGACCATCGCACATGCTGCAAGTGATCGGGGCGTCCGTCTCGTGATCGAGCCATTGAATCGCTACGAGACCAATCTGCTCAACACCGTCGCGGAGACGCTCGCGCTGATTGATGCAATCGGTGTGGACAACGTTGGGGTGTTGTTCGACACGTTCCATGCGAACATCGAGGAGCCGCGCATCGAGGAGAGTTTGCGCGCGTGCGGCGCGCGCCTGTTCCACGTCCATGTCGCTGACTCGAATCGTTGGGCGCCTGGCGCAGGGCACGTTGATTTCGCGCGCGTGATCGCGACGCTGCGCGAGATGAAGTACGACGGCTGGGTGAGTGCGGAAATTCTCCCCAAACCGAGCATCGCACGCGCGGCAGAGCAGACGATGAAGGCGTTGCTACAAGTCAGTGAGTAAGGAGCCTGTGAACAAAGAACGTGCTGCCGTTTCAGCCGATAGGATCGAACGTTACATCTACCTGCTGCGAGGTCAAAGAGTAATGTTAAGTCTGCATTTGGCTGAACTGTACGGCGTTGAACCGAGGACACTGATTCAAGCGGTAAAGCGCAACGCGGATCGCTTTCCTGAGGATTTCATGTCCCAGTTGACTCGGGAAGAGTTCGCCAACTTGAAATCACAGATTGTGATTTCAAGTTGGGGCGGGCTGCGTCGCGCCACTCCCTACGCGTTCACCGAGCAAGGTGTAGCAATGTTGTCAAGCGTTCTCCACAGCAAGCGCGCTATTCTAGTCAACATCGAGATCATGCGCGCATTTGTTCGCCTCCGTCAGATTCTGGCGGGCAATGCCTACTTGGCGCGAAAGCTGAATGAACTCGAAGAGAAATACGATACTCAATTTAAAATGGTCTTTGAAGCCATCCGCCAGCTCATGAATCCACTAGAACCCCCGCGCCGCCAAATTGGATTTCGCGTGAAAGAACGTCGAGTCCGCTACGCGGTACGGAACCAGTAGGCAACGACGATGAAAGCCCTCCAGGTTTTTGGAAACCTGGAGGGTCTTTCTTTTTACTTTTGCCCTGTTCTGTTGTATACTCTAACCATGCTGATCATCCCGCGCGAAATCTGCCGTGACCTGAGCCAGGTGCTCAGCCGCGAATGGTTGGTGACGAACGGACTGGGCGGCTACGCCTCCAGTTCGCTCGCGGGCGCAAACACGCGCCGCTACCACGGCTTGCTCGTCGCCGCGCTCAAGCCGCCCGCCGCGCGCACGGTGATGCTCGCCAAGATAGATGAGGAAGTCGAGGTTGGCGGCTCGACGTACCGCCTCGGCACGAATGAGTACGAAAGTGGCACGATTCACCCGGATGGCTACCTGTTTCTGGAGCGTGTCGAACTCGACGGGATGATTCCTACCTTTTTCTACCAAGCCGCGAATTTCTCCCTCGCCAAGACGATTTGGATGGGGCACGGGCGTAACACCACTTACATTCGCTACACGCTCGATCCTTCGTCGCAGCCGATTCAACTCACACTCCTGCCTCTGTGCACCTACCGTGATTTCCACACCGAAGTGCGCGGCTCCCTAGAGTGGCGCTTTGGCGTTGAATGTCACGGCGGCACCATGACGATTACAGCGTATCCAGGCGCAACGCCGTATCATGTGCTGATGCTGCCCTCCGCGAATTTTGTGCCGCTCGATCTGTGGTACTGGCGCTTTCGGCATCGCCTGGAGCAAGAGCGCGGCTTGGATTCGGTCGAGGATCTGTATCTACCAGGACTCGTACGCACGCTGTTGCAGCCGGGCGAATCGCTCACCATCGTCGCGACAACCGAAAATCCCGATGCGGTGGATCGCGATGTTGCGGCGGCGTTGGAGCGCGAGCGCGCGCGGCAAAACGGACTAGCCCAGAACGCACGCGACGATTTCGAAAAGCAACTGTTCGTCGCAGCAGATCAGTTCGTCGTGCAGCGGCAAGCGGATGACCAGGCGCGGCATAGCATCATCGCGGGCTATCCCTGGTTCGGCGATTGGGCGCGCGATGTGATGATCACGCTAGAGGGCTTGACGCTCGTGACAGGTCGCCACGCTGAAGCGAAAGATATCCTGCTGACCTTTGCGCGCTACGTTGACCGGGGGATGTTGCCGAATCGCTTCCCCGATGCAGGCATGGACGCCGCGCCCATCGAATACAACACGGTGGATGCAACGCTGTGGTACTTTCACGCGCTTGACCGCTATCTCGCCGCGACGCACGATGAAGCGCTGTTGCGTGAACTCTTCCCGCTGCTCGCGGAGATTATTGATTGGCATGTCCAAGGGACGCGCTACAACATTCACGTTGACCCAGCCGATGGTTTGCTGTACGCAGGCGCGCCGGGTGTGCAGTTGACCTGGATGGACGCCAAGGTTGGCGATTGGGTGGTGACGCCGCGCATCGGCAAGCCCGTCGAGGTCAACGCGCTGTGGTATCGCGCGCTGCGCTCGATGGAGCAATGGTCAGCGCGCTTGGGACACTCACCCGCGCGCTATGCCGATCTTGCCGCGCGCGTGTGCGCGTCGTTCGAGCGTTTTTGGTTCGCCGAGGGTAGCTGGCTGTACGATGTTTTGGACACGCCGAGTGGCAATGACGCGTCGCTGCGTCCGAATCAACTCTTCGCCATCAGTCTTGCCGATGACCTCGTATCGCGCGAGCGAGCGCAAGCGGTGTTAGGTGTCGTGCCGCGCGATTTGCTGGTCCCATTCGGACTGCGTTCCCTCTCGCCGCGCGATCCGAACTATCATACACATTATCGCGGCGATCAACGTACGCGTGATGCGG
>Ga0233423_10001520_pt1 | contig 11586 bp, 10 predicted proteins | sample Watercolumn_Mata_FD_180713 | JGI IMG/M metagenome (GOLD analysis project Ga0233423, IMG submission 180713) | Freshwater microbial communities from Lake Matano, South Sulawesi, Indonesia - Watercolumn_Matano_2014_112_MG | ecosystem: Environmental > Aquatic > Freshwater > Lake | place: Indonesia... | reverse complement strand
GCGTAGACGACGGAGGCTGGTATCCCTCAAACTCCCCAATCTCAAGCGGGCTCTTCCCGTTGAGCCTGAAATAGTTTATCGCGGGCTCAAGAACCGATATGGCTATGAAAATCGCCATCAGCGACAGGCCAATCTTGGTCTTTAGGTTCATTTTGGCGATGCTGATTAGGATCCTGAACGGCGTTAACAAAATTTCTTTTATTCTGATTTGCTTAGCCTCCGACTCTGATCCGCGGGTCAATCAGGGGAAGCAGCAGATCCACTATGAGGTTGGCTGTGAGAACCGTGAAAATGGACAGGATGAAGAAGCCCATTATCGAGTTGTAGTCCAAAACGAAGTAGGCCTCGGAAAAGAACCTGCCGACTCCCGGGTAATTGAAGATGTTCTCCACTATCACGGAGCCGCTCATGATGAAGCCCAAACCGATTCCCAGAGAGGTTATTTGGGGAAGCATCGAATTCCGCATCGTGTACGTGAAGAAGATTCTCGACTTTTTGAGCCCCTTTGCCTCCGCAAACTGGAGGTAGTCCTCCCCCAGAATCGATATGATGAGAGACCTCTGCGACATCACCCAGCCGAACATCGAGGTCAGAACGATCGAAAGGGCGGGCAAAGTGCCATGCTGAATCACAGAAATGACGAAGTCCAAGTTAAAGCCAGGCGTGACTCTTAACGAATAAGCTCCCGACGTCGGAAACAGGTTCAGAAAATAGCCGAGGAACAGCGCGCCCAGCACCGCGAAAATGTAGAAGGGAATCTGCGACATGCCCATCGCGAGGACGCTCACGATTCTATCGAACTTGGTTCCTTGCTTCCACCCGACAAAAGCACCTAGGATGATGCCGAAAACCCAAGAAAGAAGAGTGGATATTGAAAGAAGCCCAATTGTCCACGGCAACCTCCTCCTCAACAGTTCTTGGACTGGCGTGGGGAATCCGATGAGAGACGGCCCCAGATTTCCCTTGAAAAGCTCGGTCATGAAGGTCATGTATTGTTCGTAAAGAGGCTTGTCAAGCCCAAACGCTTCTCTGTATGCGCTAATTGTATGCGCGTAGGTTTGGCTTACTGCACCATACTTCAGGGTCATTGCCTTGAAGAAAAGGACCAAGGGGTCTCCGGGCAGCAGGTGGAACATCCACCAGACGAGTGTCAGCGCTACTCCCAGAGTGACGATGTAGGTTATGAACCGGAGGATGACGTATTTGACTACGGGATTCATCACTCACAACTCTATCGTTTTCTCGTTAATCTGTTTTTCTCAACCAATAATGTTTAGTGGCAATATTTAACTCTATATACAGTTATTGGAAAAGACTTAAAAGTAAGCAAAACCAAATATTGAAATCGTAAATGGCTTAAAGCTATGTAAAAGAAGGAAAGTAAAAATGAAAAAGACTACAGCTTCAGTACTGACTATCCTATTAGCATGCTCTATGCTTCTCTCAATTCCAGCGAAACCGGTTAACGCAGCAATCGAAATCCCCACACCCCGAGAAGAGACCTTCGTGTTCATGGGATGGACCACCTTTGACTCAATACAGAACCCGTTGCTGGCGCCCTACGCCAACTACATGTCCCTGACCCAGCAGGAGGGCGAATTCCTGTGGTACGACAACCTGGCTACGGGTGAAAGACTCTACTGGCAAGCCTCAGGGTTCGAGTACTCAGACGACTACACGTCCATGACGATTCACATAAGGCAAGGTGTCGAATGGAGCGACGGCGAACCATTCACCGCTGAGGACGTCAAGTTCACGTTGGACTTGATCAAGGAAAACCCATTACTGGCAAACAACGGATGGGCCAACGAGTGGATAGACTCCGTGACAACCCCCGACGACATGACCGTCGTCATCACCCTAACAGCACCCAACCCGAGAGCTGACAAAAAGTTCTCAGCAGCAGGCTGGGAAGGCTTGATGGTGGTGCCGAAGCACATCTGGGAGAACGTTGAAAACCCGTCGCTTGCCGACATTTGGGGAAGAGGCGAAAACGCAGTGGCAGACGTTCTGACCGGACCATACCAAGTGTACCAGATTTCCCAAGAGGCGGGAATGGTGATCTTCATAAGGAACGAGAACTACTGGGCGAAGGACGTGATGGGCGTATTCCCCGAACCGAAGTACTACATACACAGGCAGAGTCAAGCGAACGACATTGAATTCCAGGAAATCGTGAGCGGCGGCGCCTACGACGGAGGCTTCGCAACTTGGATGCCGAAGGACCTGCTGACCACAGCGATCGAGGTCGGAGAAAACGTGACGGCAATCGAGTACACCGACTCGGGACTCTTCTACCTGTTCGTGAACTGCGCCGAGTACCCGCTGAGCCTGCCAGAGGTCAGGTGGGCAATCTCGTACGCTTTCGAGAGGGAGAACTTCTGTGCCTCCAGCCCATGGTACCCAGGGTTGGAACCAGCCGCCTATCCTTGGGCTAATTGGGACAGTGCTTCGCAGTTCGAGTACGACGACATCTTCAACACATACGTTCTTGAATACGACTTGGACAGGGCCGCCGAAATCCTTGACAACCTTGGATTTGTCGATGTAGACGCGGACAGCATTCGGGAGACTCCGAACGGAACGAAGCTTTCGTGGGAAATCATAGTCGGATACGACTCAGAGGCGTTCCTCCCCATGTTCCTGTCGTTGGTCAGCGACTTCGCCTCAATAGGCGTCGAAATCACACTCACGGGACAGCCGTGGAACGTTGTCACCGACAGAACCTCAGTGGGCGACTTCGACCTTTGGTGGGACTCTCCGCACTATTCCGCAGGCGTCGTTACTTCTGGTGAGGTGTTGCCACTCATCGAAAAATACCAAAGCCAATACTACACGCCGATTGGAACAGCAATGTCAGAATACGACAACACAGCAGCCGGAAGGTTCACCCACCCCGAAATAGACTCCCTAGTCGAACAGATGCAAGCAATCGCGCCGGGAAGCTCAGACATGGATGCATTGTCTCACCAAGCCGTCGAACTGTTCATGGAACAGCTGCCAGCAATTCCGATAGCGGAATACAAACGAGTGGACATCTTCAACAGCAGGTACTGGACAGGGTTCCCAACGCAAGAGAACCTCTACGCGTACCCGTCGGGAAGCTGCCCAGACTATGAATTCATCATCAACCACCTCGTGTCTACTGGTTATGTCCCTGCAACCTACACGTTCGTCTGGATCACGGAGGCTGTTGAAGCCTTCGTCGGCTCCGACGGACAGACCTACGGACCGTTCACTGCATCGCAGTACGCACAAGTCACTGAGGAAGACGCGGCCAGTCTTGTCGCAGCAGGAAAAGCATCGTACCAGATACCCTCACAGGTTCTTACGCAGATTCTCACAAGCCTTTCCGGGCTCTCGTCCGATATCAGCGACGTTTCGGACTCTCTGACGCAAGTATCCACCACGCTCGCAACGCTCAACAGCCAATACACCATGCTCATGATGGTCGTAGCGGTCGAAGCCGTCGGCCTTGTGCTGATGGCCGTCGTAATCCTGATGCAGAAAAAGAAGTAGCCCTCCCCGGGGCTATCCCCCCTTTTATTTTTTTGAAGTGGAATACTTGGCTTCATCTCGCCCGCTGATGACTATACAGAATAAAATCTAGGCTTCTTTTACGCAGGCTTCCAGAACGTCCAGCGCCTCGTCGATCTGCGCCTTGCTTATTACGAGGGGAGGCTGAATCCTGAGAACGCAGCCCTCGCTTCCCCCCGAGCCGATAAGCACACCTTTCTCCCGCGCTAGGTCCTTGATTTTTCCCGTCTTGTCCCTCGCTGGAGTCTTCTTCTCTCCGTCCTCCACGAGCTCGACGCCCACCATCAACCCCTTCCCTCTCACGTCGCCGATTATTGGATAACGGCTCTTCATCTCGTTAAGCCGCTTCATCACATACTCGCCCTTCTCCGCTGCCTGCCTCGGCAGCTCATCCCGCAGCATTATTTCAATGTTCTTAAGCGCTGCTGCTGCGGAAACGGGGTTGCCGCCGAATGTCGACAGGTGGTCCCCGACTTCGAATGAACCCCCGATGTCCGCTCTAGCCGTAGTTGCGCCAAGCGGGAAGCCGTCCGCTATCGCCTTCGCCATGCAGATTACGTCGGGTTCCACGCCGTAGTGCTCTGTCGCGAACATTTTTCCCGTCCTGCCAAAGCCGCTCTGGACCTCGTCGACGACGAAGAGTATGCCGTAGCTGTCGAGGACCTCCTTGACGACCTTGAAGTACTCCTTGGGCGGGACGATGATTCCTCCCTCGCCCATCACGGGCTCAGCGATAAACGCTGCGACCCCTTTGCTTGTGCTGTACTCGACGACGTCCCTGACCGACCTCGCGCACAGCAGGTCGCATTCTGGGTACTCCCTTCTGAACGAGCATCGGTAGCAGTACGGTGGATAGGCGAACGAGACGCCCGACAGGTACGGTCCCATGTCGTACTTTTTGCGCCCCGACTGCCCCGTGACGCTGAGCGTGCTGATGGACCTGCCGTGGAACGACCGCATGAGGGCGACGAACTCGGGCTTCTTCGTGAACTTGCGGGCGAGCTTCAATGCGCACTCTACGGCTTCGGCTCCGCTGTTCGAGAAGAACGTCTTCTGGAGGTGCCCTGGCGTGATTTCTGCCAGCTTCTCGGCCAGCTCGACCATGACGGGGACGTAGTAGACGTAGCCGCATACGTGGACGAACCTTCGGGCCTGCCTGAAGGCTGCCTCAACGATTTCAGGCTGGGCGTGCCCCGCGTTCGTGACCGAGATGCCCGAGAAGCAGTCAATGTACTCCTTGCCGTTGACGTCCGTTACCCTGGCGCCCTCGGCTTCGGCTACGACGACGGGCTCAATCTTCTTCACCATGCTCGTAATCAGGTACTTGTCGGCTTTCGCGATGACTTCTTCGTCCTTCCGCAAACTCAACACCGCCTTTTCCAATTTCGTGACATTGAAAATTAGTCGAACTTGAGGCAGGCGACTTCCCTGTCCTTGCCTACCTTTTTCAGCACGGGCTTCTTGTCAGCGCAGCCCTCGCAGACCTCGAGGCACCTGTTGCAGTAGATGCAGCCCTGTGCTTTTATGCGGCTCTTCAGGTCCGTGACCTTGAGCTCGATCTTGTCCTCCCACCTCTTCGTGGGGTCCGGGATTGGAATCGAGCGGATTAGGTTCTTCGTGTAGGGGTGAAGCGGCTCTGACACGATTTCGTTTATGGTGCCCTTTTCCACGACGTTGCCGTTGCAGAGGACCACCACGTCGTCGGCGACGTAGTGCGCCACGTTGAAGTCGTGGGTCACGTAGACGGAGGAGATGTCGTACTTCTTCTTGAAGTCTAGGAGAATGTCCAAGAAAATCGCCCTCAACGAAGCGTCGATCATCGAAACGGGCTCGTCCGCCAGAAGAAGCCTAGGTTTGATCAACAAAATCCTTGCCAGCATCAGCCTCTGCCGTTCCCCGCCGCTTATCTGGTGCGGGTACCGTCCGAGGAGCTCTTCGGGCCTGATGCCAACTTTTCTCAGTGCTTCCTCAATCAGTGCTTTCCGGTCCTTACCGGGGTCTATCTCGAAGTTTTTCATGACGAGCTCGAGGACCCTGTCGACCCTGTAGAACGGGTTGTATATGCTGTAGGGGTCCTGGAAGATGGCCTGAACCTCTTTTCTGAACGTTTTTCTGTCCTTCTTCAGCAGCTCAAAAACATTCTTTCCCTTGTACAGCACCTCACCCGATGATGGCTTGATGAAGCCAAGTATGGTTCTGAGTATTGTCGACTTGCCGCTTCCGCTTTCGCCCACGAGAGCCGTTATTTGGGGCTTTTCCCCCTTGACCTCGAAGGACACGTCGTCGACCGCCTTGACCTGCCTCTTCGACAGCATGCCCGCTATGAACACCTTCGTGAGATGGTTCACTTGCAGAAGCGGAGCCTCACTCACTTCAGGTCACCAGCAAAATGGCACACCACGTAACGGTCTTTTCCCATGCTTCTCAGCTTGGGCAGCTCGGCTTTACAGACGTCTTTAGCATACGGGCACCTCGGGTGGAACCTGCAGCCCGCGGGCCAGTTGAAGAGGCTTGGGGAGATTCCGGGGATTCCCTTGATTCTCTTTTTAGCGATTGACGGGATGGCTTCTATCAGCAGCTTCGTGTACGGGTTCAGTGGTTTCTTGAACACGTCTACGACGGGGCCGATTTCCATTATGAGCCCCGCGTACATTATTGCGAGCCTGTCGACGAGCTCCGCGTGGACCGCCATGTCGTGGGCGACGAAGAGTATCGCGACGTCGTTCTTGTCCCTGAGCTCGGTAATCGTCTGCAGGATTCCCCTTTGGACGACTAGGTCGAGTGCCGTGACTGGCTCGTCCGCGATGATGAGGTCGGGTTTGAGGGCGGTGGCAGCAGCTATAATTACCCTCTGCTTCATGCCGCCGCTCAGCTCGTGCGGGTACATTTCGGCCACGTCCTTAGCCAAGCCCACGGTTTCGAGGAGTATGGGGACCTGCTGTTCAGCCTCTTTTTTTGTGACTTCTGAGTTTGTTGTAATCGCGTCGACGATTTGGTCCTTCACCCTCAGAATGGGATTCAGGGAGTTCATGGAGCCCTGCGGGACGTAGGAAAGCTTCTTCCACCTGATCTTGCGGAGCTCCTCGCCCTTCAGGCCCAAGAGGTCGATGCCATCAAATGTCACTTTTCCCCCCGCGATGTAGCCCGGCGGCTTGATTATCCTGAGGACTCCCTCGACCAGCGTGGACTTTCCGCACCCCGACTCTCCCGCGATTCCGAAGACCTCTTTTTTGCGGACCTGGAAGGTGACGCCGTCTACTGCTCTGTACTCTCCGGCGACACCCTTGTAATACACTTTGAGGTTTTCGACTTCGAGGATGTTGTCCATGCTTTGGCTCCGCTTGAGCTCTTTTTTGGTTCTTACGTTTCTTCGAAATCATGCAAAATATGTTACATTATTTTTTATCCTTTGAGGAAGCGTTCGGCGTTCCTGTGGCATATTTTCTCCATCACTTCCTCGGAGTAGCCGAGCTCTTCCCGTATTATTTTCCTGTCCATCTCGAGTATCCGCTTGGAGCCTCCCCAGTCGGGCGCGAAATCGTCGGCATGCGAGTCGGTCCCGAACATCATGTGGTTCTCGGCACCCAGCACCAGCGCGGTCTCCAGAGCCCTCTTCCTGTGGAACTTGGGGGTTCCGGGGGTCAGGTCGATGTACATCTGCATCTTGTCGACCTTCTCCGCTTCGGGGGTGTTCCACTGCCTCGACCACAGCCTTCCGTAGACGGCTACGCACTCGTCGGTCCACGGCCAGCTGATGTGCGCGAGGGCGAACTTGATTCGGGGGAAGTTGAGCAGCGGCTCGTAGTAGACTGGCTGGCAGAACCTCGAAGAGTCCTTGTTGTCGTTGAGGACGCCCGAGTGGAAGATGATGGGGACCTTGAGCTCTTGAACCTTCTCGTAGAAGGGGAAGAACATTTGGTCGCACGGGTAGAAGTGGTCGGGCATCAGCTTTATTCCTCTGACCTCGTACTTGGTGACCGCGTCTTCGATGATTTTAGTGATGTTCTTCAACCTCGGTTCGACCCACGCGAAGGCTACAATTTTGTCCGGGGCCTCCGCCTGGAGCTTCGAGATGAACTTGATCACCTTTACCTGTTCGGCTTCGGTCACGTCGACACTCGAGAACCCCATGAACCCGACTGGGTTCGGGTTTTCCCCTTTTCCCCACGGGTAGGGCGAGAAGATGAACGCTTTGTCGACTCCGCCCTTCTCCATGGCTTTGAGGACTTCGTCTGCGGTTTCTTTTCCCATGCTGTGGACGTGGCAATCTGTCAGCACGCTTTTTTCCTCCTTTATATTACCATATTAATGGTTATATATTACTATATGAACTTAATGGTTTTGGTCCCTTCCGTCAAGCCGCGGTGTATATGTTTGTATCGCAGAGTATTTATATGACAATTGCTGTATTTATCATTATATATGATTATGTGAGGGAAGCCGAAAATGACCACGACGTACGGAAAGATACCGCAACCGGTATTCAAGCCAGAGTACAGCGACTTGATTAAAACTGGCACCGTCTACTCCTTGTCGTACATAAACTCATACCCGCCACGGAACCCCTCCGGGATGACGCCTCTGACGCTTTCGCTTTCGCGGAGGCACAAGCTTCAGGACATCGGCCTCGAAGGGAACACTAAGTTCACCGAAGCCGATGAGACCATCGTCATGAGCGGGCACTCCACGACCCACCTTGACGCGCTGTGCCACATCGGCGAAATCAGGGACGGCAAGGCGAAGCTCCACGGCGACATCGACGCGGGAGAGACTGAACACGTCAGGGGGTTCAGGAAGCTCGGCATCGAAGGGTGCCCGCCGATAATCACCCGCGGGGTCCTCTTGGACGTCGCTCTGTATAAGGGCGTGGACGTTCTGCCTGCGAGCTATTCGATTTCAGCGAAGGACCTTCAGGGAACCTGCGACCTCGAAGGAATAGAAGTCAAACAGGGAGACTGCGCCCTCATCCGAACCGGGTTCGCGAAGATCTGGCGTCCGGACAACGACGTCTTTTACCACAGGTGCGCCGGACCCGAAATGGAGGGAGCCCAGTGGCTCATCGACCACGGCATAATCCTTTCAGGCTCGGACACGATAAGCTACGAGCGGAACCCGAGCCCCACGCACCCCGTTCACAGGAAGATGATAAACAACGAGGGGATTCTTCTCATGAAGCTGATGAACCTCGAAGAGATTGCGAAGGACAAGGTCTACGAGTTCCTCTTCATCGCTTTACCGTTGAAAATCTTCGGGGCGACGGCTTCGCCCATCAACCCAATCGCCGTGTGCTAGACGAGGCTGACGAACGGCTTCATGCGCGAGTCACAGTAACAGAATACAGTTGAAAGGTCGGAACGTGTTGAGAATCGTGGATTTGTCTTACGAGCTCGTGCCCTCCTACTTGGACGACAAGGCGAAGCTGTCGTCCGTGGACATGAGGTCCGTTTTCTGCTACTTCTTCAAGCCCGACCCGGAACCCGACTGGCACATCGCCCACCTCTTCAGCACGTCCACGCACTGCGGCACGCACCTTGAGGCGCCCTACCACTGGACGAAGGAGGGGAAGGACGTCGCCTCGGTACCTCTGGAATCTCTTATAGGACCAGCTGTCAAACTAGACTTCACAAACAAAAAAGCGGGCGAAGCAATAACCCTCGACGAAGTCAAGAAGTCGTGCAAGGGCAAGCTGAAGCGGGGAGACATGGTCTTCCTGCAGACGGACCACGGCAAGCTTTGGGGGACCGACAAGTACTGGCTGGACAGCCCAAGCCTGTCCGTCGAAGCCGCGGAGTGGCTGGTCGAGAAGGGGGTGAAGCTGGTTGGGATTGACGGTCCCCGGCTGGACCGCTTCAACGGCAAGGGCAAGGAAAGGTACGTCATCCACGAGGTTCTGCACGGCAACAACGTTCTGGTCATTGAGAACTTGGCTCACCTTGAGGAGCTCAAAAAAAGGGGAACGGCGTTCGTTTTGCCGATGAAGGTCCGTGGTTTGGACGCTTTTCCCGCTAGGGTCGTCGTCATCGAGGGGGCGTAGGGTCGGCATGAAGGTAGTCATCACCGAAAAAATCCACGAAAGCGGCATAGACTTCCTCAGGAAGAACGGTGTTGACATGGAGCTGCTTTACGAGACCAGAAGACCGCTCGAGGACGCCCTGAAGGAGGCGGACGGCGTCGTCGTGAGGCTCGCGAAAATCACTGGCAACCTTTTGAAAGCGGGAAGAAAGCATTCGTTGAAGGTGGTTGCGAAGCACGGCATCGGCGTCGACAACATCGACGTCGAAGCAGCGAAGAAGCTCGGCGTCCGCGTCGTCTACACGCCCGACGTGATGGCGAACGCCGTCGCGGAGTTCACCGTGGGCGCAATCCTCATGCTGGCGAAGAAGTACAGAGAGTACGACTCGGAGGTCAGGAACGGGAGGTGGGAAGTCAGGTACCAGGCGATAAATCTCGAGATCAAGGGTAAAATGGTGGGCATCGTCGGGTACGGCAGGATAGGCAAGAGGGTCGCGGAGCTTTCTAGGTGCTTTGGCGCCTCGGTCATCGTCCACGACCCGTACGTCAAAGCCGAGGAGGACTTCGTCTGGCAGACCGAGCTGCCCGTTCTGCTCAGCCATTCGGACTTCGTCACCTTGCACGCTCCGTTGACGAAGGCGACGTCTCGTATGGTCGGGCGGAAGGAGCTCAGGTTCATGAAGGAGGGGGCGTTCATCGTCAACACGGCGAGGGGGGGACTGATCGACGAGGAAGCGCTCTGCGAAGCCTTGGAAGCGGGTAAACTGGGCGGAGCGGTGCTTGACACAACGGAGCAGGAGCCCATCGCCCTCGACAACCCGCTGCTAAAATATGGCAACGTGGTCCTCACGGCGCACACCGCGGGGCTCACGGACGTCAGCCTGATCGAGGAGTCGCTGCTTGCCTGCAAACAGGTTCTGCAGGTCCTCAAAGGCGAAGAACCCTCCAACTCTGTTTCGTGAATGCTGCTTGGCGGATGAACGGCTTCGGACCGTTTTCGGGAACAACTAAAACAGCGGAGAAAAGGCGGCGCAAAGCCGCTGTGGTTTAAGAAGCTTATATATTGAGATATGTGTTATATTTGGTGGGATATAACCGAATATTAAGGCTAATAAGAACCGTGACGGATGGGAGCAGAGTTGCCTGTTACGACAATCGACATACCCGAGGAAGAGATGCAGTACGTGGAGTCGCTGCTGAAGAACGGGAGGGTGAAGAGCCTCAAAGCCCTCATCAGCGACATGCTCGCGTTCCACAGGGCGTTCAGCATGAGCGAGTGGAACGAAAACATCTTCTACTTCTTCGGCCTGAGGCACGCCTTCTTCAGCCAGCGGTCGCTGAGGCTGCTGGTCGAGAGGATGAAGCCTGAGGAGCGGCTCGAAACGGGGAGGAGGATGGGGCAGACGTGGATCGACGCCCACTTCGCGAGGTACGGCGAACCCATCACAAAGGAGAAGTGGCAGCAGGCCTTCAAGATACTCGAGGACGTCGGCTGGGGCACCTTCGAGCTCACGGGCAAGACGCTGGTCGTCAAGCGGCCGTTCCTGCCCATCGAGATACTGCACGGCTACCTCGAAACGGGCATGCAGGTCAAGCTCGAAAGGGTGACAACCACCGACCAAATCGGCGTCTTCAACATAGTCGAGAACCCGTAAGACAGCCAAATACTCTTGTTTTTGATGGACGCATGAACCCAGTCGATTCCTTTTTCGTCTATCACAGTTTAGGCGGAATTTTTTATACTCGTAGTGTTTTCATTGGCTTGTGATGGTTTATGGTTAGGATGCGGTTCGCGGTTATCTTGCCGGGCGACGTTTACAAGGCCGAGAACCTTGTGTTGATGAGGCAGCTGGGCTGCACGGACGTGATCGGGCACGGCCCGTCCATGTTCTACGGCGGAGAGGTCTGGGAGCAGGGCGACCTCGAGCAGCTGAGGAGGCACGTCGAGAACTTCGGGTTGAGGCTGGACGTCTTCGAGGACGGCCCCCGGATAGAGAAGATCGTCTACAACCTCCCCGGGAAGGAGGAGCAGATGGA
>Ga0233423_10001518_pt1 | contig 11589 bp, 7 predicted proteins | sample Watercolumn_Mata_FD_180713 | JGI IMG/M metagenome (GOLD analysis project Ga0233423, IMG submission 180713) | Freshwater microbial communities from Lake Matano, South Sulawesi, Indonesia - Watercolumn_Matano_2014_112_MG | ecosystem: Environmental > Aquatic > Freshwater > Lake | place: Indonesia... | reverse complement strand
CCCGAAAAAGGGCGGTCCCTCGGGCCTCCCTGAACTGCTCGGGCGCCTGTCAGGCCTCCATCCGGGCGTCCGCATCCGCCTGACGTCCCTTGACCCGGAAAACGTTGATGAAAGGCTGATCCGCGTCATGGATGAAAACCCGAACATCTGCAGGCATTTCCACATCGCCCTGCAGAGCGGAAGTGATTCGGTCCTCAAGGCAATGAACAGAAGGCATTCCGTATCGTCTTTCGAAAAGATCGTCCGCAGGATATCCGGGGCCTTCGGCCTTGTCGGACTCGGTTCGGATATCATCACGGGATTTCCGGGAGAGGGCGAGCGGCAATTCAGGGATACCGTAAACCTGGTGGAGGCCCTGCCCTTTACCTATCTCCATGTTTTTCCGTTCTCCTCAAGGCCGGGCACCGCTGCCGCAGGCATGATAGACCAGGTGCCCGTCCCGATACGCCTGGAAAGGGCCAGGCTGCTCCGGGAACTGGGTCATGCAAAAAAGGATCGTTTTATGAGGCAATGGATCGGACGCGACGCGTCCATCCTGTTCGAGAAAAGGGCATCCGGGAAATGGATGACCGGATTGTCGCCTGAATACGTCCGCGTTGAAGCTCCCTGGGATGCAGGTGCGATCAACCGGCCGGCCGTAGTCAGAATCGAGACCTGCCATGGCGCTTTTTGCCGCGGCAGGGTTCTTTCCTTGAACCCGTAGAAGAGACAACGGGCATCCGTTCCGGAAAGCCGGGAGGACAAACGAATGCTGAAAAAGAAATACAGCCGAAGGGAGTTTCTGCGGGATGCGGCCGGCGTCGCCGGCCTGTTCCACATCATCCCGGCATCCGCACTGGGGAGAAACGGCCGGACGCCTCCAAGCGACCGCATCGGCGTCGGGTGCATCGGCCTCGGCGGACAGGGGACATACAACATGCGGGCTTTCCTGGCCCAGCCGGATGTCCAGCTGACGGGGCTGTGCGATGTCAATTCAGGCAGCGACGATTACGACATGCTTTACCAGTTCACGGGAAGTTCCTCGGCTGGACTTTCACATGCACTCAGAAGGGCTGTCGCCTTTTCCGAAGAACTGGGAAGGCCTCTGGATAAAGACGGCATTTTCTGCTGTAGGGATTTCCGCGAATTGCTTATCCGGCCTGATGTGGACGCCGTTTGCGTGTGCACACCGGATCACTGGCACGGCCTGATTTCCATCGCCGCAGCAGGGGCCGGCAAGGATATCTATTGTGAAAAACCCCTGGTCAACAGCATTGCGGAGGGAAGGGCGCTATGCGGGGTCGTCGGGAGGCACGGCCGCATCCTGCAGACAGGCAGTCACGAACGTTCCAACGACAGCATCCGTTTTGCATGGGAACTGGTGCAGAACGGGAGAATCGGAAGACTGAAGGAAATCATCGTCCATATGCCCTCCAGGGATCCCCATCACCTGAAGATGCTGGAAAAGGAGAATCCCATCCGGGCTCTGCGCGTGCCCGTATATCTGGATTACGACCTTTGGCTGGGGCCTGCAGCCTGGTCGCCGTACGCTCCGGAAAGGTGTTTTTTCTGGTGGCGGTTCATTCTCGAGTACGGCGGCGGAGAGATGACCGATCGCGGAGCCCATATCCTGGACCTCGCCCAATTCATGAACCGGGCTGATGAAACCGGTCCGGTTGAAATCCGGGCGGAAGGGAAACGGATCGGTGCCGGCCTTTACGACTCGTTCCTTGAGTACCGGTTTGAGTGCCGCTATTCAAACGGCGTCCTGCTGCGCGGCAGCAGCGAAGGCGAACGCGGCCTCCGGCTGAATGGAACGGACGGTTCCATTTTCATCGCCATACACGGCGGACAGCTCACGGCAGATCCGCCGGGCCTCCTGTCTGAAACCTTTTCCCCGGGTGAAATCAAGGCCGGCAGGAGTCCAGGCCATCACAGGGATTTTTTGAATGCTGTCAGGTCCAGGCGGCAGCCCGTTGCACCGGCTGAGGCCGGTCATCGCACGGCGACGCTCTGCCACCTGATCAACGCCGCCATGATTTTGAACCGTCCCCTGCGCTGGGATCCGGAAAAGGAAACGGTGCAGGGGGATGACGAAGCCCTGCGTCTGATCCTGAAGCCCATGCGACCGCCGTGGCGCATCTGACCCTCAACCCGAATGCGGATCGGGCCTCGTCAAACCGGGATATCCCGCGCAGAAGAGGAAAATCCGCATGGATTTCAGAAGAGAGAATCCTGTTTTTCGATTCCTGATTTTTTTTGGGGGGGGCCGCAAACGATCCGTCGGACCGTGTGCCGTCCCGGCGGGACAAGGCCGGGAAACCGATTGCGTTTCAGGGCATGGACTCGGCCTGCGCAGCCCCGCGCAGCCGCGTCAGATGGGGCTTGAGCAGGGAATGCGCATCCGACAGGAAAATCCGGGCTGCGCGCCGGCTATCCGGGGGCAGCGAGTCGAGAAGAATTTCGGCCGTGTCTTCGGGCAGCGGCAGGATGCGATGCCGCAATTTCCCCTGGTGAAGAGAAGCATCCACCCATACCGGCGTATATCCGATCGAGGAGATGGAGGTTTTCCCGGCGGTCGAACCGGTCGATCTTTTTTTCAGTGTCAGATGAAGAATGATTCCGCCGTTCCTGCGCCTTTCCCTCTGATTCGATAGAAAATTCCCCAGAGAATAGATGACGAATCTGGGTTTGACCACGCCGGTCCGGTCGGCCGAGGATTGGAGATCGAATCTTTGCAGGACATGGGGGTGGCTTCCCAGGATGATGTCCGCCCCTTCCCGGAACAGGTCGTCCACTGTTTTTTTCTGGAAGTCGTCGGGTTCCACCCCGTATTCCGTGCCGCAATGCAGCATCACGAGTATCATATCCGGCTCCAGTGAGCGCGCCTGCGCCATCTGGTCGGAAAGATGCTGCCGCCGGATCAGGCTGATCTGAGCCGGGGCAGGGAGCGGCATCCCGTTGATGTCATAGGTGAAATTGAGAAACGCGAGCCGGAACCCTTTTTTTTCCACCAGAAGCACGCGGCTCGAATCCCGGTCGATGGAATCCCGCCAGGTCCCGATGTGGCGTATTCCCAAGCTGTCCAGTACATCGAGGGTCCGGATCATTCCGAGAAGGCCTTTGTCGCAGGCATGGTTGTTCGCGGTAGCCAGTATGTCGAAACCGGCATTCTTCAGGGCGCCGGCAAGCGCATCCGGTGCGCCGAACCTGGGATACCCAGAGAAGAGGTCCTTGCGGCCGGGCAGGGTGGTTTCGAGATTGCCTATGGCCAGATCGGAAGCGGAGAGCAGCTCCCGCACCGGTTCAAATACCGGATTGAAGTCATAGAAGCCCTCTGCATCCCATGCGGAAGCGAGTTGGGCCTGGTGGACCATGATGTCGCCGACGACTGCGAGTGTCAGGCTGTCCGCTGCCGCATCCTGGCTCAGAAGCTCTTCCAGCAGCCCCTGAGCCTGTACATTCGGACGCATGCAAAGGATGAAGACGAAGGCGATGCGCATGGCCAGGGGAGTGCTGTATCGTTTGCTCCTGGTTGTGCCGGAGATTTTCATTTTTGCGTTCGATTCCCCTTCAGCACCAGTCGCAGGCCTTTTCATTGGATGATGAATCATGGACAGGTTGGAAGACATCTGTATCCGCTCGCTGGCGCTCGCTGTCAAATTGAATATCCCCGTAAAAGAACGGGGATCTTCGATTTGCAGGGAAGAAGACATTTGTATCCGCTCGCTGGCGCTCGCTGTCAAATTCAAATCCGGTCCGTTTCATCCGCATTGCCTGTGATCATCCTGGGGGCACCGGCCAGCAGCATGTTGATCACATGGCTCGCCTGGCCTTTGGTCAAACCGGCGGGTATTTTCAATCCCTTGGACAGCAGGAGTTCCTTTTGTTTCTTCGTGGCCGGCTGATTCCTCCAGGCAAAATGCCGGGATACCAAAGGGATGGAATTCGTGCAATATTGGGATACGTACCTGTCCGCAGCGAGGACGGCCGATTTCCTGTCCTGCGTCACGGCGACCGGGATATCTTTGTCCTTCTGATGACGCGTCACCTCCCATTTGCCCAGGATATTGAGATAGACGGCCAGATGTTCTCCTTCCGCAAGCGCCAGGCGGAACCGGTCGGATCCCATGTGCATCCATACGAAATTGGAAATTTTTTCAATGTCCAGGGGTGTCTGCAGGCTGAGCAGGTCGATTCTCCGGCAATGGTAGCGCAGTTCATCGAAGGAGAAGGCGTTATCGGTCCTCACCCAAGGCCGGTTTTCCTCGATCCAGCGGATAGCCTGTACCGCTTCAGTCGCCGTCCTCCCGGCGAGGTTGAAGCGGGGCGGAAGCCCGAACAGGGTGGCCAGATTGACCAGCTTGTGCTGTTTCGTCACATCGACGACATCGATGATCACCACGTTTTCCTTGCCCGGATGGAGCCGCGTTCCCCGGCCGATCATCTGTGTGTAGAGAAGGGCGGACTTGGTCGGCCGTGCGAGCAGAATGCCCGACACCGAGGATTCATCGTAACCTTCGGTCAGAACCATGCAGTTCGTCAGAACCTCCCGGACCCCGGATTTAAAGTCTGCAAGGGCAGCCGCCCTCTGTTCCGTGGGTGTTTGTCCGGTGACGGCTGCGGCTGGAATGCCGTTCCGGTTGAACTCCTGGGCCAGCGCCTCGGTGTGGTTGACATCCACACAGAAGCAGAGCGTGCGGCGGCCTTTCAGATGCTCTTTGTAAAGCCGCACCACCAGGTCGTTGCGTTCGCGCACATTCACGGCTCGCGACAGCTGGGATGCCATGAAATCGCCATGCTGGGTCCGGACGCCGGACAGGTCCACGGCTGTCTCGACCCGGAACGCCGCAAGGGGGGCCAGATGGCCCGATTGAACCATCTCGGCAAGGCTTCTGGAAAAGGGGATTTCCTCGAATACGGAATCCAGCCCGATGCTGTCCCCGCGTTTGGGCGTGGCCGTGAATCCGACGAGCAGTTTGGCCGTATTCCGGTCGAAGATGCCGAAATGCTCCAGGATCCGGCGATAGGAAGGGGCGGCCGCATGATGGGCTTCATCCACGACGACCAGATAGAATTCGTCCGGATTCAGGCGCGAGAGCCTGGATGAATGCTTCCGGCCGAGCGTCTGGACGCTTGCCACCACCACATCACTGGACCCGCCGGCCTGTCGGAAGGCTTGTTCGATGTCCACCCGGAGCGCCGGATTCGCGTGAAGTACTTTTTCCCTGGCCTGATGCAGCAGTTCCTCGCGGTGGGCGAGAACGAGCATCCGTTTCTTCATGCCGAAGAAGGCGGGGAATTGCGAAAAGATGATCGTTTTCCCCGTGCCGGTCGGAAGGCAGACCAGCTGGCGCCGGATACCGGCCTTGTAGCGGATCAGGATGGCCTCGAGGCAGGCTTTCTGATAATCGCGCAGCAGGATGGGGCCGGCCGTATGGCTCATGCCTGCGGCTCCGGCCGGGATTTGCGGAACAGGCATTCGCATCCGGTTGTAAAAATTTCTTCAAGAATGGGTAGGCGGGGCAGCCTGCGGGATTTCCATCCGAACCGGACCTGATAGACGGGGCGGATGAGGAAGCATTCCCGAACGACCGGGTTCAGGCCGTACCGCCTGCAAAGGGCGTCGAACCTTCGCACCGTCAGGCCGGTCCTGAAATTTTTCCTCGCAATGTCCGGGATATGGGGATACTCCCCGGACCAGGCGGCCAGTCTGTCTATCCATTGAAGCGGCAAGAGATGCAGGTAGGGGAGTTTCCGCAGCCAGGACCGGCCGACCTGGTGATGCCCCGCGAACGGGGAATATTTCGGCGGGAAGGTGACATACAGGTATCCGCCCGGCTCCAAAAGGCGGTCGATGTTGAGGAACAGCGATTCGCGGTCCTCGATATGTTCGATCACATCTCTCAGGACGATGCAATTGAACCGGCTGCCGAGGCTTTCCGGTATCTTGCCGTGCGTGATGTCGCCGGTCAAGATCTTCAGACCGGGACTGAGTTTCCGGGCGGTTTCGGCCCGGAGGCTCATCAATTCCAATCCCCGGGCCGTCATCCCCATTTCCTGCAGTACGTGCAGAAATCCGCCTTCGGCGCACCCGATTTCCAGGAAGGAGAGGGAATGGAATCCGGGGATGTGCCTTTCGAAATAGGGAATGAGGTATTCCCGGGTGAAACGCACCTGTTCATGAAAGTGTTTTTCCGACATCGCATGAAACATAAGCATTGAAGAAATCATCTGCAAGTAAAAAGCGGGCCGGCCCCTTTCCGGCGCTTGACTCTGAGTCCGGAAAGTCGTATTTTATCCGCTGAAAAACAAAGGCGATTCGATTATCGTCATGTCATAGGGGTCATCGGAATCATCGTTGTTCCGCCGGTGTCAGTTGCGGTTCCGGCGGCTGTGCAGCGCCCCCGCTGCCGCCGTATTTCGAAGGGATCGCAGGTCCGCCGGATGGAGCCAGGGGTTGATTTGAACGAATCCGGCGAATTCGATTTTGCCGTTGCCTTCGATTGGGAATATGATCAGGACTTTGTTGAAAGGCTGGCGGACCTGGCCGGTCAAGAAGGGCTCAGCGTCTTCGTCGTACATTCCGGCAATCTCCGGCAGACTCTGATCGGATTGGAAGAAAAGCAGTTGGCATTCCGCTGTCTTCTGGACAGGGCCTCGGACACGCATCCTGCCTTCCAGCCCCTTCAGAAAATTTGTGCGTCATCCGGAACAGAAATCATCGAACCTGTTTCCAGGCTCGCATGGGCGTCGGACAAAGCCACCATGCATCTGGAATTCATTGCGCAGGGACTGTTGACCCCCTATACCATCATTCTTCCGCCTTTCCAATCCGCTCAGGAAATCCAGCTTTCCCTTGCGGATCTGGCCCTTCTCGGGAGGCCATTCATGATCAAGCCGGCCAATACGACAGGCGGGGGGATCGGCGTCGTTGACGGCGCGGAAACCCTGCAGGATGTGCTGCAGGCCAGACAGGAGTTCCGTTCGGATAAATACCTCCTTCAGGAAAAGGTGATGCCCATGGAGAGGGACGGCCGGCGCTTCTGGTTCAGGGGATTTTACGCCTTCGGGCTGATCCGCTGTGCCTGGTGGGATGACCGAACGCACAGGTACCGGATCGTGGAATCCCATGAAATGACCCGTTACCGGCTGGATTCCCTCGAACCGGTCATCCGCAAAATCGCGTCCATCTGCCGTCTGCGTTTCTTCTCCACGGAAATCGCACGGATGCCGGATGAAAGGGACATCGTGATCGACTATGTCAACGAATCCTGCGACATGCGCCTCGAATCCAGGCATCCGGACGGTGTTCCGGATCGGCTCGTGGAGGATTTGTCGAGACAGATCATCCGTTCCATTCGGGAACTGCCGGCCGTGAAACGGGTCCAGGAAGGCCCGGCATGAACGCTGAGCCTTTCGGCAGGACCACGCTTTTCAGAACGGGGGAGTGGCTGGAGCGGAACCGTATCGCGTTTTCGGATCGCATCGCTTCGGCAACGGCATCTGGAGACGCCCCTGCAGGGCGTGTGCCCCCTGCGCTTCGCCGCAGCTGGATCTCCATTCTCGCTGCGAAACTGGCCGAGGATTGCCAGGCGGAAAAAGCGGACGGTTTCGGACAGGGATTCTCCAAGACGCTTCAGGGCCTCTGGCCTGTGCGGTCCGACGACATGGATCATTTCCCCGCCCTTCTGGACGTGCTGTCCGGTTTCATCCTCCAACTCGATCGTATTCCTTCGGATGAAATCCGCGGAAACGGACCCGCAGAGGGAGGAGGGCTCTTGCCGGTTCACGAACTCTTGATCAGAGCCTCTGCCATGACCCGGGAGCGCTGGCTCAGCCTTGTTCTGAAGAGGCAGCAGCAGGACAGGCAGCTGATCGAGGAACTCAACCTCGTCAAGAACGACCTGCAGAGCCAGCTCAATTCGATTTACCAGATCGTGAAGGAATTTCCGATCGGCGTCGCCGACTGCGATGAAGACCTCAACATCCTTCATTGGAATCCGATGGCCGTCATCCTGACCGGTTTTCAACCTTCCGATATCCTGCGAAAGAAATTCCTGGAAATCCTTCACAGCCCTTCCCAGAAGCTCTTTCTCGAAAAGCTGGGAACGGAATCGCGCAGCCGCATTCACATGCATCTCCGGATCCGGCTCAAGGAAGGCGGCACATTCGCCGCGCTGGTCACGGTCCGCGTTCTCAAGAAGGCTTATCTCGGAAAAATCTCCTTCGTGATCCTTTTCCAGGAAGTCGGTGAGAAATCGAAATTCACCTCCCAGGTCAAGCGTATCGACCGGCTGACCACCATTTCGCGCCTGACCAGCGCCATGATGCACGATATCCGGAATCCGCTGAACACGATCGGCCTGAACGCCGAGCTCCTGGAATCCAGGCTGTTGAAGGATCATGGATCCATCCAGGCGGAAGCCCAGGACCTGATCGACAAGATCCAGAGACAGGTCCACCAACTGTCGCAGAGCCTGAACCATTATCTGGCCTATACGCATCTGACCGAACTGCACATGCAGCCGGAAAATATCAGCACCCATCTGTCTGACATGCTGGAGGACGTCCGGTACGAGGCCACCGTCAAAAAGATACAGTTGCGGTTTCAAAAACCGAGAACGCCGTTCTGGATACTGGCGGACTGGCTTCAATTGAAGCGTGTTTTCACCAATCTGATCCAGAACTCATTCGAGGTTCTGGGCCCGGCTGGATGCATCGTCATTTCCATCCGCCGCCGCCAGAAAAGGCTGATCATCCAGATACGGGACAACGGGCCGGGCATCGATCCCAATCATCTCAAAAAGATATTCGAACCGTTCTTCACCACCAAACCGACAGGGGAAGGCCTCGGCCTCTTCATTTCCAGGGAAATCGTGGAGGCGCATCGGGGCCGCATGGCCGTGCAATCCGTCCCCGATCAGGGGACCTGTTTCACCATCAGCCTTCCCTTGTGGAATCCGGGAGACCATCCGTGAACACCTTGAATCTTCTGCTCGTTGACGATGACGTGGACGCCCTGCAGGCGCTGAAGATGGGGCTGGAAGGCAAGGACCTCCACATCCACGCCGTTTCCTCCTATAAGGAAAGCATGCATCATCTGGAAGAAAAACATCCGGATGTCGTGGTGACGGACCTCAAACTGAAGGACGGGTCCGGACTCGAAATCCTGCAGCATGTCAAGGAACATCTGCCGAAGATCGAGGTGATCATCATCACCGCCTTCGGGTCCGTGGAGTCCGCCGTGGAAGCCATACGAGCCGGTGCGGCCGATTACCTGGTCAAGCCCTTCCGGATCGCGGATTTGAAACGGTTGATCAAGCGAATCGGCGAAAACGTGATTCTGCGCAGGGAGAACGAAAGGCTGAGAAAGGTTCTCCAGATGGAAAAATCCTTTCCGCAGCCGGTCGGGGTGAGCCGGAAATTCAAGAACGTGGTCGAATTCGCGGAGCAGGTGGCGACATCCAGGAGCACGGTTCTGATCACGGGCGAGACCGGAACGGGGAAGGAAGTCATCGCCTTCCTCATCCATCACCGGAGCCAGAGAAACGAGAAACCCTTCATCAAGATCAACTGCTGCGCCATCCCGGAAAACCTGCTTGAGGCCGAACTGTTCGGATACGAAAAGGGCGCCTTCACGGGAGCGGTCAAACAGAAAAAGGGAAAGATCGAGATGGCCGAGGAGGGGACGCTGTTTCTGGACGAGATCGGAGACATGAACCTCATGACTCAGGCCAAACTGCTCCATTTTCTTCAGGACGGGGAATTCGAAAGGCTGGGCGGGACCGAGACGCTCAAGCTGGATGTCCGCATCGTTTCCGCGACCAATGCGGACCTGGAAAGAAAGGTGGCGGACGGGACCTTCCGGGAGGATCTTTTTTACCGTCTGAATGTGATCTCCATACGCGTCCCGCCGCTGAGGGAAAGACCGGAGGATATCCCCTTCCTCATCCAGCATTTCATTGAAAAGTACAACGAGGTCAACCAGAAAAACGTGCAGGGCATCGACCCCGATGTCATCAAGATGTGCCTTCGCCATCCCTGGAGGGGGAACGTGCGCGAGCTGGAAAACATGGTTGAACGCGCGGTCGTGCTCTGTAATGAGAATATCTTGAAACCCTATCACTTCCCCGGGCTCGTTTCTTTCGGCTCGGAAATGGAGAAAAAGATCGGGATCGAGGTCGGGATGACTCTGGTCGACATTGAAAAACTCGTGATCCAGAAAACGTTGCAGCTGCACGAGGACGACAAGCAGAAGGCTGCGAGGACTCTGGACATCGGGCTGGCGACGCTCTATCGAAAAATAAAGGAGTATCATTTGGAGGATTAGAAAAGAAAATGATGAAGGATGAATGAAGAATGAATGAAGAATGATGAATTCGGATGAAGCATTAATAAATAATAATTAATATAATTCTCGATATTCAATCCACCCTCTCAAATCCGCAATCCACAATCAAAAATTCCACCCCATTCTACGTCTGAATCGTGAATTTTCGGAAAATCTCTCAAAATGATAAGGAATTTTTTCTGTTTCATTTGATTTTCTCAAATTGAGAGTCTAAAAATCCACTAATGGTGTTTTTTATCATATTGAGAAAAAAGCCACTTTATCGAATTGAATATATGTACTAATATTAGATTTATAATTAATTGAAAAAATTAAGGATATGGATTTCAAAAATACTTTGGCATGATCGTTGTAAAGATAAGGATAATTCTTATTTTTTGATTGGGAGAGGGTTTGAAGCTGGCTGTGACCTTCAGCAGCAAGGAAGGATTGGAGAAAGAATACCGCAGGAGATACGCTGCGGCGGATTCAGGAATCCCTGAGGATTTTTTTGCAGAGGGCGATTCCTGGGCCACCATCAACAACATCCTTGAGTCGCTGAAAGGCAACGGACACGACGTGTCGGGCATCGAAGCGGACGAGGAGGTCGGTGAAAATCTCAGGAAAGCAGGCCCCGACCTCGTGTTCAACATCGCAGAAGGGCTGTTTGGGGACTTCAGGGAATCCTACGTCCCCATGATCTGCGAAAGGATGGGAATCCCCTATACCGGATCCGGTCCTCTGGAACTGGCGATATGCCTGAACAAGGCCAGGGCCAAGGAAGTTCTTGCCTTTAACGGAATACCGACTCCGGATTTCCGCGTGATCGAACCGGATCTTCCGATCCGTCTCGATCGGTTCCGGTTCCCCGCCATTATCAAACCGGTCGCCGAGGGAAGCAGCAAGGGCATTTTCGACGATTCGGTTATCGAATCCAAGGCCGAAGCGGTAAAAAAAATACAGGCCGCCTTTTTGAAGTACCGGCAGCCTGTCCTCGTTGAGCAGTTCCTGGAAGGGGACGAATTCACGGTCGCGGTGTGGGGCAACGGCGACAAGGTGGAAGTGTTGCCGATCGTTGCCATACGCTACGACGATCTCCCAGCCGGAGCCAGGCCGATTTACTCGTACGAAGCCAAGTGGATATGGGACACACCGGAAAAACCGCTTGAAATCTTCAAGTGCCCGGCCTTCATTTCCAAAACCAGGCAGAAAGCCATTGAAACAGTGGTCCGTGCAGCCTACCGCGTCCTCCATATCAAGGACTGGTGCAGGATCGA
>Ga0233423_10001516_pt1 | contig 11615 bp, 10 predicted proteins | sample Watercolumn_Mata_FD_180713 | JGI IMG/M metagenome (GOLD analysis project Ga0233423, IMG submission 180713) | Freshwater microbial communities from Lake Matano, South Sulawesi, Indonesia - Watercolumn_Matano_2014_112_MG | ecosystem: Environmental > Aquatic > Freshwater > Lake | place: Indonesia... | reverse complement strand
CTTGGGGAACCTGGGTTGAACATGTAAGAAAGAAAGAACAAAAAAAGTTGGATGGTTTCTAAATAAGATATTTTTTTACAATAAAGCTTTTATAGTCTAGAGAGTAAATAATCCATGATAAAATACCAGAACCGAAAAGAGGTAAGAGCTGCTTTAGCTGAATGCTTGCCAGCTGATACTCATTTTGTCCTGAAACCTGATGAAGGAAAAGATGATTCTGATGTCTTTTATTTAAGTGGAATAAGAGTTCCAGGAGCAAGTCTGGCTGTTTTCAAGGGTGGACAAACTTCTGATTATGTTCTATTTGTCCCACAATCAAGTAAAATAGCTGCAGCATGGAGCAATCCTGTTCCTCCTTTATCTGATTTAGAAGCTTCAATAAAATCTGAAATGCCGATATTTGACATCGGGGTTATGCCTGCATTTGTGCAAAGGCATAAAGGAAAATTAGTTGAAGGAAAGCCAGAAGTATTGAGAAACGAGATTGCACGATTCAGGATGGTCAAAACTCCAGAAGAATCACGAGCTATGGAAAGTGCAGCACATGTTACTTATCTTGCTTTTGATAAACTAATGAGAGAGTCATGGAAAGGATTGACAGAGGCAAGTTTAGCCAGTCTTTGGGAATTATTCATGTCCAAAGCTGCAGACTTTGACAAGTTTGATGATGTTGAAACTGCTTTTGATACAATTGTCGCTAATGGTCAGCATGCAAGATGCATGCATTATAATCCAAGAGGACATGGAAGCAGTCTGCGTAATGCTGTAATTAAAACAGGGAATCATTTCGTTATTGATGCTGGTGCTAGAATCAATGGATACTGCTGTGATGTCACTAGAACAGTCCCTGCTTTTGTAGATAAAACTCAAGATGGATTTTTCAAAGCACTGTATAATATTGTCCTTAATACCCAATATCAAATGACAAGAATTGTCAAGGCAGGAATGACTGCTGGAGAAATTCAAGCAGCGATGATGGAACAATTTGTAGATGGTTTGATGAGAGAAGGCGCCCTGGATACTCGCACAACTTCTAGAGAAGCGTTGATATACTCAGAGGAATTAACAAGGTTAGCAGTTCATGGGTGGGGACATTTTATTGGTATAGATTGCCACGATCCATTTTATTATCCGGACTTAAGCAAAAAAAAGGCCCCTGATTTAAGTAATCATTTTAGATATCTACAGAATGAGACAGTCATTCCAGAAGGTGCTTACATAACAATTGAACCAGGATTATATCCTGATGAAAGTTCTACAATCTTGAAAGAGGGCTATAGGAGTGTCGGTGGAATAAGGACTGAAGGAGTGTTTTACGTAACTTCTGGAGGTTGCCAAGAAACAACATTCCAAATCCCTAGAGATTTAAATATAATAATGGAATACAGAATGATTGCAAATCTAGAAAAACCAAAACAGGAACCTGCAAAAACTCGCAGAAGAAAGTAATTCTTAAATCATTTCTGAATGACTTTGAAAAAGTTTCATGATTTTTAAGCATAAAATCCATCAATAAGTATTTGCTTAGCATAGTGCTCAGCATAATCTTAACAGCTTAAACCGCTTTTTAACTCATAACTCTTACTCATTCTAGAGATATCAGAATTCTCCTAATTTCATCTGTTTTTTTCCTTTTAGATCGTCAACTGAGATGTGGAAAACTTCAAAGATGTTTTCAATTGCTGGAAGAATCTGATGATCTAGATAATAATCAATATCATAATCATCTGGTTCATCAGGAAGTCTAGCTCTTGCTCTTACAAGCTCTTTTTTATTTGATTTTGGCTCAGCAATATAGAATTTTATTAACATGCCGATATTGACTGGCATGTCCTGTTCTAACATTCTCTTTGCAATTGTTACATGAGGAGAAATAGATTTGTACTCTTCAAGAGGTTTTTTTAACTGTGTCTTTATTATTAATTTTTCTTTTGAAATTTTCCTTGATTTTAGTTTTTCTATTGTTTCTTTTACTAATTTCAAAGCATTTTCTGCATTTCCTTCTTTTAGTATCATGTCAAGGACCTCATCTTGAAGTTCTCTTGCCAGGGCGCACCAGTCTCGCCTTACTGTTTCAAAGCCTCGAATTTTTAACTTTCCTTTTTCATCTATAAGAGCATATTTTTTCTTTGCCCCAAAATCTCCTGTTCTTTTTGTCACCCAGATTCCTCGTTTATAAAAATCTTCTAATTCCATTTCCATGATTCCAGGCAATTCAGAATTCAATTTTTTGAGAAAATCCTTAACTTGTTCTTTTGTTTTTTCTCCTAGAGTGAAAGCAACAGAGTCAGTGTCTCCATAGATTACATGATATCCTGCATTGTTTACTTTTTCAATAGTCTCTTTATTGAATTTCCTTACAAAACCTAAAATAGAAGCTGAACTTTCTAAAGAATAGTATCTTGCTCCAAAAAAGCCGATATAGCCATGAACTGCTGCGGTCAATAACTTGACTGCATTGCTTCTTGCCTTGGTTATTGGATTTGGATCATTTTTATATTCTTTTTTGAATTTTTTTCTTTTGTCAACTAATTCTTTGACAATTTCCGGAAGAAAGCCTGGTTTTTGAGAAAAGTGAAAGACTTGTTTTTTTCCTTCAAGCTCAACTTCTGGACTTTCATATGATTCTTTTTCTTTATTCTCAAGCAGAGTAGATTTTGAAATGTTGAATGATATGATTATGCTTGTGTGCATGCTTGTAAAATCAAAAATAGCGAGATTTTCATACAAGCCAGCTTTTGGAACCAAAACAAAAGCACCTTCTACTTTTTCTCTTTGCTTTCTTTTTCCAATTTCATCGTAAATCGGCCTTTTTTCAATTATTTCATTATACTTTTCTAGGTTGTGCATAATATAATTTTCAAGAAGTTGAGACATTCCAGCTCTTGTTATCTCAAATAATGGCTCTTGAATTATTTTTGAGAATTCAAGCATATCTGGCCATAACTTGAAAGCTAGTTTATAAGTAAGAACAGAGTCTTGGAGATTATATTTAAAATAATCTAACCATTCTTCTTCTGAAATCTTAGAAGAATGCTTATGATCAAAATCTATTTTATTTTCACTTAAAAGTTCAGAGGCAACTTCATCTAAACCAAGAGTTTCTGATTTTAAATACTGTGAATAGATTGTTTCAATAAATCTGAACAAGTCAATATGCACTATTCCTGTAATTCTTGCTGATGGATATTTTCCTCGGGCAAATACAGGTTTTTTATTGTCTATTCCTAAGGAGAAATCTACTTTATGGAATTCTGCTCTTGCTCTTAAGTAAGGCAAGTCAAAACCATCTGAAAAATATCCCACAAGAATATCTGGACTTATTTTTTTCACATTTTCAACAAATGCCTCTATCATGCTTGCTTCATCTTTGTAAAATTCAACAAAATCCATGTCTTTTGTCCTAGCCACTTTTTTCCATGTAAGAACTTTCTGAAAGTTCTTTGAAACTAGTGAAATCATGACGATTTCACCTTGGCCGATTTCAAATTCATCTGCTTCTATGTCAAAAGCAAGTATTTTTGGCTCAATCTCTTTTTCATGTTCAATCTTCTGTATTTTTTCAGCTTTGATGCAGATATCTACATCTAAAATCGAATCTATGCCTGAAAATTCTTCTGAATTGCTCAAGATTTCTCCTGAAACCTTGAAATAATCTAAAGGAGTTATTTTTTTATCAAGAATATACTTAGTAATAAGGTTAATGTCATATTCTCTTCTGCATTCTATTTCAGGAAAATCAAGTTTGTCTGCAATTGCATGGCCGTCTTTGTAATTAGTTATGAATATCTTTATCGCTTTTACCTTTTTTCCAAGAAAGTTTTTTTCATGAACCTCTGTCTTCTCTACTTTTGTCCTTCTTTCTGAATCCTCTAATTTGATTGACTCTATTTTCTTTCTTAGTTCACTTATCTTCTTCTCATTTAGATTTTCTTTTAAGATAACCCAGAAAAAAGGCTCAAATGAGTCAATTACACAAATTCTCTGATTTTTTTCATTTCTTCCGATAATCTGGATAAAATTCCTTCCTTGATAATCAAAATATCCATAATCTAGAGGTATAAATTTAAGTTCCATAAATCTTTAAATCACTTAAGATTATAAAATTATTGCATGATGGAAAGGTTTAAAAGGCATAGTTACTAGTTAATAGTAACAAAATACTAAAATGAGAAGCAGATTTTTTAGAAACATAGCTGAAGGAATTCAAGATATTGGATATGCAATAGAAGATGCAACCAGATGGATTGATAATGCAGCTGAATGGATTGAAAGACACAAAAGAGCCACAATTGGTGGAATTTTAACTGTTGGTGTTTTGTGCGGCGGATTAATTGTAAATGATGGTATTCAAACTAGCAAGCAAATCGCTAGATTATATCAAGGAGATGTAAGCACCTCTACAGCCCTACTTAAACAAGGAAAAATCGCTGATGCATATGGGGTAGCTAGACGGGCATTATATGAAATGGCAACAAAAAGAAGGGCACATGATTTATGTGTTCTTTCTAGAGAGTATACGAGAACAGCAGATACCTTAACAACAATAACAGATAATTGCCAAGCAGAAGCTAGAAAACAAGGAATTGAATTAACTTTTTGGGTTAATAATTAATTCTGAATTATATTATTTTTCACACAAGTTCTTATAAATAATAGATCATATCTTCTTCAAGAGCGTGATTAAAATGATTGAAAGTCTAGAAAGCAGACTTGCTAGAGTTTGTGAAACTATTCCAACACTTCCACAGACTCTTAAAGGTCTTATCCTAGCACAGCCAACACTTGATCCAAGACAGCATAAAGAAGAGATGCCCAGATTAAAAGACCAGAATCTAGTTCCAAGGATAATCTATTTCTTTCAAGAATTGGGAGTATCGTTTTCCTTAACAAATGAAAATCTCTTTACTGCTATAAACAAACATCCGCTGAAAAGAGTCTATTATGGCTTGTTGACTGAAGATGATAAAAAAAGCGCAACATATGTTCATTTTCCTGCTGAATTGATAAATAGTCTTACTGATTGGGAAAAAATCTATTTTTTTGCAGGAAGATTTTGTAAAGGAGACAAACCATTAATTGTAACTGATAAGAGATTTGATGAATTTCCTGTAAATCTAGACAGCAAACAACAGCTCTATCTTCTTGTTGCCGAATATTTAATAGCAGGAATTAATATATTGAAAAGCAAGCATAGAGAAGTTTTTCATTATGAATTAAGCCCCCCATATGAAAAAGATGTTCTAAAAGATTGTGTGGATATAAAAAGAAAATATCTTTCTAAGTCAAAGATAGATGATCATGGAAATCTGAAAATAAGGGCAAGGCCAGAACAGCTTTATTTTGATGGCTGGGAACCCTCACATCTAAATCCTAAAACAGGGAAAAGAAGAAGGTATAAAAGAAGAAGGTAAAATATTTAAGTTTTTGATTCTTATAAAAAAATGGGCTTACAAATAGGGGAGTTAGTTCCTAGGAAGAGTATAAAGATAAGTGAATTGAAAGGCAAAATAATCGCTGTAGATGCTTTTAACACAATCTATCAGTTCTTGTCAAATATAAGGCAGATGGATGGAACACCATTGATGGATTCTAAAGGAAGGATAACTTCACACTTATCTGGACTTTTTTATAGAACAAGTAATCTGATGTCCAGGGGAATAAAACTAGTTTTTGTTTTTGATGGAAAACCTAGTGAACTTAAATATAAGACTAACAGAGAGAGGAGTGAAAGAAAAACAGATGCTGAAAAAAAATACTATGAAGCTAAAAAAGAGGGTAAGGAAGAGGATATGCTGAAATATTCGAGACAGACTGTCAAAATCACAGATGAGATAATTGAAGAGAGCAAGGAACTGATAAGGGCTTTGGGATTGCCTGTAATTCAGGCTCCTGAAGAAGGAGAAGCGCAGGCTGCTTTCTTATCTAAAAAAGAATGTTTTGCCGTAGCTAGCCAGGATTATGACTCTTTGTTATTCGGAGCTCCGAACATAATCCAAAATCTGACTCTGGCAAAAAAAAGAAGAGTCGCTTCAGGCGCATATATCCCAGTTGAACCTGAATTAATCGAATTAGAGAAAGTCTTGAATTCTCTGCAGATAAATCACGAACAACTGATATGTTTAGGGATTTTATCTGGGACTGATTTCAATCCTGGAGGAATAAGGGGAATAGGTCCAAAAAAAGCCCTGACATTAGTTCAGAAATATAAACAACCGTATTTAATATTCCAGGCAGTTGAAAAACAATTGCTGCAAGAGGGCAAGGAAATGGAATTTGACTGGCAGGAAATTTTTTCTTTATTCAAAAAACCAAATGTGATAAAAGAGTATAAGATAGAATTCAAGGAATTTGATGAAGAAAAAATAAAAAGAGTTCTATGTGAGAGGCATGATTTTTCAGCTGAAAGAGTTGACAGCGCTCTAGAAAAACTTAAAGAAGCTAAAGAGATGAACAAGCAGAAAGCCCTAGATCAATGGTTTGGTTGAGAGGTAAGTCCAGATTAATCGATGATAAAAACACGCTGTGCTAAAGCAGTTTTTAATAAGACAAAGCGCAGAATGCATTAAGGCGCATAAAATTCTAATAGTAATTTTAATAACTAAAAGCTGTTTAGTAAACTATTTTCCTTTCCATAAAAGAGATTATTACTGCTACTACGCCCATAATCAAGAATAAAGAAAAATAAAGTGTTGGTGAGGCTGGAACAGAAGATATTTTCTCACCTATTGCTAAACCGACAATTGACATGGGAATCGAATTTTTTACTAGGGCTAAAAGGGCTAATAAAGCAGTTATAAATCCAAATAGCATTAAAACAAACCTTGGTCTCATTTTTTATTTTTTTGTATTTTTATTGTAGTTGTAAGTGAGCATATAGTTAGTTTGTTGTAGTTTTGTTTGTGCGCACAGCAACAATTGAACAAACTAATTCGTATTTGGATTTAACCCTACAATGACCATGACTATTGCTAAAACTCCATTAGCAATGACATAAATCACTAGATTCGTTGGCATGACTCCTAAAAAAGAGCCGGTTATATTAAATGCTAATAGTGTTGCTATTGCATTGACTGCTATAAAAAGTATACCGAACAAAACCAACCAGGTTTTTGCCATTATCATTTTTTTGTTCCTCTTTTATTTATTATTTGATTTAGTATCTTTTATTTATAAACTTAACTTAACGTCTAGGCATCTTGCTAGTCAATGCCCTCATCTCAGAATCTAATGACCTTAATCTCTGCTTGTATCTGTTCATCTCTGTTCTTATTCTTTGAATCCTATTATTTACATCTCTAAGATGAATTTGAATTCCTCCACGAAGCTCTGGATGAGTTCTTGTTTGTCTTAATTCTCTTTGAAGAGTTGCTCTCTGACGCATATAATCTCTGAGATTTCTATCGACACCACGCATCTCTCCTTGCACACGTTCTTTTTCTCTTCTTTTTTCCAAGTACTGCCTTTCATAATGTTCTCTTAACCTTAAATTTTGCTGCTGGTTTGCTTGTCCTTGCTGCTGTTGTCCAGGCTGATGAGTCAGTTGTCCTTGATGTGCTAATCCAGGCAATACATTAATCCTTATCTGCCTAGTCTGAACTCTTATACTTCGCTCATCTATAAAGAAAATACGTGCCATGAAAGTGCCTTGCGGGCGATAAGTATGGGTTCCAGTCCTATTTCCTCTTATTTGAATTCCTCTTTCAAGACTTAAAACAACTTGGTGAACATTTGCTCCAGAACTCCAACTGAAAGTAATTGGAACATTCTGTCCTACAGAAGCTCTATTAACAGTGAATGTATAGTGTTGTCCTTGCTGTCTTTGTTGTTGTGGGCCTGGTTGATTAGGGCCTTGCTGTTGAGGTCCTCCCCTGATTGTTACTTGGACTACTGAACGATTTGAAAGCATGCCCTGATTATTTCTTGCTCTTGCTGCAAAAGTAACTGGATTCTGAACATTTGGAATTATTAAATTTCTTGGACCATTGGGAAATTGGAAAACTCTGTTCAGGCCACGATTACTGATAATCTGTATTCTTCCTCGAGGAATATTTGTCTGCCAGACAAGATTAACATTTGTTCTAGGTGGAATATTTAATAGCCTTTGACGACCATTTGCAAAAAGAACTATCCATGGCCTGCCTCTTTGTTGCGGGCCTGGTCTTGGCTGATTTGGACGGGGTTGTGGGCCTGGTCTTGGCTGATTTGGACGGGGTTGTGGGCCTGGCTGCTGACCAATAGGTCTTAAATGAAAGTCTTGACGTGTTGCTCTTCCAGCATTTATCATGACATTATATTCATCAGAATCATAACCTGATGCATTTGCAACAACTCTGTAATTTGGTCTTCTCAAAGGCCATCTTCTTAAAGGATTTCTGAATCTTCTTCCAGGCAATGTCAAACTATAATGACCAGAAGCATCTGTCATCGCTGATTGACCAACTCTTCCACCATGAACTTCAACACTTGCTCCGGAAATTCCAGTGCCAGTTGTCCTATCTCTTACATAACCTGTCAGATTTCCTGGATTCCCGTCATTCTCTCCTCTTCTCCTTCCTCCATCTCTTCCTTGACCCTGTCTGTTATCTCTTCTGAATAATTTTATTACCCACTTGATCAATCTTATCAAGCATATAATCAAGATTATTATTGCCAAAACATCTAAAACTTGGCATACATTATCAGGCAAGCCACCTACAGGAGGACAGACTTCTTTATGTATGAATGCTAACCAAGCAACAGAAGAAACACCTAAAATCCAAAAAACTATTCCAGTTCCTGCGCCCCCTCTTCTAGTTAATCTGAAAACTAATATTGCTATGGCAACAACAAAGATTATCAGAAGCCAGACTCCAATTTTTGATAAGAATGCTCCAAAATAGTATGTAACTCCAAGACTAGCTCCTAATCCTACGACAATTGCTATTATGACTGCTGCACCATAACTTCCTCGGAATACGTCCCTGAATATCATTAAAACAAAGTTGAATACTAATAAGAAAAGCAAAGCAGCGTTTACCCATGGACTTTCTACTATTGATTGTATTGATAAAAATGCAGCCGAAGAATTAGATATAATTAACAGAAGTAGTGCTAGTGCTAAAAAAACCAAAATGCCTCTTTTGAATTTCATCATATAAGATAGATAATCTAAATTTAAAAATATATCTAATCATTCATAGGAGATTTGCTCTAAGAATAATCAACAAGACAGATAAAATCAAGATAAAAAATCCAAAAACCAGCTCATCTTGTGCTTTCAGTTTATTCCTCTTGACAAGTTTTCTCCATTTATCCGGATAGGGCCCGAGATGAGAATTTTTTAAGACTTCAATCTTCTCTTTCTTATCAAGGTCTTAATTCAAGGATTAATTTTTCCTTTTCAAGTTTCCAGTTTTTTATCAAAAAAGGAACTGGAATCAGTTTGAAATAAGCTTGCTTATCTGAAAACGCCCTAACCTCGATGCTATTTTGCAGTTTTTCAATGAAAAGATTCTTATCATCCTTGACACCTGGAAGAGAGATTTCATAGATAATCCTATCAGTTAATCTCCTTACAGTTGTTTCAGGTTCTTGTTTTGGTAATTTTGATATCTTTTCAGCTTGTTTATCCTGGATTTTAGGAAGTTTTTTTTCTTTTTCCTTGATATTTTCCATAGACTCATCCTTATATTGGACATTGTTTCCACCTAACTGCCTAACTTTTATTATGGGCTCTCCTTCTGGAGTTGAATTTATGCTTATACTAAGGCCTGTCCTTATCACCTTTGGGCCTTTTTCTTTGGATAATTCATTATCATATTCCTGGAATTGCTTGTCAATGTCCTTAACCATCTTTTTAACTAGACTCTCAAATGGAAATTTCATTATGAAAGGCATATCAAATGCTTTTTCAAAATCCTTCATTATTGCATTCACTTGCTTATCTCGTGCTTTTTCATAAATTATCCTTTCCTGGATATCTCTTCCACAATAAGGACAAAATTCGAATTTCTTATCGATCTTTTTACCGCAAGTGCACTTTATTTTTTTGTTAAACATATGAACATTTAGCTTAGAGGATTTATAAAGATTGTTCATATGAAGCCTATTTTTTAATCCGTATTTTGTTACTGGTATATAGTAGTAACAACCGAAAGGTTTATAAAGGAGAAAGTATTACATATATTGTGATTAAAAATGGTTAAACAACTTTCAGCATTGGAACAAACACTATCTCATCCCAGTGTATTGAGACTAGCTTCAGCCGCATATTCTGCTACAAAAGCTGGCGGAATGGATGAAGAGGTCAAATATAGGGTTGGGAATCAGGAACTACAATTGGTAGATTTCAATGGTCCAATCAGCTATGGAAGAATTCTTGAAAGACAAGTATCAGAACTTGTAAAGAGAGAATTGAAGAATGCTGGACAAGGTGGATTAGCAGATCTTGTTTCTGGAAACGTACAAGAACTACAATTGATTACTCAGAAGATAATGGAGAAGAGAAGCGTCGGAGATGTAATCGCAGAAGCTGAGAGATGTGGAATGGATGTTTCTGCATTGAAGAACTACAGAACAAGCGAAAACTTCAACAGCACTCTTGAAAAGTTATCTAAAGCAAAAGATCCACAATCTCAAGAACTTGCAAAAGCATTGGCTGCTTGTGATACCTATGTTTCATACCAATTTAAGATGAAACTAGACCAAGAAGCATACAAGATGCATACTTCATATGCATTGAAGAGATTGAAGGCTGCAAATGCTCCAGAAGATAGTGAATTGGGAAAAGCTTATAAGGACTTGCTAGCTCTAGAGAAGACTCAGAAGCAGCAAAGCGAATTAAAAGCAAAGATCCCATATCTACAGAAGCAATTTGATGCCCCAACAAACTATGCTTTAGCAGCTTAATAATTTTTTAATTTTTTATCTTTTTTCTAATTTTTAATTATCTGTAAGTATAATTTATCTTAAGGTTTTGAACACTGACTTTAGAATTCTTTATTGTTTCACTCTTAGTTAGAATAATTTTTTATCTTTTTTCTAATTTTTAATTATCTTTTTTCAGAATCTATAATTCTATTGACTATTCTAGCCATTTCTCTTAAGAATAAGTCTGTTTTTTTCTGTAAAATGTCTAATTCAGAAGCGCTTATCTCTTTTCTTGTTCCATGTAAGATGTCATGCATCAGATGATAGACCTCTTCATACCAGGATACGTATTTTGGGTCAAGCATCTTTTTAGAAACAAATGTCCCTCTGAGATATTCTGGAATTTGTTCTGGGCTTGGGGGCATGTTCTTGGCTGCTATTAAGGCAGCATGGCTAGAATCTACCATTGTCCAGTATATTCCCTCTACACCATTGATTAATGAGGCCCTTGTCCTTGCTAAATGCATAGGGGCTCTTTGCAGCATGATATATATAGATTCGGGAGTGCTCCTTATTTTTCCTTGATTCAACAATACTTTCAATGGATTAAAAAAACCGCCAAAATCAATCAATGGCTGGCCATAACGAAGAACATTGATTATTAAAGGATCTCCTCTAAGTAATTCCTGCCACCATGTTGATAATCTTACTGTATTGATATGCAATGGCCTTATGTAGGGATTCTGCCTTATCAACTTGCCTAG
>Ga0233423_10001515_pt1 | contig 11617 bp, 9 predicted proteins | sample Watercolumn_Mata_FD_180713 | JGI IMG/M metagenome (GOLD analysis project Ga0233423, IMG submission 180713) | Freshwater microbial communities from Lake Matano, South Sulawesi, Indonesia - Watercolumn_Matano_2014_112_MG | ecosystem: Environmental > Aquatic > Freshwater > Lake | place: Indonesia... | reverse complement strand
TGTCGCTTCAGTCGTATTGAGCGAGCCATCGGGCATTGGCCGGAGCTCTCGGGCCATCTCGTCCGCCTCAGCACTTTCCCCTGTCATATTGTCTTTCCTGGGGCTTATTAGCTTGTGTCCGCCCCAATCCTGGTAGATCGTCCAATCAGGGTCATGCAAGATGCTGGATCTAAAACTGAGCGTCGCACTTGCGGCCTTGCCGATCGGCTCTAGCATAGCTTCGATAGATTTGCGCTCATAACAATAATAGAAAAAACGGCGGGTGCCTTCTTTGGTATGGTAGGCATCCAGCACCCTCCTGCCCAGATCGCCTCTTATCATCTGGGCATCGATGGCATTTCTCAAGGACCAATGCTCCCATTGGGATTTTTTGCTCATGCTCTCACAATCATTGTTGTGGACAGTCACGCACAAGCAATACTGCGCCTTAGCCAAATCTAGGTCTTCGTGAGCTCTCCTGCCGATATTGGTAATCCAGATCTGGCCGTCAATGTACTTGTCCGCCAATTCCCAGTCAAAAAAGTCGATCTGGGGCAAGGCTTCGTCATTTTCGGACAACCATCTTTCCCAGACCAGATCAGGTTGATTTTGGTCTGCAAGAGAGGATCTAAAAATATTTTGCCATCGTTCGGCCTGCTCGCGATCGCCTTTGCCACCATAGGCGAGGCTCATTAAATGCGCGGTCTTGCTAAAGATCGAAGCGATTGTGCTTTGTGCATGAGGAAAGTGCGGGATTCTGTAACTTTCTTCGATTTTTTCCGGGCTATTTCTGCCGAGAAAGTCATCAATAAGCCCGAGTGAGCTTTTGCAATTTTGCAAGACTTGGTCGTATTGGCCGGATTGCAGAGCAATGTGCGCCATTATCTCGTAGCCTGCACAACGTTCGGGCATGAGGCTGCCAAAATAATACGGCTCGAATATTTGTCTCTGGCTATCGCCAAGAGCAATATCGAGCGCTATTGGATGATTGTCCAATTCCTCAAAAAATCTCTCCGCCTGCATCCTCGCTGTAATGAGATCCTGGGCTTCGAGAGACTCTATTGCTTGATGCAGGTGGATCTGGAATGGGAGCAAGGAATTTTACTCTGGGACTTATTTACTATCAATAAGAGGGTTAGGCAGTATAAATGGCAATGCGCTCTGGTCCGATGGCTTGAGAAATTCTACTTCGCGCACCAGGAGGCTGGGGGTGACTACAGTCGAACCTTCGCCAAGACTCATATTGAGTCCATCGCTCTGGTAGGCTGTGGTATCGTCACCGGTTACCTCGATATCGCGTAGCACTCTGAGATTGACCTTGCCAAATTGGGCTTGGCGCACTAGAGTCTCGCTGCCATCCTCGCAAGAGACTTTGTATACGATCACTGGGCTGGCTAGTGAAATCTCTCCACCTGAGGCAAACATGGACATGACAGTGCTCATCATGGATTTGAGCTCAAACATCGAGGAGCCGACACCAGCGAGTCGCCTGATGATATAGACTTCTTTGAGCCCGTCTTCCCGACCCATCTCGATCAATTTGGATTTGAGATTGTCTTTGGAGATTGACTGTTCGGAAATGAGATATAGATTGCTCGAAACTCCTGCAGAGCCCCTTGCGTGCCCATTGCTATTTTTGATCTCCTTAGTTGGGGTGCGGTTCATTGCAAAAGTCTTTAAAAAGCCTTTGTCCACCAGGGTGATTTTTTGTGCTTCTACACCTTCTTCGTCCACCTTGTAGGCAGTGAGGATTTTTTTGCCTTTAAAACTATCTGTCAGAGGATCGTCTATGATCGAGATAAACTTGGGCAAAATGCGCGTCTCTAGCTTATCGGTGAAAGGATTTTTGCCAAACGATCCTAGATTGAGTCCTGACTTGCTCAGGCTCTCGGCGCTGTGCCCTAGATTGCCTTGCAGGACGCCTGAGATAAAGCCGGCAGCAGCCTCTCCTTCAAAGAGTACTGGGCCTCTGTATTGATCTGCCTCAGGTGCCTTGCTCAGGGCCATCAAACGAGAAGCCAGTGCTTCTGCTTTTTTTTCGAGCTCTGCATATGGTGGCAGATCTTTTTGGCTCTCGGCAAATATGGTCTCCGAATCGGCGATTGTATTGCCATCCTTGTCCAGTACGGCGCCAATGATTGAAATACGACAGGAAACATTTGGAATGAGGTTTTGTGTGCCTTCTGAATTGATAAACCAGCGGGTATCCGCCTGGGCATTAAAACTCACCACGGATTTGATCACATCGGGGTATTTTTTAAAGGTGGCAGAGAGTTTGCGGATAATCTCGCTGGCTTCTGTTTGATCCACATCGAGCTTGGCCGGAGCTTTGATCAAACGGGTGGGACTTTCTTTGGAAAATGAATCGGGCATATCCTTGACTGGATTGTTTTTTAGATAAGCTTTTTTGTTTGCCAGCGACTCGATCGCTCTTTTGTAAGCCTTATCCGTTTTAAGCCAGATCTCGTGCCTGATGGCGTCATAATCGTCATCGGCTGTAATGGCCTGGCTAGTGCCGCCTGATTCTAGTCCGCGCAACAGTCCACCAAGCGCACCATATCCAGTGGCATTGGCACTGTCCAATTTGTAGTCGCCTTCTCTTAGCTCCACTTTGAGAGTACGATCAAAATTGCGATCTTTGCTGCAGATGGCGCCCATTGATGCAGAAACATTGAATCTCTCTTTTTGCTTGATTGTATAGGCGATAAAGTAAGGAGGAGGGTAGTCGGGAGTCTTGAGGTCCTTCATCGATCGGGCGAGCTCGTCTCTCATCGCTTTGAAGATAGGATCATAACTAGACTCAGTCTGGCCGAGGTTCTTTGCTGTGTCCTTTGCTGTGTCCTTTGCTGTGTCCTGCGCCATTGCCGATACCGAGCCAGTCAGCAACAGGCCTATGGACAGGGCTATAGACACGCGAGCCAAGAGACGTGAAATATATGATCTGTGCATTTTATTTTTGAGTCTCCTCGGTCTGTTTGGCTGCAAGCGGCGGTGGGAGGAGCGGTGGTTTGTCCTGATCTTTGTTTTGCAACTCTACCTCGATGGTGTCCACCAGGAGGCTTGGGCTATTGGCCGATACCGGTACCCAGCCTGATTCTGCGCCACAGGTGCCGTTAAAAGTATCGTCGTCATCTGCAGCGCATCGGATACGTTCGAGAGAAGTCAGGGGCGTGCCTACTAGATCTACTCCACGCAATAGCTCGTCTGGCCTGCCATCTGCGTATACCCTCCAGACCCTGAGTGGCAAAAGCTTAAATGATTGAGGAAAAAAGGTCTGTGTCATGGTAAATCCGCCGGCGATCTCGTCAAAGATGAGCCCATAAGGCTTGCCTTGCTTTTTGATCTCAGCGACCAGCATTTGGCGCAGCTCCTCGTAAGGGACCTTTTTGCTGGACTCCACGATCAGATTGCCTTGTCTTGCAACAGGCGCATGCCCATGCGAGCACCTGCCGTGGCCATTGCTTGTGGACACGCCTTTGATCGGCGATCTACCCATCAGATAGGTCTTTAGTACGCCATCTTTGACGAGAGTGACTTTTTGAGCCGGGACGCCTTCGTCGTCGTATTTGTAGTAGCCATTGAGGACCTTTTTGCCAAAGACCTGTCTGGTCGGATCGTCTACGACCGAGATAAAGCTTGGCATGATTTGCGTATCGAGCTTTTTGGCAAAAGTACGGCCTTCTGATTCGTCTTTTTGACGGTGGCCTTCGATACGGTGTCCGAAGATCTCGTGAAAAAATACACCAGCAGCCTTGGAACGCAAAATGGCTGGTCCGACATAGGGTTCGGCACGTTTGGCTGATCGCAATGCCACTACATCGGCCGCCAATTTTTCGACCATCTTTTCCATAGAGGCGCGATCCGGCAATTGATCCAGGCTGGAGGCCTCGACCCCGTCATATAGCCATAGCTTCATGCCGTCGTCGGCAGTGGCATTGGCCAAAGCCGATATCCGGTATTGCAAGCGCGAGTCCTCGATATTGGTGCCTTCGCTGGTGACTAGTGTCCTTTTGACCTTGCTGACTGTAAATGAAACATTGGAGTCTTGCACTTCTGGATATTTTTTGAAGATCGAGGAGAGTTGTTTGACTGTAGTTTCCCAGGCTGCTCTGTCGATATCCAGATATTTTGTTTGTGGCTCTGAATACTGATGTGGAGGTTCGAGCGAAAAATCATCCGACTTGTCTTCTTCTTCGACTCGCATGTTTTTGTCAGTTACGACCTTGCGATAATCGGACTGAGCCTGCTTGTAAGCGGCATCCGTGCGTTCCCAGAGGGCCACGCGGATAGCATCGCGATCGTCTTCGTTGGGAAAAATCACCGTGGAAGAACGGGACAAGATAGATCCTAGATCTAGAGAACCGCCTCTGATCTTGTGTGTATTGTCTACCTTTGGCGATCCGACTCTTAGATTGATATCGAGATATCTGTCGTGATCGGCATCTGAATGAGTGTAGAGCGCACCATAATCTGATTGCAGATCAAGCGAATAAACGTCGTATACGGCATAGGAAAGAAAATAGAGCGGGGCTTCTTTTTCGCCATCGACCTGGGCACCATTTTTGAGTTTGGCCATCCAGCGGTCCATTTCCTCACGCATTGCCTGCAAGAGCACGGATCCTTGCAAGGGCGGCTTGCTGCTCGCGGTCTTGTCCTTGCTTTTTGCATGGTGAGTTTTTTTATTGGACTTAGCCCGGGCAAAAGATGCAGAGGTCTTGGCTGGTGCAGTCTGCGCTGCTAATAGTGCTGCAGTGTCTGACTGGCTTATTGCCAGAGCGAGGCTGCAAGTAATTGGAAGCAGAGCAGATCTTGTCAGCCCCTGGCGCATATGCAAGGTCGAGTCCCCGATTAGTAACCCACAAATTATCGAAAATAATAGCGATTAAATCAAGTTTTGCCTTGATGCAGAGGGCGATCAGGATATTGGGTTGTTGTTGCCTTGAGATCAGCATCTAGAGCCACTCTCTCGTCAAAGACAAAGCACTCTCCTGTATAATGCTCCCCGCCCACAGTCTCAAAATACTTGAGGATGCCTCCATCTAACTGGTAGACGTGATCCACATCGATCTCCTGCATGTAAAGTGCGGCTTTTTCGCAGCGTATACCACCCGTGCAAAACGATACTATGGTCTTGCCTTCGAGCTCGCCTTGCGCTTTGCAAGAGGCGATGGCCTGAGGAAACTCTGTAAACTTTTGGATCTTGAAATCACGAGCTCCATTAAAGGTGCCGATCTCTACTTCGAAGGCATTGCGAGTATCGAGCATCAGGACGGGTCTACCCTCATCATCATGTCCGCGATCCAGCCAGGTCTTGAGTGTGGCTGCATCGACCGAGGGTGCACGTGTGGCTTCTGGACGGATCATTGGGTGACGCATGGTGATGATCTCGCGTGCAGTGCGCACGACCATCTTGCCAAAAGGTTGTCGGTCGGAAAAACTCTCCTTGACCTCGATATCGCCAAATCTACCCTCGAAAATCGGGTCGCCTCTCAAAAATCGCAAAAACTCTGCGATGTGATCGGGTGTGCCGGCCAGAAACAGATTGATACCTTCTTGTGAAACTATTACCGTGCCCTTGAGGCCGAGATAGTCGCATTTTTGCTTGAGCGCGTCCTTAAATAAGTCGGTATCGTGGATACCGATAAACTTGTAGGCGGCGATATTTGAGATCTGCATCGCCTGATTATAATATCTTTGAGCCTGTCTTGCTTCTACATCAAGACTTCGACATTGTCGCTCAAGCATGCCTCGAGAATGTTGAGTATTGCTGTGCCCTCGGAGACCTGGCGCTCTGCAATAATACGCAGATAGCTTGAGGCGACGTTTACATTTACCTTATCCAGGGATAGAGCCAGATAAAAATCTTGACGATTTGCCTGTGCATCATTATCTCGGCTTGCATCCAAAAGATGCAGGGGCTGAAAGGCATCATGGGCAAATGCAGGCGCACCTGAGACCTCGGCGCTGGACGAAAAGAGAAAGTCTATGACGCAGCGGTTTGCGTCGCCTTGCCATTAGTTGACTATTTTGGCCGTCAAAACACGCAGATTGCCCAGTTGAGGGACCATACGCTGCAAATCGACTCGCAATCTCTCGGCCAGTACCGAAAGATCTAAATCATCGACTGCGGAGCTCGCGTCTATTTGCGCGCCTTGCAGGCGATTGAGACGCAAAAATCTTACTGCTCCGCGCTCGGTGCTGGATTTTGACCGATTGACTCCAAAACTGCTCGTGCTCATGTCTTATCAGGCCTCATTGCAAAAATTTCGCCATGTGCAAATGCTGACTGGAGGCCAGCCAAAAAGTTGCCTGATTTTTTGCCCCTATTTTTTTTGAGCAGGCAGGTCTCGGCCGTCTGATCCTAGCTGTTTGCCCAGGTCTCCCACTATGTCGTTGATCAGGTCGACTCCCAGGGTGACTTCGTCTTCTGATTTTGCCCTGCGATAGCCCTTAGGCGGGTCAAAAAATGATGCCGGTACCTGTATCTTTTTAGCACTTTCTGTTTCGAGCTTGATGACGCGACCATGATGATTGAAGACTATGATACGCAAAGCCAATCTGCTGGCTAGCTTGCCAAAGGTAGTGGCAAAAAATGCCTCCATTTGCGGTGGCGGTACTATGTTGTCGTTAAAGTAATATAGGGCTTTAACGACTTTTGACTCTTTGTTTGTGCCTGTTCTGGTGACGGTCACGCACTTGGTTTTGAGGCCGGCAATCTCTGCAGGCTCGCCTGTGCCGGTGGTATAGGTATCTGGCAGGTAGGAAGCTTTGAGCATCTGGGCGCGCAAACCGAGATTTTTTGTATAAGCTGGTATAGAGCTGGTATAGATCATCTGGCGATCGTCGTTGAAAAAGTTGAGTTGCCAGTCTGGCGCCTGAGATGTGATGGCATATTTTGACTTTTTGTAGAGCGCTCTAAATCCATTTTTGCTCAGCCAGATCGTACGCTCACCCAGATTATTGTCTCTTTGCTTGAGCTCCCAAATGGTTTGTGTGCCTTGATTTTTTCCGGTAGAACCGGCGGGATTGGCGGCGGTTGGTAAAAGAGAAAATACTGTGAAAGCAATGCAAATACAGAAAGCTGAGATCAAATTCAATTGAGACATTGAGAGCGCTCGTCCCTTATGTTGCGAATCATTGACTTATGGATTGAATATTAGTTTAACAGTCGTGAGGTACATATCCTGCTAAAGCCCATAGAGTCGGTATTTTGAAATAAGTGCTCAAAATTTCATCATGTATAATCACCGCGCAAGCATATGCCCAACAGGAAAAGTACAGTCATGATAATCGTCAACGAATTGTCAAAGAGCTTTGGTAGTCGCACGCTCTTTGATAATGTCTCAGCCAAGTTTATCCCTGGTAATCGCTATGGCCTGACCGGTCCTAATGGTTGTGGCAAATCGACCTTCATGAAGATATTGTCTGGTGAGATAGAGGCCAGCAATAATGGCACGATCAGCCGCCCCAAGCATGTTGGCGTGCTAAAACAAAACCAGTTTGCCTATGATAACGAGCGCATCATCGATACAGTCATCATGGGCAACGAATTGCTCTGGCAGACCTTCAAGGAGCGTGACGCTCTCTGCGAAAAGCCTGATCTCACCGAAGCCGAGATGAATAGGCTAGGTGAACTCGAAGTGATCATTGCCGACGAGAATGGCTATAGCGCTGAGTTTGAAGCAGGGGAGATTTTGCGCGGGATCGGTATTGCCGATGATGACCACGAAAACCTCATGAGCACCTTGCCGACCGACTTTAAGTTTAGAGTCTTGCTTGCTCAGGCCTTATTTGGTGGAGCGGAGGCCTTGTTTCTCGACGAACCTACAAACCACCTGGACCTAGAAACCATACACTGGCTCGAGGAGTTTCTTGCGAGCTACGAAGGCGCGTTGATAGTCATTTCTCACGACAGACACTTTCTCAACTCGGTCTGCACTCATATCGCTGATATCGATTACGACACCATCATCGTCTATACCGGCAATTATGATGACATGGTCGAACAAAAAATGCAGGCTCGTGCCACCATCGAGTCCGCAAACAAGGACAAGGCCAAAAAAATAGCGCAACTACAAGAGTTTGTCGCTAGATTTGCTGCTGGTCAGCGCTCTTCGCAGGTGCAATCACGGCGCAAGGAGATAGCTAGATTGGCGCCGCAGGAGCTCAAGAGGTCCAATATCCAAAGGCCGTTTATCAGATTTGAGCAAGAAAAGCCCTCTGGGCGTGAGGTATTGATCGCACGCGGTATCTCCAAAGGATTTGACGGCAAGTTGCTCTTTGATAAGCTCGATCTCGAAATAGAGCGCGGTGACAAGGTCGCTATAATTGGCGCCAATGGCGTAGGTAAGACCACGCTCTTGCGTTGCTTGATGGGAGAGTTGCCTGTCGACAAGGGTACGGTCAAATGGACAGACAATGCGACCTGGTCATATTATCCTCAGGATTATCATGATGAGATCAAGCCGGGATTCACTGCTTTCGAATGGCTGATGCAATTTATGAAGGACGAGGGACAGCAATATGTTCGTGGCATACTCGGCCGCATGCTATTTTCGGGCGACGAAGCCGAAAAGGCCACCGGATCGCTTTCCGGAGGCGAAGCTGCTCGCTTATTGATGGGACGCATGATGATGCTCAAAAATCCAGTATTGATATTTGACGAGCCGACCAACCACCTGGATCTCGAAGCTGTGTCGGCACTGGGCGAAGGCTTGTCGACTTTTCCTGGTACGGTCTTTGTGGTCACCCATGACAGGGATCTGGTTTCAAACGTGGCGACCAAGATCATTGCCTTTACTCCGGATGGGCTTATCACTTTTACTGGCACCTATGACGAATATCTCGAGGATCACCCGCTCAAGCCTCTGGCCAATGCCAAACGCAAATAACAGATCCTCACAAAAAGAAAGGGGCAAGAGATCATCTCTTGTCTTGCCCCTTTCCCCTCTCTCAGTAAAACCGTCTTTTAAAACCAACTACCAGATGATGCGTCTCAATCCGCCTAGCAAGCCATTGCCGTAGCCATTGTTGTAATAACCATTGTTGTAGTAGCCGTTGTAATTGTTGTAATAACCGTTGTAGTTGTTGTTCCAGCCACGATGGCGGCCCCAGTTGTTATTGTTCCAACCGCCATTCCAATTATTGTTGCAATAATTGTTGCGCCATCTGTGGTGTCTTGCCTCAGCCGGTGCATTGAAGCCAAATGATACGGCTAGAGTAAGCAAAAGTGCTCCAAGAGCCATCACTCTTTTAGTGGTGTTGTTAAACGTGGATTTCATGACTGATCCTCCCAGTATTTATTTTTGCTGCATGAGCTTTGATCAATATCCAAAACCCACATTTCATCAGCAACTAGTTCTATGACGCCAGGGCAATGGGGGTGTTCCCTAAGTGCTAACTAAATTTTCAATAGCCCCTCGGTTAAGCCCTAGTCAGGCTTACGCAAGTTTTGAGACAGGTTTAATCGCTTTAATATATGTATGAGTAAAGAGATATCGGCTGCGGTTCTGTTGCTTCTGGTCGCGCTGCCCCTCAATATCGGGGTAGCCATCGCCGCTGGCGTGCCGGCCGAGAACGGCATTATCTCAGGCTTCATTGGTGCGGTCATCACTGGCATGGTCAGTCGTTGCCCGATGCTTGTATCCGGACCGGATGCCGGCATCGGTGCCCTGGTGCTCGAAATGCTGCAAAAGCATGGCCCGGCCGTGCTTGGCCCGCTCGTTCTCATCGCTGGCGTGCTGCAGCTGCTCATCGGTCTCAGTCGTCAGTCTCGGTGGTTTAGAGCGGTATCGCCTGCGGTGGTCAATGGCATGCTGGTCGGCATGGGCTTGCTCATTGTGGTCACTCAGTTTCACATCATGCTGGATGATTCGCCAAAAGAGACCGGACTTGCCAATCTTTTGCTCATCCCAGAAGCCATCAGCAAGGGTATATTTGCCGAGGGCCTCACACCACACCGTAGTGCTGCCTTGCTTGGCATGTTTTCGATCTTTATAGCCTATGCCTGGTCGCGTCTCCAATTTAAATGGTCCAAGATGCTGCCTCCAGCCCTGGTGGCTATAGTATTAGCGAGCCTGGTTGCCGAGTTGGCTGGTCTGTCCGTGCAAAAGGTCGCGCTGCCCGAAACCGTCAAGATCGCCTTTATGCCTTATCAAATGGATGGCTTGCTCAAGGCTCTGGTCGATCCAAACATCTGGTTATCTGCAGTCACTTTGACCTTTGTCATAAGCGTGCAGACTACCATCACTATCAATGCTCTCGAAAACTCGGGCAAGAATGAGCGCTTCAACTACGACCGAGAGCTCGTGGCACAGGGCACCGGCAACCTCATCGGTGGTCTCGTCGGTGCTCTGCCCGTCGCAGGGGTCTTATTGCGTAGCTCGGCTAATATGCAAAGTGGTGCAAGGACAAAAATCCCTAATATCGGCCATGGCATTATGATGATCCTGGCGGTTTTTATAATCCCGCGGACGCTCGAATACATACCTACAGGGGCACTGGCGGCCATCCTCGTCTATATTGGCTGCCGTATGATCCTTGGCATTCGCCAAAATCTCAAAAATTTCCCCCGTGAAGAATGGATAATATTAGCCCTCACGGTTGGGGCGATATTGTGCACCAATCTATTTACTGGGGTTTTGTTCGGCCTGGGCGCAGCTGTCGCAAAAGAGCTCTACAGGCTGCTCTATCTCGATATCAAACTCAAGCCTATTGCCAATCGCCAGGCTTCGGCCTTGATGCTGAGCGGGGCTGCCACCTTTGTCCATGTGCCTCGCATGATGCAGATCCTTGCTGATCTAGATCCCGAGCAAGAGCTGCATGTCCATCTCGAAAAGGTAACTTATATAGATCATGCAATGTTGCAGCTTTTGATGGAATGGGAGCTCGAACACCGAAACAAGCTTGTCATCGATTGGGACAATCTAGGTGCAAGCATCTCTCCACAAAAAAAATTGCCCGGCGTCAATCTGCAGGACAAGATTCCTCCCATAAGCGTTTAATGGAGCTGGACAGACATGACTAATATCACAAAAGGAATCAGGCTCTTGTTTCCTATCAAGGATATGGCTCACGGAGAGGCCGTCCAGGATCTGCTCTTTGCCAATCGAGAGCGTAGTTTTGAGTCGATCACCTTTTTGCATGTTGTGGATAAGGATCTGATGGGAGATCCTGCTTATAGCGCATTTGAAGCAATCAAGCGCATGCGCGGGCATGAGCGCAGTGTTGCCGACAGCCGGGCTTTTTTGCGCGATCTCGTTGCCCGTACCCAGCGTGAGCTCGATGTCGAGAATGTGGATTTTTGCGTCTTGAGCGATCATGACGTAGCCGGCTGTATTTTGCGCAAGGCCGAGCAGCTATGCTCGACCATGCTCATCCTGCTTGCTGACAATACATCCTTACAGGACAACTGGTTTAACACCAGTGTACTAAAAGTAGTGTTACGCAAAACGCCCGACGATCTCACTGTACATGTCATCAAAGGTCCTGTGCGGGGCGGCTTTCTTGCTAGTTTGACCTAGCCAGGACTTAAGGATAGGTCAAATGACCGATGGGCGTGTCCGGATCCTTCTCATATGTTGGGAGAGGGGCCCAATTGCTGAGGGATTTCTTTTTATATGACCAATTTACTAAGTAC
>Ga0233423_10001514_pt1 | contig 11618 bp, 10 predicted proteins | sample Watercolumn_Mata_FD_180713 | JGI IMG/M metagenome (GOLD analysis project Ga0233423, IMG submission 180713) | Freshwater microbial communities from Lake Matano, South Sulawesi, Indonesia - Watercolumn_Matano_2014_112_MG | ecosystem: Environmental > Aquatic > Freshwater > Lake | place: Indonesia... | reverse complement strand
GATTGCCTGCTCTTGAGGCTTGTTGAGTATTCTCAGGAGATCCCAGCTGTCACCGTTGTCTTTGCTTCGAATCAGGCCCTCGCTCGTTCCGGCGTATATCCACCCGGGCCTGTTTTTATCAACCGTCAGAACAGTGGGATTATCCATCAGGTTTTTTTTGTCCACCGGCAAGTTATTTCCAAGTTTTTCAAAGGTTTTTCCTCCATCTTTTGTCCGAATTATGCCGTCCTGAAAAATAGCGAAATAAGCTATCTGGGGGTTGGCGTAATCCACCGCTATCCTGTATATCGCCTTCTTGCTTTCTGTCCAGAAAAGATGGCGCCACGTCTCTCCCCCGTTTTCTGAAAATATTATTTGCCCCTGGTCGGTCCCGGCGAAAATTTCTTGGGAATTTTTCGGATTGAGAGCCAGGCTCAAAACAATTGATCCTCCGCTCGGCTCCGCGTATATTTCTTTCCACGTTCCTCCGGCGTCATCGGACTTGATTATTTTGGCGCGTCCGTCAATCACTGCTGTTGCATAGGCCGAGCTGGGATTGAGCGGGTCAATCGCCATTGAATATGTTTTCTCCGCCATCGTCTGGGAAGTATTGAGGGGCTGCCATTTTTCCCCCGCGTCGACGGTCTTGAAAATTCCGCTGGCCTTGGTGCCAATATACACTTCGTTTCCATTTTGGGGATTAACAGCGATGCTCAGAACATCCACTCCGCCAATGCTTCCTTTTTTTCCGTTTTGTTCCGCGTTCACTTTTTGAGAAAAAGTTTTTCCTCCATCATCTGAACGGAAAAACCCTCCGTCGCTGCCGCCCGAAACAAGCGAGCATCCGGAGAGAAAAACCGCCGCAAAGGCCGCAATAACGATATTTTTTGTTTTATTCATATGTTTCAATTTTATCACGAATCCAGATTCAGCATCAAATTTTCCCCAACAGCCTTGGAACTCGCATTTGTCTTCTCGAGCTGATTGACTGCCTCCCGTATACTTCCGATCAATCCGACTACTTTCCTGATTTTCGCCGAATTTTCCCCGCCCGTCATCAGTTTCCTGAGCCCTTCGGCCGCAACCGCTTCCCAGTCATTGAGAGTTTCAATCATGCCAATCTTGTCTTTGGAAATTTCTCCGGCATAATCAAGCCTTTCATGAATTTCCTCCTTGAAAATATTCCTGAACTTTTCCCGATTTTCCTCCTTCCATCCGGGAAGTTCCGTTTCGACAAAACGCAAAATGGCGCATCTCGAGGAAATCGTCGGCAGCACGGACTCAACACCGCTCGCAAGAAGAACGAAAAAAGTGCTTTCCGTCGGCTCTTCGAGGATTTTCAGCAAAGCATTTCCCGCTTCGGCGTTTATCCGCTCGGCCTTTTTTATCAGGCAAAATTTGCGCTCGAGCTCGAAAGGAAAAAATTTGAGCCGCTCCCGGGCTTTCCGGATTTGTTCTATGGAAATATTCTTTTCGCGAGTCCTTCCTTTTTTGTCTTCGACCGCTTCCGGCTCCAAAATGACGACATCCGGATGATTTTTCTCTCCGACCCTGCGCAAAAACTCCCCGTCTCCGGCTTTCCCTGCCAGCTTCGAAATGAAATACATCGCCGCTTCAAACTTTTCACCTTCCCCGGCTCCGAAAAACAAAAAAGAGTTCGGCCGCTTGGATGAAGCCGCCAGCCGGTCGAGATAGGTTTTTATTTTCAGGTCGATTTCCATGATTTATCTATTTTACCTTAATCCCCTGTTCAACAATTTTTTCAATCTCTCTCAAAAAATTCTCTTCAAATTTATCTTTTGAAAATTTTCCTGCTTGCTCTCTAATTTTTTCCGCGTCGTATTTCTCCTCATTCTCCATAAATCGCCGAATAGCGTCCGCCATGGCTTCGATTGTCGGCTCATTGAAAAATTCTCCCGTGACACCCTCGACGACCGTTTCCATTGCTCCTCCCTTTCGAAAAGCGACAACCGGTTTTCCGAAACTCATCGCTTCAACTGGTGCGATTCCAAAATCGTCTTCTCCCGGAAAAAGGAAGGCTCGGCAATTCGCATAATACTCTTTTATTTTTTTATCCGGCTTCCATCCCAAAAATTTTGTTTTCGGACCGGCAATCGATTTCAAATGCCTCAAATATTTTGGCGAACCTTCACCTATCACAGCAAGCGGAAGATTCAACTTATTCATCACTTCAATCGCCACTTCGATTTTTTTGTACGGCGAAAGCCGGGAAACAATCAAAAAATATCTGCCTCGGTTTTCCTCCTCCGGCTGGCGGATTACCGTTTCCACCGGCGGATAAACGACCGCGCTCTCGCGCCCATAATACTTCTTTATTTTTGCCTGTGTCGCGCGCGAATTGGCAACAAAGAAATCAACTCTGTCCGCCGCCACCCTGTCCCACATTCGGATATAATTGAGAAGAAGCCGCGCCAAAACTTTTTTCTTAGAGCCCAGCCCCTGTTCGTCGAGATATTTTTCGTTCCAGTCCCAGGAATACCTCATCGGGCTGTGGCAGTAGCAAATATGAATCGTCTTCGGCTTCACGATGATGCCTTTCGCGAACGCGCTTGATGAGGATATCACGACATCGAAATCGCGAAGGTTGAATGTTTCCGGCGCCGTTGGCATGAGCGGCAAGAGCCACTTGTGTCTTTTTTTGAGAAACTTTGGAAATTTCTGAAAGAATGACGGCCGGATATCGGCGCCAGAAAATTTTCCCCGCATTTTCGCCGGGTCGTATAGCAAAGTATAAATCGGAGAGCCAGGAAACATTTCGTGAAGCGCCATCAAAACCCTCTCCGCTCCGCCGTACTGGTTGAGAAAATCATGAACGAGGGCGATTTTACATTTTTTTATATTCATGTTAGGTTTTGTCATAAGGTTATTTTGGACACACGCAAGGAGGAAAAGCAATGGAAGTATCCGCTTACGCCGAATTCTACGTCACGGTCACTCAGGAGGAATACGAACTGATCAAGGCCAAAATCAGCGATCAGTTCCACGAAATCGAGCGGGTGGGAGACAAAATCCTCCTGACCATGGTCGAAAGAGGATCTGTCGAAAAAATCAGGGACTGGCTCGTCAAAATGAATACTGCCGCGTCATTCCTCAAGGATGACCTCGAAACAGCCAGAAAAACCTTGGGCAAAGATCTTTTCAATCAAAAGTTTCAGGTAGAGGACTCATGAACTTACCGGCCGTAGGCCAAATCAACCCGGACCTGCTCAAAACATTATTATTGAGTCGATCCGGTTTTTTATTTTCGGAGAAACGAATTATTCTCTTACTACAATATATTGTAGTAAGCATTTTCTCGGCAAATATTAAGCGAAAATTTTCCTTACTACGATATATCGTAGTAAAATATCCGAATTGCCAATTACAAATTAAGAATTATTTCCGCTATCTCCTTCGCGCACTTCTCCCACGAAAACCTCTTTACGTTCCTATGTCCGTTTTCTATTATAACATTCCTTCCAACTTCGTAAGAAATCAGGCCGTGAACCGCTTCGGCAATATCTAACGGATCCTTTGGATCAACTAAGATTGAGGATGTCTCCCCCGCCACTTCCGGCATTGAGGAAACATTCGATGTGACAACCGGAGTCCCCAAGCTTTGAGCTTCAAGGATCGGCAAGCCAAACCCTTCATAGAATGTCGGGAACAAAAAAACGTCCGCATTTCTGATGAGCTCGAATTTCTCCTCGTCACTCACATATCCGGGCAAAACAATGTCTTCCGTATATTTACTATTTTTTATTTTATATTCTATATACTCCTTCCCGTATCCGAATTTCCCCGCCAAAACCAACTTGTGCGGCAAATTGTATTTTTCTTTTAGCGCCTCGAATGCAGAAATTATTCCGCAAATATTTTTCCTCTCTTCTAATCTGCCAACAAACAACAAGTATGGAGTATGGAGTATGGAGTATGGAGTATTTTTTAAATTTAATTTGGAGTTTGGAGTTTGGAGTTTGGAGTTGTCATTGCTGTATCCTTCATAAATAACTTTTATCTTATTCTCGGGAACATTATAGAGTTTTATCAGGTCTTTCTTTGTATTCTCGCTCACGGCGATGATTCTCTTCGCCCATTTGCAGGAATTTTTTATCACAAAACGCATGTATGTTCTCTGCCAGAAAGAATAAGCTTTTGGACAGAATTCGTATTCGAGCCCATGGATCGTGACAATGGTATTTCGGGGATGGATCAAGGGCACCGTGTGTGCCGGAACAAACAGTGCGTCCGGCCTGCGAAGCAGCATTTCGAGCGACAGCCGGATCTGCGTCCAAAAAATTGGCGCGCGGATATTCTTTATTTTCCAATTTCCCGGCAATTCGAAATCCGGAGTGATATTGATCGCCGGATTGCAATACAAAATCACGTCCTCGTTTTCTAAATGTTCTCGAAGATGCTTAATCACCTGATAGGAATATTCCTCAATTCCGGTTTTGTTTTTCTGAAATGCGCGCGAAGCGTCGATTCCAATGACCATAAGCGTAAAACTAAAAACTAAAAGCGAAAAACTTTGGAACTCGCTACGCTCATGATTTATTTAAAATAATAAAGTCGCGAAGCGACACCATAGTTTTTAGCTTTGACATTTGCGTTTTGAGTTAAATCATTTACTTAGCATAATGGTCCTTTTGTACATCTCCAAATGTTCAAGCGCGATTCCCGTTCCCTTTGCGACACAGAGCAACGGATTATCTGCGACATAGCAGGGCACACCGGTCGTCTTTGTGATCAATTGGTCGAGGTTTCGGAGCAATGCCCCTCCGCCGGAAAGAATCATCCCCTTGTCGATCACATCCGCCGCGAGTTCTGGTGGAGTCTCTTGGAGAACTTTCTTGATCGCGTTTATTATCTCACGAAGCTCATCTTGAATCGCCTCGGTGATTTCATTCGCCGAAACGCGGATTGTCTTCGGAAGCCCGGCAATGAGGTCGCGGCCGCGAACTTCCGCATATTCATCCTTCGTTTGAGGTAAAGCGCTTCCGATCGCAATTTTGATTTCTTCCGCCGTCCGCTCGCCAATCGCCAATCCGTGTTTCTTTTTGATGAAATCCGTGATTGCCTGATCGATTTTGTTCCCTCCCACGCGAGCACTTGTGGCCGCCACAACTCCGCCAAGAGAGATTATTGCCACTTCACTCGTACCTCCTCCGATATCGACGATCATGTTTCCGGCCGCGCTGTTGATTGGGATACCCGCCCCGATCGCTGCCAAAATCGGCTCTTTGACCACATAAGCTGTCTTCGCCCCGGCCTTTACTGCCGCGTCGATCACGGCCCTTCTTTCCGTTGATGTGATCCCCGCTGGTATGGAAACCATGACTTCCGGCCGGACTAGCCGAAAGCCCCCACTAACCTTGTTTATGAAGTAGCGAAGCATTGCCTCCGTAATCCGATAATCCGCAATTACACCGTCTTTTAGGGGCCTTTGGGCAGTTATCGATTCGGGAGTCCGGCCCATCATTTCCTTGGCTTCGTTTCCAACTGCCAAAACCTTATTGTCAATCATTGAAATGGCGACAACCGACGGCTCATTGACAACAATCCCCTTGCCCGGAAGAAAAACAAGGGTATTTGCGGTTCCCAAATCAATTCCGATTTTTTTGATAAACAATATTCCGCAATTAGTTAATTAGTAATCAGTAATCAGTAACTAGGATAATAAAAAAATCCTAATTACAAATTACGAATTACGAGTTTCTTTTTTGTTTTTATTGTCGAGCGAAGCGAGAGAAATTAAAAATTTTTTTAATTTCAGAGCGAGTGAAGACATCAAATTGGCTCATGCCAATTTATTTTTCTATTCTTTTGATGTCCGCTCCCAATTTTTTCAATCTCTCTTCCAGTTTCTCGTATCCCCTATTGATCGGATAAATCCCCTGAAGCACGGATTTTCCATGAGCGGCCAACATCGCAACCAGAATGATGGCAGCCGGACGAAGAGCCGGCGGACATACCATTCTCGCTCCGTGGAGTTTTTTTGGTCTTTCAACATATACCCGATGCGGATCAAGCAAAGTCACCTTCGCTCCCAGCTTGTTAAGATCGGAAAAGTATATGGCCCGGTTTTCATAGACCCAATCATGAATAAGAGTTTTCCCTTTGGCCACTGCCGCAATCGGAACAAAGAAAGGAAGATTGTCTATATTGATGCCAGCCGACGAGGGAGTCGCTGGATGGATTTTTTCCTCAAGCGCCTTGAGGCTGGAGGGATAAACTTCTATATCCGCGAGCCTCGTTTTTCCGTTCCTGGCAAGGTATTCTTTTTTTATTCTATACTTCAATCCCATCTTCGAAAGTTTCATGAGCTCCAGCTCCAAAAATTCAATGGGACAACGCTTGATCAATACCTCGCTTTTCGTGCAGGCAGCGATAGCCAAAAAAAGCATGGCCTCAATCGGATCCTCGCTGATGTTGTACTCGACGTCCTTCTTTATTTTTTTCTTCCCTTCAATTTCAAGCGTCATGCTTCCGATTCCTTTGATTTTCACTCCCAGTTTTTCAAGAAAGAAGCAAAGATCCTGGACCATATAATTGGCAGACGCAAGTTTGATCACGGTCTTTCCTGGAATTTGCGATGCGGCCAGAATCACGTTTTCCGTCGCGGTGTCGCTCGCTTCATAGAGGACGATTTTTTTCGCGGGAACAAGCTTTTTCCAGCTCACCGAAAATCCCTTGGCTTCGGTTTTTATCTCCACTCCGAGATTTTCAAGCGCGAAAAGATGTGGCATGATCGTCCGGCTCCCGAGCCGGCACCCCCCCGCCTGGGGAACCGTGTATTTTTTGAAATGCCCAGCCAGCGCCCCGATCATTAGAATGATAGAGCGGGTTTTTTCCGCCGATTTCCGATTTATTTTTTTTATGTCAATTCGTTTAGGCGGCAAGATCGTCAAATCTCTCCCTTTCCACGCGCAGCGGACCCCTACGCTCTCCAAAACTTCGAGCAAGCGGCTGACTTCTTCGATGCGTGGGGCCCCACGCAGAACAGTTTTCCCCTTGTTTAGAAGAGAGCCCATTATCAAAGCCACCGTCGCGTTCTTCGAGGCGTTGACCGTCACTTCCCCCTTGAGTTTTTTTCCGCCGATTATTTCAAAATATGACATGGCATAAAGAATTTATTAACATAGCCATTATAATCGAACAACCGAAGATAATCAAATCCTTACGAAATACGAATAAGGCGAAATACAAAAAGCACCAAGATTGTGAATAAGACTTACTTGTCTTCGTATTTTGTTGTTTTCGTAGTTCGTAAAGATAACAAAAACCCGCTCTTCGAAAGACCTTCAAGAAGCGGGCTTATTGTCGAGATTGCCGACCGGCAAAAAGTAAGGACATCTTACTTTTTTGTTAATAACACTTTTTGTGTTTATTTTTACCCTTCCTTCCTCAATTTTTAGGCTCATCAGAAACCATAAGCTTAGCCAAAAATTTCGGTTGGATTTTTTTATTTTACCCTGTTAAATTCCGCGAAGCGGAAATTTCGCTTTGCGAAATTATTTAATAGGGTGAATTTTTAATGAGCAATTCTTTCTTTTTTCTACGTCACATCATTTTTACTTAATAATTATTTCCTAATCCGGCTATTCCCAGGTTGCTCCGAAGCGCCTCCTCGCCACTGTCATCCAGAAAAATCTTTTCCGCCGCGATGTATTCCGTGAAGCGGTGAGCCAGATCCATTCTTTTTTCTCCTTGAAAATAATTCGCCAGATTGATTTCTCCAATTGTTTTGTTTCCAGCTTTGTCCTTGACCTTGACCGCGCTTGCCAGATGGTCGGCGGGAATGGCCACAAATATTTTTTTCCGCTGGTCGGGCTCCATTCTCAGTCCGTTTATTTCAAATGAGCAACCCGTTTCATTCGAAGAGATATCGACGAGGTACTCATGGATATTCTCGCTTGCAGACAAATGATAGCTTACTTTCGGCTTTGTCTGGTCAACACTGAATACAGTTTTCTGTTGCCGATAGATTTCGCCGCCGCTCCCCTTTTCTCCAGCCACCCGCAATTCATGAGCGCCTTCGGAAAGATTGCTTACCTTTATTCTGAACCAGCCTTCCGAATCAGCAGTTGCTTTCCCTATTTCTGAAGACTCGCCGAGAAGAACCACCTTCAATCCGGGTGCAGCGCTCCCGACAACCTCGACTTCATTTTTCGAAATCACTTCTCCGCTTCGAGGACTGGTGATAATCGGCCTGGCAAAAACTGAACTTTTATTTTTTCCTTCCGATCCTGGCGGAAGCTCGGGTATGAGTTTTGCAAATTCAGATTCGCCTTCTTTATCCGCTTCCTCCTGCGCTTCACCTTTCTGGCTTTTGTCGCCTGATCCGAAAAGCTGGACGACGACAACTGTTTCATGTCCACTTATCACTCCTTTCTCAGCTGCCACGCCTATTTCCTTGAATTTTTCATTCAGCATATTCGCCCTATGAGTCGGGCTATCGAGCCACGCTTGATTCATCTTTTCGGAGGAGGCGAAATCCATAGCCAGGTTTTCCCCGGCATAGTTGTAGTCATACCCTTCCTTTTCGAACCAATGCCATGGATCTATGCCCTCTGGCGAATTGTGAGCGAAATAATCCATCGCTATCATGTCCTTTGCCTTATCTTCCGCGGCCCTTGTCAATTTGTCGTTCTCGATTAATTCCCCGGCACCCTTCTCCTTTCTGTCTGCATTGGTAAGATTGATGATGCTGTCGGGCGTTATATCGGAAGCCGAAACAAGCCGGGTGCTGGCCGCCAAGACAATCAAGACAACAGAAAAAATCAGGAGAAAAAATTTCCCCTTTGTGTCTGAGCTCACCCTAGCAATCTGACTCACCCTTCTTGAGAATAGTTTCATCCATCAGGCAAAGCTCACCCCGCCCCAAGTTTATATTGATAATAGCTTAATTAACCGTAGAATAGTGGTTTTCAAGAAAAACAAAAAAGCGATTCACCACCCGAGTTAGTAAATCACCCTTTTTCGCTAGCCGGCAAAGTCCCGACTAACGACGCAAAACCCCCAATAATTTGCCCGCCTGCAACGCTACGTTGGGCATTGCTAGCAGGGATTCTACTTTACTATTATATAACTTATTTTGCAAAAAGTCAACTGGACTGAGGAAAATTTTTTGGAAAACACTTGACAAAAAATGGCGACCATTTTAAAAGATTGGTTTTTGACACAATTGAAAAAGATCAGAGCTTATCTCAAAAATCGCTTTCGCGACGAAAATTTCAATATATCGTGGAGCGTCGGCCAAAGGCTGATCCGCCTCTGGCGGAAAAATTTTGAAAAACAAGGAGGAATATCGGTGATACTTCGACGAGTTTTGAAAAATTTGCAGCCGGAATTCAGGATTTGTCACCCTGCGGGTGATCTCTTGAAGGGATGACAGTAGGAATGGAATTTTGGAATAAGCTCTAGTAGTTATTTATTATTTTTTTGAAGTTGTCCGCGTAGAACAAAACCCTGTCCGAATACCAGGAATAATTTTCCCAATTTCCTCCCGCAAGATACATTCCCGCCGCTTTCGCCCAAGCTTTGCGATCGCCTGACGTGACTCCATCGACCTATCCTAGCTTTAGTCCCATCGCCACCAGCGAATCCTTGGTGTCCCACGGATTGGCCGGAATCTCACCAGTTGTTTTTTCAACTTTGCTTTTGTATCCCATCCAGGTACTTGGCATGAACTGAGCCGGCCCCATTGCCCCGCCCCATCCCCCGCAACCGTCTTTCGAATCCCGATTGTAGCAGGCGCGCCGCGAAACGGGAGTTTTTTCCGGATCTATGCCAAGTTCACTGCAAATTTTCTTGAAAGTGTCCCACTGGGCCGGATTCATGTCAGTCTTGTATCGTCCGCCTCCGACATTTGTTCCCAATCCTGACTCCACTCTCAGCACGCCAAGAAGAAATTCTGGCGCGACCTTCGTCAAACCTGAGGCATACTTGGCCGCCTTGACGGCTTCTTCCAAGGATATCGGATTTCCAAGAGACTGAAGAACATTGAGCTCGGACTGAAGTTTTTCCATTCCCTGAGTCAGGGCTGCTTTTTCATCCTGGATTTTCGCAACCAGCAAATCTTTCATTTCTTTTTCTTGTCTGAGGGAGTTTTCCTGATCCATTTGGATGTAGCGCATATCCTCCGCTTCTTGTCTCTTTTTCATCAACTCATCTTTTTGTCTCTTCAGGTTATCCCGCAAGTAAACCAGCTGATCAAGAACTTCTTTGGTTTGACCCTCAAAGCTCTCCAGGCTTTCCGCTTGGAAAAAATATTCCGAGAAACTCTGGTTTCCAAAAACTATTCCAGTGGTGATGTTTCCTCCGCGTTCGTATATGTCTTGAAGGAACTTTGACAACACTTTTTTTCTGTCGTCGACTTTCTTCTGCATGTCATTGACCTCCGACTGCTTCGCGGCTATCTCCCCGCTCAGCTGGCCGATCACCAATTCTGTTTCTTGCACCTGGAGTTCTATTTTTTTTATGTCCGCGTTCAAGATTTCTATGTTATTCGTCACTGATTCTTCTTTTTGATTCTTTCCGTCAATCTCCTGCTGATACTTTTCAATTTGGCTCCGGAGTGCTTCTATTTTGTTTTTGAGATCCTGTTTACTGTTCGCAGCATCAGCCACCAACACATAGCTGTATAGCGGATAAAAAAAGCAAACAGACGCCGCAATAAGCATCGTCCACGTGATAATACCGATTTTGCCTCTTTCGTTTTTCACTCTTCGCTTTTACTTTTTACTTTTTCTATTATATCCCAACGCGCAAAAAAAGACATCCGGCGTGAATGCCGGATGTCTTTCTATTTCTAAAACTCTATTCTTTCTCCGCTTTCACTCCTTCTCCATCCGCAACAGGCTTCTTTTCCGCTTCCTTGGGCTCTCCTTCTTCCGCAGCCGTTTCCTCTTCCTTCACAACCCCTTCCACTTTAGTGACGTCCTCTTTGACTTCCGATTCCAATTCCGCCAATTCTTCCTCGGATCGCGGAGGAGAAACCATTGCTACCACCGTTTCCAAATCCACCAGCACTTCAACCTTGTCGGATATAGTGAGGTCTTTTATGTAAATATAATCTTCAAACGTTTTCAGTCGGCTGACATCCACTTCAATGCTGGGAGGCAAATCGCCAGGAAGACATTTGACCGGCACTTCGTCCATATTCTTGACTAGCACTCCGCCCAACTCTTTCACTGCCGGAGATTCGCCAATGAATTCCAGTTCTATTTCGGCTTCGATTTCCTCGTCCATCCGCACTTGATAAAAATCAATATGGATCGGATTGCTGTTCAGGATGTCTTTTTGAACCTCTTTTATGATGACATTTCTCTCATCCTTGCCATCGAGCTTCAACTTTATTATAGTGCTCTCTCCAGCTTGTTCATAAACGCTTCTGAATTCTTTTCTTTTCACCCAGAGTATTACATTTTCAATTTTGTTCCCATACAAAACACAGGGGATGCTATCCGCCTCATCGGCACTAGCTCCCTTGCTTTTTGACCTGATTGTTGAATCCAGAACTAAATTCGATGTCATATCCAGAAAGTTTAAACGTTTAGAGCAACATCCGACTAAGAGAGTGTAGCAAATTATCAATTCTCCGTCAACCCGCTAAGCTTTTTCTGTAAATTCCCTCT
>Ga0233423_10001512_pt1 | contig 11625 bp, 8 predicted proteins | sample Watercolumn_Mata_FD_180713 | JGI IMG/M metagenome (GOLD analysis project Ga0233423, IMG submission 180713) | Freshwater microbial communities from Lake Matano, South Sulawesi, Indonesia - Watercolumn_Matano_2014_112_MG | ecosystem: Environmental > Aquatic > Freshwater > Lake | place: Indonesia... | reverse complement strand
GAGTGAGGTGGTTTGAAGGGGCTGAAAATTTATCTTGTTAAGTTTTATTTTGGTGGTAATATTATGTAGAATGAGGATAGGAACAAATGCATAGCTTAAGACAGACAGACAGAGTAACCGGCTAAGTAATAAATTTTTAAGACGGAATTTTGCCCTTGACACTAAAGATGCCAAGGGTTTTTTATTTTCTCCAACTATCTTTTCGTAGGTAGTTGGATTTTTTTGTTTTTGGGCACAACAAAGCGGATTCACTAAGGAAGGGGGTGAAAAAAGTAAATAAGCGCGCCTGTATTTTTTTGAGAAATGACAATATTTTATTATTGAAAACGGAGGAAAGATGAAAAAGTTAATTCTTTTAAGTCTGGTTTCTCTCCTGTGTTTGCCGCTGGCTTCTTATGCCGCAAGCATTGGCGGAGCAGAGACACAGGGGAAGGGAAAGTTTGCAATAGGACTGGATCAGGAGTTTGTGTTTGACAGGGATATGAAATTTGATAAGGCAAGCTGGGGAGAACTTGATTCTGGAGAGACTGTGAAAGTGGAAATTGACAGTATGTATCGCACAATGGTAAAAGCAAGCTACGGGGTGCTGGATAATTTGGATGTTTATGTGAAATTAGGCACTGCGGATTTCAAGATGACTGATGTTTGGACCGAGACTGGCGAGGAATGGCATGATACAGCGAAAGGTAAAAACGCCTTTGCCTACGGTTTTGGCGCTAAAGGCACCTATGAGTTAAAAGATGGCTGGTTTGTGGGCGCGGATGTGCAGTATCTAAGGCATAAGAATAAATATAGTGGAAGCGGCTATGATGCATTAGACCCTGCAGATACAGATTCCTGGCACGGAAAGATGACTTTTCAGGAATGGCAGGTGGCACCGTATATTGCCAAGAAAATAGGGAATTTTGTGCCTTACTTAGGCGTTAAATACAGTGATTTAAGGATAAAAGAAAAGTCTGTTGATGATGATGGCGATGAGGATACAATAAAATGGAAAGCTGATGACAATGTCGGTGTATTCGTGGGCACAGACTATAAGATTGCTGACAATTGGAAACTGAATCTTGAAGGTAGGTTCGTGGATGAAACCGCAATGAGTGTGGGCGCAACTTATAGATTTTAAATGACGGGTTGTGAGATTAAAAACGCCTCCTTAAAAAAGAGGCGTTTTTAGTTGTATAATAGTCTTCAGAGAAATTGAGTGAAGAAAACAGAGAAAATAAGATATGAAATAGATCCGCACAATAGACTCGTTTCTGAAAAAACAGGCAAGGAGTCAGAGGTGCCCGGGTTTAGGACTGTTCTTGACGGGGAATTTGAGATAGACGAGAATAATCAGGTTACCTACCATGTAAAAAAATCACAGGGATCCGAGACCCCGCAACAAGTTAAGCTCAGGGGCAAATGGGCCTTAGATAATGAGCATAACCTTGTGCTTACCTTGGACAAATGGGGTAGTCAGATTGCCGGAAATAAGCTTACCGTCGAGAGTGAGCTTATAGACGCTAAAGACAATAAGTTATCCTTTGCAGTAACTTCAAAGGATAGCGAAAATAACACGCACATTTATATTGTGAAGCTAGGCGGCAGATGGCAGGCGGATGAGCATAACCGGCTAATGTTCAATGTAGAAAAAGAAGCTGGCGCAACCGATAAAATAACTTTGCGCGGGGCCTGGGAAGTAAATCAGCAAAACGAGATTATCTATACTTACGAAAAATCCGTGTCGGGTAAAAAGGAAAAAATAACCAAGACTATCACCCTTAAGGGCTATTGGGATATAGCCGGGAAACATAGAATTCTGTATGTCTTGAATAAAGAGATAGGCTCGGAATTTGATTTTAAGGTAAGCGTGGGAAAACCTGCGGCAAGAGGGTTAGAGTATGAGCTCGGCGTAGGCGCAACGCCAAGTAAAAAAACAATTACGCTATTTGGTGAATGGAAGGTAAACAAAAATTTAGGGCTGTTGTTTGAGATGCCTTATACAGAAGGCAAAATCCCAGCCTCTTACATCATCAATATAGCCATTGCTATCATCATCTATACCGTTGTTGGGAATCTCATCTTCATTTATCCAGATATTATATTGTTCACCTGGATCGGGTTGACCATTTTGGTTTTCATCCCGGTAAAAATCCTCATGGTTATAATCAATCCCCGTATCTATCACTGCTACAATTACCCCTTCTCCTTGGGTTGTATCCCAGGCCTGCTCACACTGTATCTTCTTTATACCCCAGAGATCATCGTAAGATTGTCCCCAGCTACCTGAGGTAGAATAATAGGGGTCATTGGGAACCATCTGGACTTTAAACTTATAGTTCGGCTCGGCATACTCTACCGCAGGGTCTATTTGGTAGTCAGCTACCATTTGAGATATATCGGTATCTTCCTTGGTCTTAAAGAGATAGATATTCTTTAAGTTAGGGGGAGTTACTCCTTGGGGCGCCCGCTTTTGTCTTTGTTCAAGGTGAGTAACGAGCTCTTCCTGGGCTTGAATTTGATTTTGCAGGTTTTCTTTTTCTTTGGTTATCCTGGCGATGTAATCTTGGTATTCCTTAGAGTTCTTATCTAACTGCCAGTACCAACCCTGGTGTTCTGCGTTTAGGTTGGCTAATTTGGTTTTTAATTGCTGGAGGGTATCCTGGGCCGAGGCGGTTTCCTTGAAGACCTTTTCGGTTGAGGTAACATTGTATTTGCTATTTAGCTCTTTGAGGTCATTTAGGGTTTTGCCTTCTTTGAGTTTAACAATTATTTGACGCGGGGCATATTCGGGTTCTTTAGGTTTTCCTAAGTCATCTCCTACTTCCGGTGGCGCATCTGGCAGCCTCTTGTCTTGATATGCTGGCGTCTTGGACTTAGGCTCCTTCTCATTCTCTACTACTGCCTGGCTATTAGCGATAATTGATACCCCTAATACAATAGCTGCGAAGCTAATAAATAAAAACCTTATTTTCATCATAAGCTCACTTTTTTGAGTTCCTTTCCTAAAAATTACTGGTTTCTATAGACAATCTACCGTAAGATAAGATAATACGGCCCCTTAGTGTTACTGTATTGGTGGCATTATCCTGGGCAGCGAGAGAATAGCGAAGGAGCCTGCTTTGGGCATCCTTAGGATTAAATGTAGCTTCATAGAGTCTGGTCTTAGGGTTATAGTGCATATAGATTTTGGTGATATTGTCTATGGTAATGCTTACGCTGTTTACTCCGGAAATAGTATCTATCACCTTAGCCCTGAATAAGACTGACCTGTTCCTTGGTTGTAGGTTTCGGGTGAGATTTATCACTAAGGGTAGAGTAATATCCACGGTTATACCATCAGATCTACCTACCTCGCTCCATAACCCTGCGCCGTTTCTGGCTTTGACAAAGAAGTAATACCGCTTGCCGTTGCTTAACCTTAAACCAGTGGCTACTACCGAGGTATCTGTCCCTGTAGAGGTCCAGTCCCGCACTACTCTTGTACTTTGAGCATCAGCGGCAATCCGGTATTGATACTCGGCTATCCCTGACTCTGGGTCTTCAGATATCCAGGAAGCAGAGAGGGTAGTGGTGCTGTTGGTATATGTTCCAGAATCGCTCACCAGAGGAGTAGTGGGTGGAGTGGTATCTGCCCATTCCTGCTTCATCTGAACATAGGTCATCTTCGGTTGCCTATCTGCGGTTACCAAACCAAAATATTCTTCATTGAGAACATTATCAGGGCTGCTACCGTCTAAAACAAACCCTTCACTATTGTAATCATCGTAACTGTGGCTCTCAGGTGGGTTATTATAATCAAGTAATCCGCCTAACTCTACATGGTAACTTCCCACTTTCCACAATTCATCATTGAACTCATGAATCAATCCTCCTAGACAAAACTCTCCAGGGACATCCAAGGATAGATGAGCTTTAATTTCCCGCCACAAGGCTAACACATAATCTGTTTGCTTCTGCTCATCATTATAGCCCACCGTATTATCTGCCTGGGTCGGACCATCCTGAATCACTATCGGCACATAGCTGGTAGTATAAAAACTATCTGTGCCAAATTCGCTGATATAAAATGGTTTGGCCGGTTTCGGCATTGCTTCCCAGGCTGCTTTCCATTGCTCAAAGAGATTGCCAAAACTCATTCCGCGGTAGATATTCAGTCCCCAAAGGTCAATACTGAGGCATTGGGGTAAGATATCTCCTATTTTCCAGCCGCTTTCAAAGGCATCGCCTAAGATTGAACAGACCGGATGATGCACATCCAGCTCTTTAATTCTTATCGCTGCCTGCTCAACTGCTTGCGCTGCTTCTGTCATGGCCCAGGTATCGTAAAAGCCATTTAAATTCCACTCGTTGCCTATCGCCCACATCAGGATTGCCGGATGGTCTTTAAAAGAACTAACCACTGTCAAATATTTTTGAGAGTCTAAGTCTTTTTTTGACATGGCAACGCTCATAATTATCATGATACCGTTATTGTAAGATGTATCTAACAACGGCATAAGCTGACTTTTAACAACGGTGTAGTCTTCCAAACTGCTTCCTAAGCTGTGATATATACGGACAGTATTGGCATTCATCTGTTTAATCAGGGGTATATCAATAAGATAATGTTCAGAATTAATAAGCTCATTTTTCAGCCAGTAATTTAGGACTTCATAGCCCGGCGGATATCGACCATCCCAATCAAAGAAGAAACCATAGGGAACAGTTCCGGTAGGATCTAAAGGATTCGGCCCTTGCGCAGGGGCTCTGGTTGCTGGCGACCAACTCACCCCCTTAATCACAAATGGCCTAGCAGTGTCATTTGGTTTTTGCACCATCAAGATATTTGTCCCTTGGTCAATGTAAACATCACTGGGTGCATTGGGTACATCAGCATATCCCTTGCCAGCCACAGAAACTAAATTCAAAATAATCAGCCCTATACTTAATAGTATTAGCTTACAATTTGGTCTAGTCATAGGAAACCTCCGTAATACTACTGAGAATGTCTGAAAGTTAGAATATTACTAAAAACTTAGTGAGCGGTTTGTTAATCTATTCTTAATCTATCTAAATAAAAATCCGTATATTTTCTTACGGATTACCAGCAAAATCTAAAGCGTCTATTACCCCAACTCTTGGTTAGCAAATGAGTTATAACTAAAGTATGTCATATTTCAGCTGATTTTTCAAGGCTATTTTCTCTTCGGTATCTGCGTGGATTGTAACAGAGGTTTAATCCTGTGCTATAATAGGTTATCCTACCTGACCACAAGATAATACGCCCCTTTAGTTACCTTATTGCCGGCATTATCCTGGGCAGTGAGATAGTATTTGAGTAGTTTTTTCTTAGTATCCCTGGGATTAAAGGTAGCTTCATAGAGTCTGGTCTTAGGGTTATAGTTCATATAGATTTTGGTGATATTGTCTATGGTAATGCTTACGCTGTTTACCCCGGAAATAGTATCTATCACCTTGGCCCTGAATAAGACGGGTTTATTTCTTGGTTGTAGGTTTCGGGTAAGATTTACCACTAAAGGTAGAGTGATATCCACGGTTATCCCATCAGATCTACCTACCTCACTCCATAACCCTGCGCCGTTTCTGGCCTTGACAAAGAAGTAATACCGCTTACCATTGCTTAACCTTAAACCAGTGGCTACTACCAAGGTATCTGTCCCTGTAGAGGTCCAGTCCCGTACTACCTTGGTATTTTGGGCATCAGAGGCAATCCGATATTGATACTCGGCAATCCCTGATTCTGGGTCAGAGGATGACCAGGAGGCAGAGAGGGTGGTGGTGCTATTGGTATAAACCCCATCGTCAGTAACGATAGGGGTAGTGGGTTTAGAAGTGTCTAAGATAATCGTGTCACTCACAGGATCAGACCAGTTACCGGCGGCATCTTTGAATTTCACATACACTGTCTTTGGCCCATCAGGCGGGCAAGGCAGCCCCCAGCTTTTTTCTCCTGCATATGCCTCTGGCTCACTCCAGTTAATCCCATCGTTAGAGAACTGCATCTGGGTTACGCCGCTTTCTGTGTCAACAGCCTCAAGGGTTAAACTCACTATTCTGTCAACAGTATACTCATCCCCATTATTGATGCGAATGCTTCCTGTAGGCGGAATGCCGTCAAGGGTAGCGCTGGCGATATTGGAGTAACCTGAGTCTCCTATGTTATTATATGCCTTTACCCGATAGTAGTAGGTAGTGCCGACAGCCAAACCCGTGTCATTATAACTAACAACATTAACCAAGGGTATATCAGCTATCGTACCCCACATTCCTTCTGCCCCTATCTTTCGCTCAATCTTAAAACCGGTCTCATTGTTAGCCTTGTCTACCCAGCCTAGGTTAATCTGGGTTGAAGATACAGGAATAGCTAAAAGCATAGCCGGGGCGGACGGAGGGATATTAGAGACTGTAATTAACTGTCCTTGCCACTTCTGGTTACCAGCAAGATCATATGCTATTACAACAAGCGCATGGTCGCCATTGGTAACATTTACCGTATCCCAGAGAAACTCATATGGTGCTGTATCATCGCTACCCATCTTGTTGCTACTAGTATCAAGACAGAATTCCACTTTGGCAACACCGATATTATCTGAGGTATTGACAGTTACTAAAACGCTACCTGAGACCGTCGCTCCAGAAGCAGGATTTGTAATAGAAGCTTTCGGAGAAACTGTATCCAGAGTAATGGTATCGCTATATGGCGCTGACCAGTTGCCGGCGCTATCCTTAAACCTAACATACACACTTTTTAGGCCATCGCCCCCATCAAGTGTCCAGCTCTTTGTAACGGTATATGGCTCTGGCTCTGACCACGCCGCAGTGCCGATATTAGAAAACTGCATCTGGGAAACACCGCTTATGGCATCTGTGGCTGAAAGAGTCACAGTAACCAAGGTGGTATTCGTATATGTCTCATCATTATTGATCTTTATGACCCCAACAGGAGATACACTATCTACGATTATCCCATCTGAATATCCAATTTCGCTCCATAATCCTGCGCTGTTTCTGGCTTTCACCCTAAAGTAATAGGTTCTGCCTCCAACCAAGTTTAATCCTTGAGCTTCAACTAAAGTATCCAGGCCAACAGATATCCAATCACAGATCACCGCTCCTTCTGGCGTATCTTGAGTGATGCTATATTGATACTCCTTAACCTCTGATTCTGGGTCATAGGAAGACCAAGAAGCAGTAAGGGCAGTAGTACTATTGGTATATGTGCCTCGGTCGGTAACTATAGGCCTGATAGGAGGGGTATTATCTTGTGTAATAGCGCTGGCCTCATTAGAATAATCCGAGTCTCCTACCGCATTATAGTACCTTACCCGATAGTAGTAGGTCGTGCCAGCAACCAGACCCGTATCATTGTAGTTGTTAATATTAGGTACAGGTCCGAAGGCTATCTGGCCCCATGTACCAGAAGCTCCGGTCTTACGCTCTATTTTAACCCCTATCTCATTATTAGAGTTATCTTGCCATGTTAGATTAATCTGGCTTTCGGAAATAGGTCTAGCTGTAAGGTTAGCAGGAGCAACGGGTGGACTAACGGAAATAACGGTCAGGTTAACCGTAATACTCTGGTTGCCGCCATCAGAACTGATATTGATGTTACTATTATAAGTACCTTCATTTAAACCCGAAATATCGGTAGAGACGGTTACTAAGGTGCTTCCTCCAGAAAGGGTAGTGCCTGAACTGGGATTAAGCCTCAACCAGGTAACTGCCGGGATAGCCTGCCAATTAAGCGCCCCACCTCCTGTATTTGTTATGGTTAAAGTTTGATTATCAGGATTCGTGCCTCCTTGAGTAGCGCTAAAATTTAAAGTTGCAGGGGTAACTTGCAGTTGAGACGGCAAGTCTATAATCAAATCCCTGGTTGAACTGTCAGCAATATTGCCTGCAATATCCACAGCCTCAATACAATATGTAATCACTCCCGGTTTAGTTGAAGGACCAAAATTTGTCTCATAAAGTTGGGTGGCTGAATTATATGTCATCTCGTAATAACTTCTCATACTGCCTCCGTGGCTGCTTTCAATTGTAACGAGGTCGACATCGGCTATCCCTGAAACAGTGTCGTTTGCCGAGACCTGAAATACCAAAGACTCTCCTACTCTCTGCGGGTTTAGGGTGCGATCGGTAACACTGGGGGCAACGCTATCTATCGCAATTCCATTAGAATTCCCTGGCTCACTCCACACTGTCCCATTACGTGCCTTAACCCCAAAATAGTATGTTTCTCCATCTTGTAAACCCAAGCCTGTGGCAGTAACAAAAGTAACAGTCCCTACGGAAGTCCAGTCTTTTATAATTTCAGTCGTTATAAATTCATCGCCAGTGATAGGATTAATATATCTATCCACGCTATAAATGCTATATTGATACTCCTCCACCGTGCCATTGTATGTCCAGGAGGCGCTGAGGGTGTTGTTACTTCTGGTATAATCCCCTTCGTCAGTGACAACTGGCGTTTGTGACCCTATGAAATTACTCACTGTTACTTGCACTGGTGCTGAAATTGGCACATAAGATTTTTGGCGCTGAAAGTGCAGAATAACCCCGCTTTCGGATTGGCTCTCCCCTACTGCTGGCGCTTGCAGGTTGAATAAAGTTTTTACTTGACAAGTGTTATACACCTGTTTTATAATTTAGCCAATGGCTGATGTTATAAACCAAACGCAAGATACGGAAACCGGGAAATCCGAGCTTTGGATTACCATTAAAGACGCCTCTGACCTTCTGGGGATCTCTGAGCGCCATACTTGGAGAATTCTCTTAGAGAATGCCTGGAAAACCCAGAAATTACTCAATGAGGACCGCAAAAAAACCTATGTTTTAAGGTCTAATGTAGAGAAATACTACCAGGCTGAACGAGAAAGACAGAAACTTGAAGAACTGAACTCCCCTCCTTCCTCTGACACCCCTGACATCCATGCCAAATCTGATAAAGTAAGCGAATTTGACAAGTCGGACATCAAAAATAAGCCGAAGTCGGACATCAAAAACCTGCCTATCCTTCTCTCTGATTACAGAAACATGATGGCCGAGCTTCAAAAGAAACAAGAGCAACTCATTAAAAATGCTACACTTTGGAGAACAACGGCTGTGTGGCTTATTGTTTTGGCGGTCTTTATTAGCGGCTTTTTGGGATTCTTCTTATATGATAGCCGGAAGATGATGTCGGACATCAAAAAGGAGATGACAGGCAGGATAAATGACTTGTCAGACAAGGCAGAAACCGTCCAAAAGGAGCTTTTAAGTGCCAAAGACACGCTTTTTCAGAAGGAAATCTGGATTAACAAGTTAGAGCAGGCCGTACCTAAGGAGAAAATAGAGCAACTCAAGGCAGAGGAAAAGAAAGAGGAATAGATGCCTACTGATAAGAGACAACCAAATAGGGGGGTAGATATACAAAAAGAGGTCCAGGACCTAATGAAGAAGCACGATCTTTCCCGGGAAGACTTGGCCAGCAGGTTAGGGGTGACGATGATGACCATTTACAGATGGGAGAACGGCAGGAACTTCCCGAAGTCAAGGCTAATATTAAAGGAATTTGAGAAATTAAAGAGAGGGCTAGAAAAGAAATGAGCGCCCAAGCCCAGGTGGCGAAGATAAAAGGAGAGAGGCTCCTTGATCTGGTGGTGCAGAAAAGATTTGAGGAAGTCAAAGAAAAGATCGGTTTTTCTTCTAATATCTTTATGGTCTTTGGCTTGCCTACGCACAAGTTAAACGGAAATCCGGCCTTCTGGACCAAGGAAACTTCCTTATGCAAGCTTACCATTACCCGCGATGAAAAAAGCGAGGTACCTTATGGCTGCTACGCGCGGATAAATCAGATTTTTATTGATACAGAGGTCAGGACCAAAAACACAAATGTTATTGATGTCGGCAGGACCTTTAACGAATATGTGAGAAAGCTCGGATATAAAGAAGGCAAGGCCAATAAGGCGCTTTTAAGACAGTTGATTAATTATGTTACGAGTGTAATAAAAGTAGAGCCTAAAGATCCCATCCCGGGGCGAATTATGGGGATTCATTCAGTGGTTGCCCGGGCCTGGGATATTTATTTTGATGTTAAAAATCCAGAGCAGTTAACTTTTTCTAAAGGGCAGATAATGCTTGATGAAGGATACGCCAGGTATATCCACAAACATTCTGTGCCGCTAGACATGAACGTGGTGCATTGTTTTAAGCGTAATCCTTTGGCCCTGGATTTTTATAGATTCCTGGCTTACAGAAATAACGGCTTAAATGAGACAATAGCTTTCCCGGATAATTTGCTTTTTGAGCAGCTGGGGACAGAGGAAGAAAACGACAGAAAAATAAGAATGAAATTAAAAGGCATATTGCGGGGTATTCAAATGTACTGGCCGGTAAAGGCAAAGTTTGAGGATGGGTATTTTGAATTAAAGCCTTCGCCACCAGCAGTGCAGCGCAAGATTCCAAGCAGGCAGCCGATAGTAATTGTGGATAAGTCAGGGGTAAAGTAGAGTTATGCACTTCACTTTTGGAACGCTAAAATTTCTAAGATTTAAGCACGAAGCGGGAGTTATGCACTTCACTTTTGGAACGCAAAGGCTTCACTTTTGGAACGCTAACTGAGACTAACTTATTTATTTACAAGGAGATGGGTTTACTCTAATAGTATTACTAATATATTCTACTAATAGTAAAGGCACTACTATTGTTTATATCTTAAAACCTTAAACAAAAGTAACAAGAATGTTTAGTTTTTAAGGAAACCGGCAAACCCAAGGGGGCAAAGCGGACCAAAACCAAAGGAAGAAATTAAACAAAAGTGAGAAGTGTATAGTTTATGAGTAACGCCCTGGTGCAGAGAAAAATGGCACTTAGCAAGGTAAATCTGCCGGTAAGCTATCTAACCGAAGAAGAAATCCGGCAACTCGTAGACGCCTGCAAGAAAGAGCGGGACCGGCTTTTGATTACGCTTTTATTCCAGACCGGGGTGAGAATATCAGAGGCGTTGAGCCTGACGCCGGCCGCGATCAGGAATTTTGAAGGAAAGCCAGCCATGGAGATAGTAGGGAAGGGCAAAAAGCTAAGGATGGTGGCGCTGCCGGTGAATTTGAAGGAGAAGCTAGAATCTTATGCCTACAGGACCAAGATTGAGCCCAGGATGAGGTTTTTTGAGATAAATAGGTCAAGGGCCTGGCAGATCCTGGATGAGGCCAGAGAGGCCGCAGGAATTGAAAAGAAGGTGTTTCCGCATTTGCTTAGGCATAGTGACGCGATAATCCGGCTGCGTAAGACCGGAAACCCTAAGGCCCTGCAATATCACTTAGGCCATAATAGTCCGGCGATGACATTGCGGTATTTATCTACACTGACGCAAGAGGATGCGCTGAGGGTGCAGCAAGAGGTAAGATTTGAGGAGTGAGGTGGTTTGAAGGGGCTGAAAATTTATCTTGTTAAGTTTTATTTTGGTGGTAATATTATGTAGAATGAGGATAGGAACAAATGCATAGCTTAAGACAGACAGACAGACAGACAGACAGAGTAACCGGCTAAGTAATAAATTTTTAAGACGGAATTTTGCCCTTGACACTAAAGATGCCAAGGGTAAAATTCCGTCTTAAAAATTTATTACTTAGCCGGTTACACTGTCTGTCTGTCTGTCTG
>Ga0233423_10001510_pt1 | contig 11630 bp, 10 predicted proteins | sample Watercolumn_Mata_FD_180713 | JGI IMG/M metagenome (GOLD analysis project Ga0233423, IMG submission 180713) | Freshwater microbial communities from Lake Matano, South Sulawesi, Indonesia - Watercolumn_Matano_2014_112_MG | ecosystem: Environmental > Aquatic > Freshwater > Lake | place: Indonesia... | reverse complement strand
TTCTTGGCGTCGCCGAGATCGTAAGGTACTACGAGGACGCGAGGCAGACCAAGTGGACGATCGGGCAGGGCTACATCGGCGACGTGCAGGTCACGGCAGGCGGTTCCATCGGCGGCTTCTGGTCCCCCGACAAGATCGTTGCCGAGACCGCCTGGAGGCACAAGAAACTGTTAGGAGGCGGAGGCCCGTCGATTGACATCGGCGTTCACCTGCTGCACTTCTTGCGCTACGTGTGCGGCGAAATCGACGAGGTTTCGAGTTTCGTCAAGACACTCGAGAAAGAAAGGTACACGAAAGACAAAAAAGGCACGGTCGTCGAGCAGACCGAGAGCGACGTGGACGACTCCTTCTTCAGCCTGCTGAAGTACAGGAACGGAGCCGTTGGGCAGCACTTCGCCTCTTGGGGCGGGCACGGGGAGGCGTTCTCGACGCCGCGGCTCATCTACGGAACCAAGGGCTGCATCAAGGGCAACATGGTGGTAACCGACGGTGGAGTAAAAGCAAGCATGTCTGAGCTCTTCGAGAAAAAAGCCAAGAAGGATGTCAAGGAGAGGTTCTTCCCGTTTGGCATCAAGGACGGGATGGCGCTCGAAACCCTTGAGTTCGTCAGAGCCATCGAGGAAAGACGCGAGATGGAAACGAGCGGTCGCGAGGGACTACGTGACCTTGCTGCTTCGTACGCTCTGATCGAGTCCTCAGTGCTTGGGAGGTCCGTCAAGGTCGACGATGTCGAGTCGGGCAGGCTGTGCAGCTACGAGGACGAAATCAACAAGCACTACGGAATATGACCCCAAACAATCGAAACGGTGACGAAGAAAATGCGGCTTTCTGAATTTATTGATGTACCCGTGGTCGACGGCCACGTGCATTTCGGGCACTCCGGAAGAGGTAAGCAATGGTCGAAGAACGAGCTGCAGAAACAGACCGCGCTGTTCGTTAAGATCATTAAAAAAGGCAGACTCAGTGGGATGTACGTCTCGGGCGGCGACGCGAGCCTGTACCTGAAGACCAAGTATCCGTCGTTGTTCTACGCGGGCGGATTCGTTCCTTGGTCAGGCAATACCAGTTCGTTACTGGACGTCAACTGGGACGCATACATCGCGACGCTCAAGGAGATGGGGTACGAGGGAATCGGCGAGATAGGGAATAAGCCCGTCCTCAGGAAGAAGCACACACCCCTAGACAGCAGCTACTACAAGGGATTCTGGGACGCGTGCGAGTCTCATGGTTTCCCCGTGCTGTGTCATGTTGCCGACCCCGAGGAGTTCTGGGACGAGAAGCTGGCTCCCGACTGGGCAAAGAAGCAGGGGTGGGTGTACTACCTCGACGACTACCCCAAGAAGGAGGAGCTGTACGGCGAGATGGAGAACGTCCTCAACGCTCATCCGGACCTCAAGATTGTTCTGTGCCACTTCTACTTCATCTCGGGCGACCTCGAAGCGGCGGAGGACTTCCTCGGTCGTCACAAAAAAGCTGGTTTTGACCTGACCCTCGGTATCGAGCTCATGTACAACATCTCGCGGCGCAGGGATGACTGGAGGGCATTCTTCGTCAAGCACCAAGACAGGATCTTCTTTGGCACCGACATTGCCTCGTGGCAGACGGTCCAGGAGGCGGCGGACAGGATTTGGCTCATCAGGAACTTCCTCGAGTCGGACGAAGAGTTCTACACGCCGCCCACGGCTGACAAGCTCCTCACGAAGTACAAAGAGCCCTTCGTCGGGCTGAAGCTGCCAGAAGAAGTTTTGAGGAAAATCCTCGCGGGCAACTTCCAGAGGCTGTGGGGAACGAAACCCAAAAAGGTCAACAAAGAATTTGCCCTGAAAGTCCTCAGACAGAAGGGTGAAAAAGCCATAGCTGAAGCAATAGAGGAAACCGACTAGCTTTTCCTACGGTTTTCGCTTGCTTCTCGAGTTCTGAACCAAGTCGATGGCTAGTCCGACGAGTCCGCCGGACGCCATGAAGACGAGGACGACGAATAGCCCCGGAGAGAAGTTGTACTGCGCGAGGAGCCAGTAGCCGACTACGTCCAAGAAGAGGGCGACGGACCAAGGCATGCCCCTCACGTACGGCGTTACCCATATTGACGCGTAGAGAATGACGCCGACGATTAAGCCAATGAATGCGCCAAGGATTGTGCCCCTTGTCCTGTTAATGAACGCCACGGCAATCTCCTCACATCAACAAGCTATTGGGGAACGATATAAGCATTAATTCAATTGCATATCCAGAATAAAATAAAAATTCAAAGAGGCGAGGATGTAAATCCTGAACTTCAATAAATGTCCTTACTTGAATTCGTGTTCTTCCCCAACGACAAGCAGGACCACAGTCGTATTCAACGACTGTTCGACGAGCTTCTTGAACTGTTTCAGGTCAGAATTCAAGGGGTGCATCGGAACAGCGAATTGAGGCTTGATTACCGACGCAGCCTCCGCAGCTTCGGGTATGTCCATTGTGTAGGTTCCGCCGATGGGCAGAATCGCGACAAAAACGTTCGTCACCCCGTTCATCTCAGGGATTAAATCGGTATCACCAGCGAAGTAAACGGTCTTTCCGCCTGAACTAATCAAGTACCCTAGTCCCGAGCCCTTCGGGTGAAATGGGACGCCGGGCGACCTGAACCGTTTGACGTTGTACGCTTGGACCGCCTCGAAGGTAACGCTGTTCACAGCAACCTTCTCCCCAACTTTTATGACCCTAATTTTTCCTATGATTATCGTTGCACAGGTTGGCGGTCCGATGATTGTGGTTTCTTCCTTTCGGACATTTTCGATTTTCGACGGGTCGCAGTGGTCGAAGTGCTCATGCGAAACGAGCACCACGTCCGCCTTGTCCACATAGCTGCCCTCGTAGGGGTCAACGTAAACGTTCAAGCCGTCGATCCTCATCTGGAAACTCGCATGCCCCAACCACTTTAACTTAAAGACCGTGCTTCATCAACCTCTTAATTCACTTTACCTCATTATCTGCCCGCCCGCGACGAGGACGGTCTGCCCAGTTTCGTACTTCTGGTCGATCACGTAGTAAACGGCTTTCAGGACGTCTTCGACGGTGCAGCCCCTGCCCATGGGAACCTTGGACTCGTAGAACCTCCTGACGTCGTCAACCGTCTTGGCTCCGGGGACCTTCCCCGCCTTCAGGTACTGGACGAACAGCCCCTCCTTCGGGTCGGACCACAGCGGAACCTCGAAGACGTTGCCCGGGCATATAGCATTGACTTTTATTCCGTCCTCCCAGAGCTCAAGGGCGAAGCTCTGCGTGAGCCCGACGCCGCCAAACTTGCTTCCCGCGTAAGCCGAATTCTTATCACTTCCCTGAAGCCCCGACTTCGAGTTAATCTGGATAATATCCATTATCCGCGAAGGTTCCTGCTTGTGCTGCTCAGCCATGACCCGGGCGACGTGCTTGACGCAGAGGAAGTACCCCGTCATGTTGACGCGCACGACGCTTTCGAAGTCGTCGAGGCTGAGACTCTTCACGCTTCCCGACTTCACGATGCCCACGCTGTAGACGAGAACGTCGATCCCGCCGAAGGACTGAACGACCTTGCTGACCATGTCCTCGACGCTTTGTTCATTCGTAACGTCGCAGTGGACCGCCAAGGCTTTTTTCGGACTAAGTTTATTCAGTTCGGAAGCCAGCTTCTGCATCCTTTCCAAGGCGACGTCAGCTATGGCGACGGTTGCGCCGTTCTTGACGAAGTCTCGGGCTATACCTTCGCCGATTCCTCGTGCTCCACCTACAATTAGCGCAATTCGCCCCTCAACCAGACATGCGTATTTTGGGCTCACTTTAGCTTCACTGAATAAATTATGGTTTCAATAAGCATAAAAGCCATTTTGTGGGATATTCAAAAATCTCATAATGAGGATTCGATTTTGCCCAGAAAGTTCTTGGCTTTGCTCAGCTGCTCCTGCCCTTTCTGTGTGAGCTTGTAGTATTTCCGCCGCCCCTTGACGTAGGATTCGACGTAGCCGTCGCTTTCAAGCAGGTAGAGGACCCGGTACCCCGTGACCCTTCCCGACCAGAAGCCGAACTTAGTGTTAATCTTCTTCCTGAGCTCGTAGGCGTACTCGTCGTCGTGCGCGAGGACCTTGAAAAGGAATATCCACAGGTTCTCCTTGAGTATCTTGTCTTTAAGCCTCTCGACGGGTTCCTTGACCATGGCTTCTACTATTCTCTGATACTATAAAACTTTATATGTTCCATGATACCATAAAACAATCTTGTTTAAAAAATTTGGAGACGAAGTCAATGGCGAAAATTAGAGTCGGAGTCGTGGGAGTCGGCAACTGCTTTGCTGGATTAGTCCAAGGAATTGAGTATTACAAGAGGAGCGAGACGAAGAGGATTGGCCTGATGCACGAGGTCCTCGGCGGCTACGGAATCGAAGACATCGAGTTCACGAGCGCCTTCGACGTGGGGGCGGACAAGGTCGGCAAACCCCTGAGCGAGGCGATCTACGCGGACCCGAACTACGTCCGCTGGGTGGACAGTGTCTCAGCGTGTGGCGAAACGGTTGTCAAGGAGTCGCCCATACTGGACGGCGTCGGAATCTACGTCACCAGCATGATCAAACCGCTGAAGCAGACTAAAACTGCCAAGGAGCTGAGGAAAATCGCCTTGGACGAAATCGAGGGCACGAAGACGAAAATCCTGCTCAACTACCTGCCCGTGGGAAGCCAGAAGGCAACCGAGTTCTGGGCAGAAGTCGCCATTGAAGCCGGGTGTGCATTCGTCAACTGCATCCCCGTCTTCATCGCATCAACCAGCATGTGGGAGAAAAAATTCAAAGAAAAAGGGCTACCCATTGTCGGCGACGACATCAAGGCCCAGATCGGCTCAACAATCACGCACAGGACCCTAACGAAGCTATGCTTGGACAGGGGCGCTGTGATCGACAGGACTTACCAGATCAACGTTGGCGGCAACACGGACTTCGCCAACATGCTCGAGAGGGAGCGGCTGGCGAGCAAAAAGGTTTCGAAGACCGAGGCGGTCCGCAGCCTGATGCCTGACGGCTCGAAGCTGCAGGACAAGGACATCTACATCGGGCCCAGCGACTTCATCCCGTTCCTCGGCAACACGAAGCTGGCCTTCATCAGGATCGAAGGCAGGATGTTCGGCAACATACCTTTCAACATGGAGCTGCGGCTCGACGTCAATGACAAGGCGAACTCGGGCGGAGTCTCAATCGACGCCGTGAGGTGCGCCCAGATAGCACTCGACAAGGGAATAGGCGGCAACCTGAAATACGCTTCGGCATACTTCATGAAGCACCCGCCAGTCCAGATACCCGACGAGGAAGCCAGACGAAGACTCGACGAATGGATAACCGAAACCGCCAAATAAATTCAAATAATTCCCTTATTAGTCCACGAAAGTTATTGATTAAGGGGTAATCCGAGGACATTGTGATGTGCCCCATTCCATAATGCGACTTGAAACTGGTGAAAAGTAAACGTGACAGACAAAAAAATAAGCATCATCGGAGCTGGCAGCGCCCAGTTCTCTATGAGCCTCGTGAGAGACGTGTGCCTGAAAGAGGGGTTGCGGGGTAGCACCGTCTGCCTGATGGACGTTGACAAGGAAAGACTCGACCTCGTTTATGGGTTAGCACGAAGGTTCAAAGCCGAGATTGAGGCTGATCTGAAGCTCGTGAAGACTCTCGAAAGGGAGGAGGCGCTGAAGGACGCTAATTTCGTAATCAACACGGCACTTGTCGGGGGACACTCGACCGCAGAGGCGGAAAGGGAGGTCGGCGAGAAACACGGTTACCACAGGGGAGTGGGCTTGGGAGGATACTTCCGCCAGCTGCAACTTATGCTCAGCGTCGCAAGAGACATGGAAGACACGTGCCCCGATGCGTGGCTGATTCAAGCAGGAAACCCCGTCTTCGACGGTTGCACGCTTATGACTAGGGAAACTAGGACGAAGGTCATTGGGCTGTGCCACGGTCACCACGGAGCCTACCGCATCGCAAGTGTCGTTGGGATTGACCCGGGCAGAGTCACGTTTCAAGCCCCCGGCGTTAACCACTGCATTTGGCTGACCGACTTTCGCTGCGACGGCGAGGACGTTTACCCGCTGATTGACAAGTGGATTGAGGAGAAGTCTGAGGAGTATTGGAGAACGTGGGACGGAAGCCCCCTTGACGGCGAAATGTCCCGTGCAGCAGTGAACCTTTATAGGATTTTTAGACGGTTTCCCGTCGGCGACACGGTTCAGCAGAACCCGACTTTCGCGTGGTGGTATCATTCTGACGACCAGACCATGAGAAAGTGGTTCAACAAATATGGGGGGTTCTTATCGAAAACGGGGTGGAACCACTACCTAGAAGGCCTGAATACACACCTTGAAAGGATGGACCGCCTCTACAACGACCCGTCGACGCCTGTCACAAGCGAGTTCCCGTCGACAGCCAGCAACGAACAGCACATCCCCATAATCGACGCCCTGGTCAACGACCACGAAGCAAAGTACCAAGTGAACGTTCCAAACAGGGGCGCACTGGCAGGATTCGCCGACGACGTCGTGGTCGAAGTTCCGGGCTTGGTGAGTGGAAAAGGTGTTCAGCCAGTCCACGTTGAGCAGCTGCCACGGCGCCTCACGCTGCAGATTCTCGGAACGTGCGTTCACAGGATGGAACTCGGACTTGAGGCTTTCTTAAGCTGCAGCAAAGATGCCCTGGTCAACATGGTTCTTTGGAATCACAAGACCCGAAGCTACGAGCAGGCTGAAAGGGTCGTAGAAGACATTCTAGCTTTACCGGTTAATAAGGACCTGAAAGCGCGTTTCCGGTGAATCCATTGAAAAGTTTATGGCGAACTTTATAAAGAAAAGGTTGATTTGAGTTACTGGATTGGAGGATTCAATGTGCAGGGAAACCGCGATTCAGGCGAACTCATTGGGTATCTTAGGAAGATGCTCAGAATCAGGTTCTTCGAGGAGAAGGTAAACGACCTACTCAGCCGAGACATCGTCAAGGGAGCTTCACACCTCTACGTCGGTCAGGAAGCCGTGGCGGTCGGCGCCGTCGCAGCCATCCGAAGCGACGACTACATCACCAGCACCCATAGGGGACACGGGCACTGCATCGCGAAGGGCGGAGACCCAAAGCTCATGCTCGCGGAGCTGTGCGGAAAAGCCACGGGGTACTGCAAGGGCAAAGGCGGCTCGATGCACATCGCCGACGTTAAAGCGGGGAACCTGGGTGCTACGGGAATCGTTGGCTCAAACATTCCTGTTGCGACAGGCGCTGGGCTGTCCATGAAGCTCCAGAAGACTGACAAAGTTGTCTTGTGCTTCTTCGGCGACGGCGCGACGAACACGAGCGCCTTCCACGAGTCCGTCAACATGGCGGCAATCTGGAACCTTCCCGTTGTCTTTGTTTGCGAGAATAATCTGTACGGCATGTCTACCGCCGTGACCAGAGCCTTCCCGTTCACGGACCTCGTCGAAAGAGCCAAGGGCTACAACATCCCGGGCGTGATTGCGGACGGCATGGACGTCCTCGACGTGAAGAATAAAGTATTCGATGCTGTCGAACGGGCAAGGAGGGGTGAGGGACCGACATTCGTTGAATGCAAGACCTACAGGTTCTACGGTCACTCCAAGGGCGACCCGAAGGCATACCGGACAAGGGATGAGGAGCAGCTGTGGAGGACCCAAGACCCTATAGCCAGCTTCGAGAAGAAGCTCATCGAGCAGGGAGTCATGACCCAAAAGCAGGTCGAAGCACTCGAGGAGTCAGTAACTAACGAAATCAACGAAGCCGAAAGGTTCGCCCTAGGCAGTCCGTACCCACCTGTTGAGTCGCTTTACGAGGGACTCTACACCGACATCTACGTTGACCCGAAGACCTCCATCAGGACCTTGGCTGAAGCTAAAAGTAAGGGCTTAAAGACGAAGAAGATACGGTACGTTCAGGCCCTGAACGAGGCGCTGCGGGAGGAGATGCTCAGAGATGAGAAGGTGTTCGTCATGGGCGAGGACATCGCCATCTACGGCGGAGCCTACAAGGTCACTAACGAGCTTTACCAGGAGTTCGGCGAAGAACGGGTGAGAGACACGCCGATCTCTGAAGCAGCCATCGCGGGCGCGGCGGCGGGAGCGGCGATGACGGGGATGAGGCCTGTGGCGGAAATCATGTACATCGACTTTTCGACGATTGCCACGGACCAGATCATCAACATCGCGGCAAAGAACCGCTACATGTTCGGAGGCAAGTCGATCGTTCCCGTCGTCTACCGCACGCAGGGAGGAGCGGGAAGGGGCATTGCTGAGCACCACTCGCAGAGCCTTGAGGCGTGGTATGAGCACATCCCCGGGCTCTTCGTCGTGATGCCTTCGACGCCGTTCGACGCTAAAGGATTATTGAAGACCTGCATCAGGGACGACAACCCCGTCATGTTCATCGAGCAGAAGCTGCTCTACGGCACCGAAGGCGAAGTGCCCGAAGAAGAATACACTGTTCCACTCGGAGTCGCGGACGTGAAGAGGGAGGGAACCGACGTCACGGTAGTAGCCTACTCGAGGATGGTTCTTCTCGCCTTGGAAGCCGCGGAGGAACTCGCCAAGGAGGGAATCAGCGTGGAGGTGGTTGACCCCCGTTCGCTGAAGCCGCTTGACTCCGAAACCATAATCAACTCGGTGAAGAAGACGAGTAAAGCCGTCGTCGTCCACGAGGGCTACCGAACCTGCGGCGTTGGGGCTGAGATAGTGGCGCAGATCATGGAGAAGGCGTTCGACTACCTCGACGCCCCGGTTCAGAGGGTCGCGGGAGAGGACGTGCCAATTCCCATGAGCCCAGTGCTGGAAGCAGCTGCGGTTCCAGACAAGGCAAGAATCGTCGAGGCAGTGAGGAAACTCGTTTAAAACGAAATCCCTAGGAAGGACCACAAATTACCCAAGTTGCTTGTACCCAAAACCCATTTTTGGAAAAATGGATTAATGAGTATCATGAATTCATTATTATAACTTAGGATTGTTTGCCAATAATGGGGGAACACGCGTGAAATTATTAGGCATTAATGGGAGTCCGCACAGGGATGGGAACACGGTGAAGATAATAAGCGAAGTTTTTCGCGGAGCGAAGACGAACGGTCACGTGTGCGAGATGGTTCACTTGGTCGACTTGGACCTTGACTACTGCGACTGGTGCGAAAAGTGCTACTCTGAGGGCGTCTGCGCCATAGACGACGGGTTCATGGAGCACCTGAAGAAGGTTTTCGAAGCCGACGTGCTGGTCGTGGCGACGCAGTCAATCAACCGTTCGGTTACGGGGTACATGAAGAACTGGCTGGACAGGCTGTGCACGAGCCAGCTCATCTACTTGGTTGACGAAAACAGGAAGGTCACAATACGGTCCCGAATACCCGAAGGAAAGAAGGCGGTCGCAATCGTGCAGGGATGCACAAACCTGCTGCAGGAGACCATAAAACCCATAGACGTAGTGATGAACGTGCTCGGAGTACCGATTGTTGAAAGACTCATGGTCCCCAGAATAGGCTTGACGCACGAGGACACGGTCGACAAAAAACGCGACGTGATGCAGAAAGCATACCAAATCGGAAAAAACATAAAATAACCCAAAAAATCAATTCTCAAATCTCATTTTCGGAAGATGAAGATGAAAATGTGGCGCCCTGGCCGGGATTTGAACCCGGGTCGGGCGGGCGACAGCCACCTATACTAGACCGGGCTATACTACCAGGGCTCCGTGGCGAAGCGCCAGAGTTTGCTTAAATTGACGTTGTACTTAAGTTTATCTGGGGTGATGTAAAGCTGAATGGGTTTTACAGTTTTCACGTGGTTCAGTCTGGGTTACCAGCTGCTTTTACGTCTGAGGACCCAGCTGAGGTACGCCTTCATCCGTATCAGCGAGTAGTACGGTCTGTAGAACAGGACTATTATCGGCAGGAGGTAGATGTATTTAAGGTCGCTCTTCCGCGGCGACAGAAGCCCGGCGGAGACGAAGGCGACGAGCTCCAGAGCCAAGTACAGCATGAAGCTGAAGACCGTGATGTAGATGAACGTCGGGCTGTAGAAAACCAGAAGGTAGACGAACCACGTGAGCCGCATGAAAAGGATGAATACGTCCATGAAAAGCATGTCGAAGAACGCTGCGAAGAACCTTATGTCGAAGCCTCTGGCGTACAGCACGTTCCTGTGCTTCCAAAGAGTCTCCGCCTGACCCTTCGTCCACCTCGTCCGCTGTCGCCTCCAGTCCTGCCACGTTTCGGGCGCGAACGTCCACGAGATAGCCCTATCCATGAAGTAAAGTCTCTTCCCCATCTTCCTCATCTTGAACGTGATGTCGAAGTCCTCGGTAATCGTGTCCTTGTCGTACTCGCCCAGCGAACGAACGTTCTCCTTCCAAAAAGCTCCGAAAGCCCCCGAGATAATCAGCAAAGTCCTAACGATAGAGGAGAACCGCCTGCCCAGCTCCAGCGAAATCAGGTACTCGTAGGCCTGAAGCCGCACCAGAAGGTTCCTCGAGCCGTCTTCGCCCCCCATGATGCGGACGTTCCCCGAAACCGCGCTGATGCTCGGGTCACTCAACGGCTTCACAATTTCCCTCAACGAGTTGCGTTCGATGAGGGTGTCAGCGTCCACAACCACAATAACCTCGCCCGAGGCGAAGACGAGACCGTAGTTCAAGGCAGTCGCCTTCGAGCCACTCGCAACGTCCCGGTGCAGCAGCTTAATTAAGCCCTTGCGGGAGTAGGGGAAGGCTAGCTGGAACGTTCTGTCCTTGGACCCGTCGTCAACCACAATTACCTCCTTGTTCAGGTAATCGGTTTCGAGAGCCGACTCGATTGCCCTGACGATTATCTTCTCCTCATTGTGGGCGGGAATAATCAGGGACACCTTCGGAAGGAAGTCGCTCCTAAAAATCGGTGGACGAACCCTCTGATACAAGGCGTGGACAAGAAGGAACGCGCATTTTCCTATGGTTCGGAAAAAATCGATGACCAGCATCAGCCAGAAAATTGAAACAAAGTCTTGAACGGTTAAGCTGCTCAGCCACTGGGCAAGTCCTTCAAAAAGAGAACTCAGAATAAACAATAAATAATTAGGAGACATTAAAAAATATTACCTAAACGTCTTAGATAAAATTTTCTTGCAGAATCAAAAACAAATATAGAAATCATGAAAGATCGTTTACGGCCTTTATGAGAGCTTGAATGTATCCCGCAGCGTATGCTCGTCCTCTGTGTCCCCAAGGCGAATCGTCAACGCCCATGGGCACGTGGTCGTCTATTATGCAGCCGTCGAAGCCAACCTCCTTGTAGGCCAACATAGCCCCTAGCATGTCCGTCTGGCCATCATCCACGAAGGTCTCGTGAAACTTGTTCGGTTTCCCAACAACATTACGAAAGTGGACGTAGAAAATCTTTTTCCGCGAACCAAAGTACTCTATGGCTTCAACCACGTCTATACCCATTTCTGAAAATGTCCCTTGACAAAACTCTATACCGTTGTATTTGCTTGGGAAAATTTCCATTACGCGTTTGAAGGCTTCCACACTTCTCATGATACGAGATATTCCAGCAATCGAAGGAACGGGAGGGTCATCGGGGTGAAGCCCCATCTTCACATTGGCCTCCTCGGCGACCTGCATC
>Ga0233423_10001507_pt1 | contig 11648 bp, 9 predicted proteins | sample Watercolumn_Mata_FD_180713 | JGI IMG/M metagenome (GOLD analysis project Ga0233423, IMG submission 180713) | Freshwater microbial communities from Lake Matano, South Sulawesi, Indonesia - Watercolumn_Matano_2014_112_MG | ecosystem: Environmental > Aquatic > Freshwater > Lake | place: Indonesia... | reverse complement strand
GGGTACGCTTTGCCGGAACCGTTGCAAACTGAAATTTGATCAAGACAGCCCTGAATTCGAACAGGATACCAAACCGACGATGTTACAGGCAAAAGTCTTCGAACTCATCAAAGCGTTCCCAGTACGCAGAAGTTGATTTCCCTTGTAGCTTATTATGCTACATACGGTTAGCTTTGCTTCTGTTCTGGAACTTCAGTTTAAACAAGATGGCTATTATTTTCATTGCGATGATGTTTTGAAAATGATGATGTGAAACGGCTGTAAAGGCCTGTCGTGTCATGACTTGTCAGTGTGTGGGTGAAATGTGGATAACTTGTGGACGACTGTTGATTGCAGGCAGGGGGTTGCGGGCAGACGAAGAAATTACAGAAAAGTGATATATTGGCCGATGATTCAAGGCTGAGGCATTTTTTTTCAGAAAATTTCACAATTTCATGATTTTTCTTTCCCCTCAGGAACAGAAATCGAGAGCATCGCGCATTCGTCTTGTTCTTTCTGATAACGATGGCGTATTCACCGATAACGGCGTTTACTATTCGGAAAGGGGGGAAGAATTTAAAAGATACTCCATCCGTGACGGTATGGGTGTCGAGCGGCTTCGGGCTTGTGGAATCGAAACCGGCATCATTACCGGAGAGGTCTCTCCGAACCTTGTCAGAAGGGCACAGAAGCTTCATATCGAGAAGCTGTACCTTGGTGTCAGTGACAAGCTGTCGAGACTCAGTGAGGTGCTCGCTGATACCGGACTTTCGGAGTCCGGGATTGCCTATATTGGTGATGATGTCAATGACATCGGTATCATGAGCGCCATTGCTCCTTATGGCCTGGTTGCCTGTCCGGGAGACTCTATGTCAATGGTCGAACCTTATGTCCACTACCGGTGCAGTTCACATGGTGGCAGGGGTGCCTTCAGGGAATATGCCGAATGGCTGATTGTCCTGAGGGCTTCGTAAGGGCTCCACAATTTTTTCCCATTAAAGTAACTATTAACAAAAGCGGCAGGCGACATATGCTTGCTGATATCTGATCGGTATTAATTTTATGGCTGAAGTTCAAATCGGAAATTCGATGGTAGGAGATGGCCATCATGTATACGTTATTGCAGAGATAGGAATCAATCATAACGGTTCTCTTGAGGTGGCTAAAAAGCTTATCGACGGAGCCGCCCAGGCTGGCTGCGACGCGGTAAAGTTCCAGAAACGTACTCCAGAGTTGTGTGTGCCGATGGACCAGCGGCTTATCGAACGCGATACTCCCTGGGGCAGGATGACCTATATGGACTACCGTTACAAGGTCGAGTTCGGATTCGACGACTATTCGGAGATCGATGCTTACTGCCGCCAGAAAGGGATAGTGTGGTTCGCCTCATGCTGGGATGAAGAAGCTGTCGATTTCATGGAGCAATTCAACCCGCCCTGTTACAAGGCGGCATCAGCTTCCCTGACTGATCTTGCCCTGCTGAAAAAGACCATGGCAACTGGCCGTCCGCTCATCATCTCTACCGGAATGTCCACCATGGAAGAGGTCGATGCTGCCGTTAACGAGCTTGGCAGGGAGAAACTGCTGATTGCGCATACCAATTCCACTTATCCCTGTCCGGTTGAAGAGCTGAATCTCCGCATGATTCATACCCTTCAGCAGCGTTATCCGGAGAACCCTATCGGTTATTCGGGCCATGAAGTCGGTCTGGCTACGACGTGGGCAGCTGTTGCGCTCGGAGCGACTTTCATCGAGCGCCATGTGACTCTCGATCGCGCCATGTGGGGTTCTGACCAGGCAGCGTCGGTGGAGATTTCCGGCATGTCGCGGCTCGTTTCCAATATCAGGGACATCGAGCAGGCGCTTGGTGACGGTGTCAAGCGGGTTTACAAGGGAGAGGCCGCTGCCCGCAAAAAACTGCGCAGGGTATGAGGTTTTAACAACAGCTATAAGTCCTATAGGTTGTATAGGACTTATAGGAATAATGGCTGCAAAAAAAAAGATAATCCGTTCAGACAACCCTGTTCCCTTGCCTGGAGCGCTTGCGTTATTTGCTTCCTACCATTAAATTTCCCCGAAAATTCATCTGTTCGCCTGCGTAGTATAACCCTGTCCTTGCAGGCGATTTTCGATAAAATCAAACGACAACGGCCATGAGCGACAATCAGGCTTCATCAGTGAAACAATTCGAATACAAGGCGGAAATGAAACAGCTTCTGGACCTTATCGTCCATTCGCTGTATACACACCCTGAAATCTTTCTGCGTGAGCTGATCTCCAACGCCTCCGATGCGCTCGGCAAGGCGCGCTTCAGGATGCTCTCCTCCGAAGAAGAGATCGATAAATCGGGTGATCTGAAAATCACCATCACCGTTGACAAGGAGAGCCATAACTTCGTGATCGAGGACAGTGGCATCGGTATGAGTGAGGAGGAGCTGATCGCCAATCTTGGCACGGTGGCCAAATCCGGCACGCTCGGTTTCATGGAGGCGCTCAGAGAGCAGCATCAGGAGGGACAGCCGCTCGATGCCAACCTCATCGGACAGTTCGGCGTGGGCTTTTATTCGGTGTTCATGGTGACCGACGAGGTGACCGTCGAGACCAGGAGCGCTGAAAGCGGTTCACAAGGGTGGCGCTGGGTATCGTCCGGCCAGGGCACCTATACCATTGAACCAATTGGGCGTGAGGTTCGCGGCACCAGAATTTCGTTCACCCTGAAGGAGGAGTTCAAGGAGTTTGCAGAAGAGTACCGTGTTGAACAGATTATTAAAAAGTACTCCAACTTTGTCGAATATCCGATCTGCATCGGCAGCCGTCAGATCAACAGCATCACTGCTCTCTGGCAGCGATCGAAGAGCGAGCTGAAAGAGGAGGAGGTCAACGAGTTCTACAAGTTCATTTCGAACGACTTCAAGGAGCCGCTCGATTACCTCCACATTTCGGTCGAGGGAGCGGTGAGTTTCAAGGCCTTGCTCTTCATCCCCTCCGAAGCACCTATGGAACTGCTCTACAACCAGGGAGCGCTCGAAAAGCTCGGGCCGCAGCTCTACGTCAAGAAGGTGCTCATCCAGCATGAGTGCCGCGACCTGTTGCCCGAGTACCTGCGTTTCGTAAGCGGCGTGGTCGATACCGAGGATCTGTCGCTGAACGTCTCTCGCGAGATGGTACAGTCCAGCCCGGTGATGGCCAAGATAAAGCAGATTCTCACCGGAAAACTTCTCGGCTGGTTCGATACCATCGCCAAAGAGCAGCCGGAGAAGTTCCGCACCTTTTACAAGGCGTTCGGCACCATCATCAAGATCGGCCTCAACACCGATTTCACCAACCGCGACAAGATTATCGATCTTCTGCGTTTCGAGACGACCAAAACCGGCGAAGGGGAGTACGTCACCTTCAGGCAGTATGTGGAGCGCATGGCCGAAGGGCAGACCGAAATCTATTATCATGCCGGCAGCAGCCGGCGCCAGATGCTGGTTCATCCCAACCTCGAATATTTCAGGAAACGAGACATCGAAGTGCTGCTGCTTTCGGATCCGGTCGATGTGTTTGTCATTCCCTCCATTTTCGAGTATGACAAAAAGCCGCTCAAATCGATCGAGAAAGCTGAAATCGATACATCGGAGATTGCGCCTGAAGGCGAACGTCTCGGTGCGGAAGGCACCGTAGGGGTGATTTCGCTTTTCAAAGAAGTGCTTGGCGATCGCGTCGCCGATGTGGTCGAATCCAAAAGGCTCGTCAGTTCGCCGGTGACGCTGGTGAGCGGCAAGGATGCCATGGACAGCCAGTTCGAGAAGATGATGAAAATGATGAGCAAAGATGCCGATATGCCTACCTCGAAGAAGATTCTCGAAGTCAACACCTCGCATCCGATCATCAGGAACCTTGCGGGCAAATATGCTGTCGGCCTTTCCACCGATCCGGTTGTCCGGGCAGCGGTCACACAGCTTTTCGAAAGCACCCTTCTGCTTGAAGGCGATCTCGAATCGGTCGCGGATTACGTATCGAGAATGAACGAACTGGTCGAGGCGGCCACCAGATCGTGATTCGAGAGGGGAGGCCGCATAAAACGGCTTCCCCTCATCGCCTGTTTTATGCCAGCCATTACGAGCCGGACAGTTCAGGCATCAAGGCCTGGCAATGAACCATAAATTGCATTGTAACCGTGAAACCTTCGTTAGAACCCGATACAAGGCTGTTTGCTGAATTCCAGAAAAACGAGATTACTGAACACTTCATCTACAAGAACCTTGCTGAACGGGTCGATGGAGTGAAGAACCGGCGGATTTTCGCCCAGATATCCGATGACGAGCTTCGTCATTACAACGTCTGGAAGAACTATACCCAACGGGACGTGAAGCCGGATCGCTTCCGGATAAGGCTCTATTCGCTCATCAGCCGGCTCTTTGGTTTTACCTTCGCCGTCAAGCTTATGGAGGGTGGAGAAAAGAATGCTCAACGTGAATACGAGCGTGTTTCGGAGACGGGTGTCGATATCGGTGCTCTCGTCAGGGACGAGGAGGAGCATGAGCAGGCGTTGCTTACCCTGCTCTACGAGGATAGGTTGCAGTATACCGGTTCGATCGTGCTTGGTCTCAATGATGCTCTCGTGGAGCTGACCGGCGCTCTGGCCGGCCTGACCTTTGCCCTGCAGAACAACCGGCTTGTCGCCTTGACGGCCATTATCACCGGTTTTGCCGCCGCTCTTTCGATGGCGTCGTCGGAGTATCTGTCCACCAAAGCCGAACCGGGCGCAAAAAATCCTCTGAAAGCTTCCTTCTATACGGGCGTGGCCTACATCATCGCAGTGACGGTGCTGATCGTTCCCTATCTTTTTCTCCAGGACATCTATCTTAGCCTCGCTCTGGCTTTTGCCGGCGCGCTCATAGTGGTAGCATTGTTCAATTTTTACGTTTCTGTCGCAAAGGGCCTGCCTTTCAGAAGCCGTTTCATCGAAATGGCTGGTCTGATCGTCGTGGTTTCCGGCATAAGTTTTCTTGCCGGTCTCGGTATCAGGTACTTCTTCGGGATAGTTGTTTAGGGGGCGTTGATGAAGAGGAGGTCATGGACAAAATTGCTCTCACTGCACTATCGCGGTAAGCAGGGCTTCGATGACTACTTCGCCCTCTGAATCGATATCGATGCAGAGGGCTTTTTCATCACCGTAAGGTGGCATATCGTCATGAAGCTGTCCAGCAAGAACCTTGAGGTCAGCCTCGGACGGATCTCCGCCTTCTTTGTGGCGTGCCTCGACCCTCTGACGCAATACTTCAGGTTAAGCATGGAAACAGAGGATGCGGCAGCGGCAGTTCATCGAGTCGGCCAGATGAATGAACGGTAATCTCTGCTTCCTGTCGGTGAAGGTGGCATCTACGATGACGGAAAAACCGGATGAAAGGGCTGTCGATGCTGCTTCGAGCATCGTATCATAGGTTTTCTGAGTGGCGGCCGGAGTATAGATGTCGATTCCCCTCGATGTGCTTCGGTCGATGCCTTCGATTCCGAACAGTCGCTTGCGTTCGATATCGGAGCGGATATGGATAAACCCTCCAGTATCAGCGAGTTTTGATGAGTGCCGCGATTTGCCGCTGCCCGATACTCCATGGGTTATGATGAGAATCGGCGGTTGGGGGCGGGTATAGGCGAGAGCGAGCTTCAGGTAGGCGTGGTGTTCGGCGAGTGTCTCTTTTTTTTCACTCTCTCCGGATTCCTGTGCAAGACGGATCGAGGTGACTTTGGCGCGCACCATGGCCCGGTACGCACCATAGAATCGCAGCACACGCAAGCCGGCATAATCACCACTTCTTGACAGCCATGCATTGAGAAAATGCCATGCCAGCTCCTTGCGGCCCGAGTGTTCGAGATCCATGAAAAGGAAGGCTGTGTCACTTGTGATATCGATGATGCTCAGTGCATGGCTGAACTCGATGCAGTCGAAAATCATCACTCTGCCGTTCCGTATGAGCATATTGCCCGTGTGCAGATCTCCGTGGCACTCCCGTACCATACCGAGAGCTTTGCGCTCCCTGATCACACCACTGAGTCGCCGGTGTTCGGCGATAGTCCAGCGGCGCATGGTTTCGATGTCACTCCGTTCTTCGATCGATCGTGCTACGGCTTCAGTCAGGTCGAGGTTTTCGAGCATCGGTTTGAGTATGAGTTCCGGTGTTCCGAACATCGATGCAGGATCGGCCCTGGGGGCAGAGGAATGGAAGCTGGCGATAAGTGTGGCGGCCTCATCGATCTGCCTGAAGGTCAGTTCGTTTTTCCGCAGCAGCCTGTCGAGTTCGAATTTTCTGTCGAACTGAATCATTTTTATCACATAATCGGCCACCATCCCGTCACCACCGATACGGCAGACTGCATCCTGGCATATAACCGGAAGAACTTCGAGATAGAGTTCCGGGCAGAGTCTCCGGTTGAGACGCAGCTCTTCGAAGCAGTAGTGTCGGCGCCGTTCGAGGGTTGAAAAGTCGAGAAATCCGAGATTGACCGGTTTTTTGAGTTTGTAGGCGTATTCACCGGTCAGGAATATCCAGGAAATATGAGTTTCTATCACCTCGATTTCAGGCTCGGTCGGATGAGAATAGGCCTCGGGATGACCAAGGGCTTCAGCTACCTGGATCATGGTACAGGATCGTTTTCGGCTCGCCATTTCAGAAGGATAGTTGTATCTGAAGAGCGTTATGATTATAAACTTAGTGAAAAATCCGGTAATACCGGAACTTGCCGGAACCGCTTCAGGGTTTCTCAAAAAAAGTTGTAAATTCCACGTTTTACTGCCAGCCCTTGTTTTTCGCTTGACATACAGGTATTCAGAAGCGTAATCAATTACAGCTTTTCAGGATTCATTGTACGACAGTACCTATACTTTCTGCAAGCTTTCCGGTATGCCGTAAAGCCTGGACAGCAAGTCAGTGTGCAGGTTGCTGTTTTCTGCCTGGTCATGCGACTGAAATGGCCAGCAACAGCTATCAGTCCACATCACCTTTGGCTTGCCGACTGAGGGTTTCGCAGAAAGTCACCGGTGTGGCGGTTTCAGGATAAGCGTTCAATAATTTTCGTCCACTTCAAGCTTGCCGATTATGAAACAGTTCAGGGATTCAATGATAGCCTTGATCACGGAGACATCATCCAATCTTCCGAGTGACGTTCGCAAGGCGATTGCCGAAGCTGTCGGAAAGGAAGCCGTCGATTCGAGGGCGGGACTGGCCATGTCGGCCATCACGCTCAATATCGATATGGCGGTCGATTGCACAGCTCCGATCTGCCAGGATACCGGTATGCCCACCTTTTTCGTGCATACGCCGAAAGGTGCTGACCAGCTCGCCATGAAAAAGGATATCGAAGAGGCGGTCGTTGAAGCTACCCGTACAGGCAAGCTCCGTCCCAACGCGGTCGATTCGATCACCGGAAAAAACTCCGGTAACAACCTCGGCGATCACGTTCCGGTTATTCATTTTGAACCCTGGGATCGTGACGAGATCGAGGTGAAGCTCATCCTCAAGGGGGGCGGGTGCGAGAACAAGAACATCCAGTACTCACTTCCAGCTGAAATTCCTGGACAGGGCCGTGCGGCAAGGGATATCGACGGTGTCCGCAAGTGCATCGCTCATGCGGTGTATCAGGCACAGGGCCAGGGATGCAGCCCCGGCTTCATCGGTGTCGGCATCGGCGGTGACCGCACCAGCGGCTTCGAGCTGGCCAAGAAGCAGTTGCTGCGTTACGTTGATGACTCAAACACCGATCCTCTGCTGGGTGAACTCGAACAGGAGATGCTCGACAAGGCAAATACCCTGAACATCGGCCCGATGGGCTTTTCCGGCAAGAGCACCCTGCTTGGCTGCAAAATAGGCAAGTCGCATCGCGTGCCGGCCAGCTTCTTCGTTTCGGTGGCCTACAACTGCTGGGCTTACCGTCGTCTCGGCGTAATCATCGACCCCGAAGAAGGCTCGATCCGCGAGTGGCAGTACCGTTCCGGCGACGAGATCAGGCGCATGGCCCAGGGCGAGGGCATTCCGCTCACGGGTCACGAGGTGGTGCTCAAGGCTCCGGTCAGCGAGGAGACGATCCGGTCGCTCAAGGTGGGCGATATCGTCATTGTCGAGGGTGAAATGCATACCGGTCGCGATGCATTCCATCACTATGTGATGCATCACGATCTGCCGGAAGGTCTCGATACCCGTGGAGGCATCATTTACCACTGCGGGCCTGTCATGCTCAAGAATGATGCGGGCGAATACCAGGTCGTGGCAGCCGGGCCGACCACCTCGATCCGCGAGGAGCCTTATCAGGCTGACGTGATCGAGAAGCTTGGTCTCCGCACCGTGATCGGCAAGGGCGGAATGGGGCCGAAGACGCTTGCCGGGCTTCAGAAGCACGGCGCGGTCTATCTCAACGCTATCGGTGGTGCGGCGCAGTACTATGCACGATGCATCGAAAAGGTGACCGGCGTGGATTTCCTCGAAGAGATGGGTGTTCCGGAAGCAATGTGGCACTTGCAGGTCAAGGCCTTCCCGGCGATCGTCACCATGGATGCTAACGGCAACAGTCTGCACAAGCAGGTTGATGACGAGTCGTTCTCTATTCTCGAGAATATCGGCAAGGAGCCTGCCTGAGTTCAGCACGGAGTCAATGAATGTACTTGCATGGCTGTGTTCCTGTCAATGACGGAAAGCAGCCGTAAAGAATCAGTTAAAACCAACGAGAGTGTTATATGAAAAAAATACGGTTTATGGATGTCTCCTTTCGCGACGGGTTTCAGTCCTGTTATGGCGCAAGGGTGAAAACCGAGGATTTTCTGCCCGTACTTGAAGCGGCAGTTGAGGCAGGTACAGACAATTTCGAGGTCGGCGGCGGCGCTCGTTTCCAGAGTCTGTACTTCTATTGCCAGGAGGATGCTTTCGAAATGATGGAGGCCTGCCGGAGGGTGGTTGGGCCGGACATCAATCTTCAGACCCTGTCAAGGGGAGCTAACGTTGTCGGACTCGTTTCGCAGTCCCGCGATATTATAAACCTTCATGCCAGGCTCTTCAAAAAGCACGGTATCAGCACGATCCGCAATTTCGACGCTCTCATGGATGTGCGCAATCTGGCATGGTCCGGCCAGTGCATTGTCGATGCCGGGCTCAAACACCAGGTTGTGGTTGCCCTGATGGGGCTGCCTCCAGGGCTGAACGAGTCCTATTGCCATACGCCCCAGTTCTACCTCGACAAGCTGAGGGAGATTCTCGAGGCGGGCATTCCGTTCGACAGCATTGCCTTCAAGGACGCCTCCGGAACCACCACGCCCGCCGTGATCTACGAAACCGTGAAGGGCGCAAGAAAGATGCTGCCCGAAGGCACGGTGCTTCAGTTCCACACGCACGACACCGCCGGCATGGGCGTGGCGTGCAACTTCGCGGCCATCGAGGCCGGCATCGATATCATCGATCTGGCGATGGCACCAGTCAGCGGAGGCACCGCCGAGGTGGACATCCTCACCATGTGGCATCGCCTGCGCGGCACCGACTACTCGCTCGACATCGATCAGGAGAAGTACCTCAAGGTCGAGTCGATGTTTATCGAGCACATGGACAAATACTACATGCCTCCTGAAGCCAAAGAGGTCAACCCGGTCATTCCGTTCTCTCCGATGCCTGGTGGAGCCCTGACGGCCAATACACAGATGATGCGCGACCACGATACGCTGCACTTTTTCCCGGAGGTGATCCGCAACATGCGCGAGGTTGTTGCCAAAGGCGGCTTCGGCTCGTCTGTTACCCCGGTTTCTCAGTTCTACTTCCAGCAGGCTTTCGCAAATACCGTGCAGGGGCCGTGGAAAAAGATCGTAGACGGTTACGGCAAGATGGTTCTGGGCTATTTTGGCAAGACTCCTGCCGAACCTGATCCCGAAGTGGTGGCACTCGCCTCCGAGCAGCTTGGCCTCGAACCTACCGTGCAGGACGTGCATGACATTAACGACCGCAATCCCGACCTCGGCGTCGAGCACAACCGCAAGCTGCTCGAAGAGGCCGGACTCGAAGTGACCGACGAGAACATTTTCATCGCCGCCACCTGCGGCGCGAAGGGTATCGGTTTCCTCAAGGGCGACAAGCCTCTTGGCATCCGTTACAAAGCGGACATCGAGGCCGAGGAAGAGTCGAAAAAGGATGCCGAAGAACTGAAAGTCACTTCTCACGGCAACTCATTGCAGGATCGTTTGCAGGATCTTATCAGGCCGGCGTCACGCGGTCTGTCGGGTAACTACCTCGTCATGGTGGATGGCAAGTCGTTCAACGTGGTGATCGCTGACGGCGTGGCGATGGCGCAGTCCGTCGCACCCGGAATGCAGCCGGTAACGATCCCGCTGCCTGTCGCCGCCGCGCCCCAGCAGCACCGTGGTACGCCGGTCATGCCCTCGATGCCGGGCAACGTTTTCAAGATGGAGGTTGAAGTCGGCCAGAAGGTGACGGAAGGCCAGGAGGTCGCGGTGATGGAGGCCATGAAGATGGAGTCCCCGGTCAAAGCGCCGGTTTCAGGCATCGTGACGGTCGTGCTCGCCAAACCCGGCGACACCCTCTCCGCCAACCAGCCGCTGATGTTTATCGAGTGATCCGGGGGATAACATCCTGAATGTTTCGGAAAATTCCGTAGGGGCAGACCTGTGTGTCTGCCCTTTTTTTGTGCTGAAATTGCATGATTTGTTGCAGGAACTGTAGGGGTGATGCGGATTTCTTATACAAATTGACGATTTGATCTTCAGATTGTATAAAAATCGTCCTTTTGGCTGAGGGCTTCATCATAGCAGTTGATTCTGTGCTGAATATGCGCTAATATTTATACGAGCTTTTGTGGACTGGTGGGTTCGAGTGGCTCATTGCGGATGATGCTCCTGTTAAAACTCAATGATACAAGATGTTATGAAACCCAGTATAGTGATTGAAAAAGATGGGGAAGGTTATCTGGCCAGAGTAGAAGGTCATCAGAATCTGTTTGCTTTCGCCTACTCGGAAAAAGATGCGCTGATGGAGTTGAAGAATGTGGTTGAAATGATTATGGATTATCACCTTGAGCAGGTGAACGATGAGAGGATTATCAAAAATGAACTGGCTACTGCGGTAGAAAAATATGCCGTTCAAGTATAAGGAGATTGAAAAAAGGCTATTGAAAATGGGCTATACCATTGTTCGCAGGAAAGGTTCACACGTTATATTTTCTGATGGTAAAAACACTTTTCCGGTTCCTGATCATGGATCAAAGGATATTTCTCCAGGTGTTGAGAGGCAAGTCCTTAAAATTCTGGGTATGTCAGTAGATGAATTCAGAAGCATAAAATGAATCAATTTCCCTTTGGAGTTATTGTGATAGAATGGAGGATTTTTTGTGAGATTAGCGGCGGATTTTTTTAATCTCTAAACTCAGTTTTATTTGATAATCAATGATTAGTGTCATGCTTAAGTCTCGCGCAATAGAATCGGCTCTGTGAAGACCAGCTCCATCATCGATTCCGTTTTATGGGCCACGTGCAGCCAACAACGATTTCTATGCAATCTTTGTTGAGTTTCCCTGAATAATTCACGAGCAAAAAACCGAATCGATTTTTGAAGTAAAAAACAGTTTGCTAATCGACGCTATCAGGTCAAGCTCGACTTGCAAACCAATATGAGCTGACTACCCATACGTTTTTGCTG
>Ga0233423_10001505_pt1 | contig 11656 bp, 10 predicted proteins | sample Watercolumn_Mata_FD_180713 | JGI IMG/M metagenome (GOLD analysis project Ga0233423, IMG submission 180713) | Freshwater microbial communities from Lake Matano, South Sulawesi, Indonesia - Watercolumn_Matano_2014_112_MG | ecosystem: Environmental > Aquatic > Freshwater > Lake | place: Indonesia... | reverse complement strand
GGACAAGCAGGCGCGGCTGGCGCGCGCCTCGGAAGCGCTGGACCAGTTGCGCCTGCTCATCCGCATGGCTTCCGATTTGCGCTACCTGTCGCTGGCGCGCTACGAGGAACTGTCCAAAATGGAGCGCGAGATCGGGCGCATGCTGGGCGGCTGGCAAAAGAGCGGCGCGGCGGCGGGGGCATAATGGCAGACCGGCTGCGCGAAATCGCCGCCTTCGCCAATCTCCTGCAGGCATGGCGTGTCCTGCAGAAACGGCTGCCCGCCGAGGCGCGCGGTGCGTTCGCTTGGCGACTGGAAGACTATTTGCTGGACCTCGGCGATGCGCTGGCAGCGGGAACCTACATCCCCTATGCCGCGCCCGCTGGCTATCATCCCACCGATTCCGGCAAAAAGATTCCCGTCCCTCGCCTGAAAGACCGCCTGGTGCTGCTGGCGCTCCAGCAGACGCTGCAGCCGCGGGCGGAACGGTTCTTCATCTACGATACCTACGCCGGTTTGCCCGGCCGCGGCGTCCACCGCGCGGTGGAGCGGGCGATGGCGTTCCAACGCCGCGTCGCGCCACCCCACCAGCCCCAGTCCGGCTGGCTGCTCAAAGCCGACATCCAGCACTTTTACCCCTCCCTGCGCCACACGATCCTGCTGGACATCTGCCAGCGGCGCTTTCGGGACGCCGACCTGACCGCGCTGCTGGCGCGTTATCTGGCGGTGTGGGGCGGCTGGTTAGAGACGCCGGGCGTGGGCATCCCGCTCGGCTCCTCCGTCTCCTGCCTGTTAGCAAACCTGTACCTGGACCCCTTTGACCATTGGGTCAAGGATGACCTGGGGTGGAAATGTTACCTGCGCTACGCCGACGACATGCTCTTTCTGCATCGTGAGCAGGATGCCCTGACCGAGTTACAGCCGCGGCTGGCAGCGCGGCTGGCGGAGGCGTTTGCCCTGGCGCTCAACGACCGCAAGACCGAAGTGCGGCGCACCGGCAGCGGCGTGGACTTTTTGGGCTACCGTTTGTTTTATCATCACCGGCTGCTGCGGCGCAAGAACATGGGCAAGGCGCGGCGGCGGTTGGAGCGGCTGGCGCGCGCCTATGCCGCCGGCAAAGTGGACGCCGCCGACATTCGGCGCAGTCTGGTCGGCTGGCTGGGGTATGCCCGCTTTGCCGACACCTACAACTTTCGGCGGCGGCTGTTCGCCGGCTTCCGGCTGCGCCGGGGCGCCGCGGGGTGAGACATGGAATACGTTCAAATCCGCAAACCCCACGAATTCAACGTCTGGCGCAACAAACGTCCGCAACTCGGTCAACTCGACATCGAACTGACCGAGCGGTGCAACAACGACTGCATTCACTGTTGCATCAACCTCCCCGCAAACGACGCAGACGCCCGCGCCCGCGAGATGACGACCGCGCAGGTGAAAGACATTTTGCAGCAGGCCGCCGACCTGGGCTGTCTACAAGTCCGTTTCACCGGCGGCGAGCCGCTACTCCGTCCCGATTTCGAGGAACTGTACCTGCTCGCACGACGGCTCGGAATCAAGGTGCTCGTGTTCACGAACGCGCGCCTGATCACGCCGCGCCTGGCCGATCTGTTCGCCCGCATCCCGCCGCTGGTGACCATCGAAGTCACGGTCTACGGGATGCGCGCCGCATCCTACGAAGCGGTGACGCGCGCCCCCGGCTCGTTCGCCCAGTTTTGGCGCGGCGTGAACCTGCTCCTCGAACGCCGCGTCCCGTTCATCGTCAAAGCCGCGCTCCTGCCGCCCAACCGCGCCGAAATCGCCGAGTTCGAAGCCTGGGCAAGTACGATCCCGTGGATGGACAAGCGTCCGTCGTACTCGATGAACTTCGATCTCCGCAATCGCCGCGATGACGCCCGCAAGAACGCGCAGATCGCCGCGCTGCGCCTGTCGCCGCCAGAAACCGTCGCCATGCTGATGCGCGACGAAGCGGAATATCGGAAAAAGAGGCACGAGTTCGCGTCGAAATTTATGGGACCACCCGGCGACCTGCTCTTCAGATGCGGCGCGGGGCACGGCGCGTGCATTGACGCCTACGGGCGCGCACAGCCGTGTATGGGGATTCGCGCGCCGGAGTTGACGGCTCCCCTCACCCATTGCCCCTCTCCCAGAAGGAGAGGGGAGCATCTCCCTCTCCCCCTGGGAGAGGGCCGGGGTGAGGGCCTGGCCGCCGCCCTCGCGCAATTCGCCACACTGTGCGACAGGCGCGCCACTAATCCCGACTACCTGCGCCGCTGCGCGGTGTGTTTCCTCAAGGGCTTGTGCGAGCAATGCCCGGCCAAATCGTGGGCAGAGCACGGCACGCTGGATACACCAGTCGAATACCTGTGCGCAGTGGCGCACGCGCAGGCGCGCTGCCTGGGGTGGCTGGGCGAAAACGAACACGGATGGGAAGTGGGCACGTGGCGCGAACGCGTCGCGCAAAGGAGTCGTTCCTGTGCCAGAAGTTAGCAGGTTTCTCGGAATCGTGATTGGAATGTACTACAGAGAGGAACACCCAGTACCCCACTTTCACGCCACCTACTCGACGCCAAGAATTTTCGCGGAATGCTAGGCGGGATGGGTGGAATTTAGCCAGCAAGCAGCTAAAAGTAGGCTGTTCACTGATACTTTTTCCAAGGAGAATCTCAATGACCGACTCGAACGTCACCATCGCCGCCATCTGCGTGCCCTCTGACAACATCGTCGCGCGCGACATTGAAGGCGAAGTCATCATCGTCCCGCTCGTCTCCGGCATCGGCGACGCAGACGACGAACTGTACACACTGAACGAAACGGGGCAAGCCATCTGGCAGAAACTGGATGGCGTGCGCACGCTCGGCGCGGTCGTGGACGCGCTGGCGCAAGAGTTCGACGCGCCGCGCGCGGCGCTGGAAGCGGACGTGCTGGGCTTTTGCGGCGAGATGACGCGGCGCGGCATCCTCGTCGCGCGTTGAGAAATCCGAAAGGAACCCGTTTTCTCGCAGAAAACGGGTTCGTGGCAGGCATTTCAAATGTCCGAATCATCCTTCATCCGCTCCGGCGGCGAGCTGCGCCTGTCCAACCTGGGGCAATTGGAATTATTGCGCGGGATGGTGGCACGCGGCGTGCCGCTGCGCACGACGGTGCGCGGTTTCAGCATGGCGCCCTTCATCCGCGATGAAGACGTGCTGACGATCACGCCGCTGAACGGACGCGCGCCGCGCCTCGGTGAGGTCGTCGCCTTCGTCCAGCCCGACACGGGGCGGCTGGCGATCCATCGCGTCATCGCGGCCGTGGGCGCGGGCTGGCTGATGCGGGGTGACAACAGCCCCGAGCCGGACGGCATCGTGCCACGCGAGAACCTGCTTGGTGTCGTCACGCGCGTCGAGCGCAACGGACGCGACGTGCGGTTAGGCCTGGGCGCGGAGCGTGGCCTGATTGCCCTGCTCCTGCGCGCCAACGCGCTGACGCCTCTTGTGTACCTGGCCTGGCGCATACGGAGAATCCCTATGTCAATCCGCATCACACTTGCTCGACGATTGATTTCGTTAGGCAAACTGGTCCAATCACTGGCGTTGATGGTGATGAAGCCAGATGATCTGGTGGAGTTTAGCCGGCAGACATACGCACGCTCGCACAATGTGGCGAGTTGGGCAGGTGATCAAACTGTGAGCCACGGTTTGCGTCCTGAAGAGCTCGCGCTCGTCGAGCAACTGTCTGCCAGGTGCGGCCAACTCCTCTTGCTCGGCGTCGGCGGCGGGCGCGAAGCGATTCCGCTGGCGCAGATGGGGTTTGACGTAACCGGCGTGGATTTTGTTCCCGCGATGATCGAAGCCGCCAAGGCGAATGCCGCACGTGCCAGCGTGCGTATCGAAGGTATCGTGCAGGAGATTTCGCGCCTTGATGTGCCAGCCGAATCATTCGACGTGGTATGGCTGTTGGCGGCGATGTACTCGTGCCTGCCGACGCGCGCCCGGCGCGTGGCGTTTCTCCGGCGCGTTCACCACGCGCTCAAGCCGGGCGGGCATTTCCTCTGCCAGTTCCATTGGGGCGCGCCGGAACAGTTCTCGCGCAAAGCGGAATGGGTGCGTCGCGCCTTTGCCCTCTTCACGCTCGGCAACCGCACCTACGAGCCGGGTGATGTATTGTGGGGCAACGTCGAGTTCATTCATGGCTTTCAATCAGAGGACGAACTGCGCGCCGAATTCGCGGCGGGTGGCTTCCGCGTCGCGTACCTTCACATCGGCGATCCCATGCCGCGCGGTGAGGTGGTGTTGGTGAAGGAATAGGACCGACCCATGCCCAACACACTTGAAATTCAACAATTTCCCCTCTGGGACAAGCTGAAAGACAAGCGCGTGCCGCTGTCGTTTGATCTGGAAATCACCGCGCGCTGCAACAACGACTGCCGCCACTGCTACATCGTCCTGCCCGCAGGCGATGCTGTCGCGCGCGGCCAAGAGATGACCGTCGCCGAAATCAGCGACATCGCTGAGCAAGCCGTGCAACTCGGCGCGGTGTGGTGCCTCCTCACCGGCGGTGAGCCACTCCTGCGCCCCGATTTCGCCGAGATCTACCTGGCCTTGAAGCGCAAGGGGCTGCTGGTCTCGGTCTTCACCAACGCCACGCTGGTCAACGAGCAGCACGTCGCACTCTTCAAGAAATACCCGCCGCGCGACATCGAGGTCACCGTCTATGGCGTCACGGCCGAAACCTATGAAGCGGTTACGCGCAAGCCAGGCACGTTCGACGCCTTCATGCGCGGGCTGAATCGCTTGTTCAACAGCGGCGTGCGCGTCCGGCTCAAGGCAATGGCGATTCAATCCAACCTGCACGAGCAGGCGGCGATCGCCGCCTTCTGCCGCGCCCGCACCAAGGACTATTACCGCTTTGACCCGCAACTGCACCTGCGCTTCGACGGCGACGCGGCGCGCAACGCCGACATCCGCGCCGAGCGCCTGACGCCGGAGCAAATCGTCGCCCTGGAACGCGCCGACGAGCAGCGCTTTGGCTCGCTCGAGCGGAACCACGACACGCTGATCAACGAAGAATTCACCCACTACGGCTGCGACCATCTCTTCCACTGCGGAGCCGGCCAGGGCAGCTTCAACGTCAGTTACGACGGCAAGTTCCGCTTGTGCTCCTCGCTGTGGGCGCCGGGCACGACCTACGATCTGCGCGCTGGCACGCTCGCTGAGGCGTGGTTCCAGCACGTCCCCCGCGTGCGCGATTTGCGCTCGCGAAAGCCTGAATTCCTGGAGACCTGCCGCAAGTGCGCGCTAGTCAACCTGTGCCTGTGGTGCCCGGCGCACGCCCACCTGGAGACCGGCGCCATGGACGGGTCAACGCCGTACTTTTGCGCCGTGGCGCATGCCAGGGCGGAGAATTTGCAGGCCAGTTGTCAGTGATCCCCAGTAAGGAGTAGAACGATGGAATCCGAAGAAGAACTCACACTCGATCTTGGGCGCTATCTGCATGTGCTGTTGCGCTGGTGGTATCTGATTCTCTTGGGCGCGCTGCTTGCCGGCGGCGCGGCGTGGCTCGTCAGCGCGCCAAAGCAGCCCACCTACCAGGCAGCGGCCGGGATTGCGATCGTCAGGAGTTCGACGCAATTGACGTTCGATCCCAGGTTCGTGACGACCTCCGGGTTGAACCCGTACTCCTACGTTGATCCGGTGCAACGCAACAAGTCGTTGATAGCAATCGTCAAGAATCCTGAGATTGCCAACGCCGTGATCGCGCAACTCGGTAATCAGTTGACGCCCGACGAACAAAAGCCGACTCTGCTGGTCAGTTCGATCAGCGCATCGAGCGAGGGCAGCGACGTGATCATGATCAAGGCGCAAGCGAGCACGCCGGCAAGAGCTGCCCTGCTGGCGACAACGTGGGCGCAAGAGTACGTTGTGCGCGTCAATGCGCTGTATGGCGAAAGCGGGCTAACCGTGGCGGAACTCCAGGCGCAAGCTAACTCTGCCAAGCAGGAATACGATGGCAAGGAGGCAGCGCTGGCTGCGTTCTTGGCGAACAGTTCGATTGATCAACTCACCCGCCAGATTGCCGAAACACAGGGAATCCTCACCGCGTTCCAAGCGGCAAAGCAGAACGCACGGCTCGCCGTGTTCAACCAGCAAACCTCTGCCAAGGTCCAAACATTGAGCGATCTGTACGCGATTCAAACCAAGTTGGACCGCTTGTCGGCAGACGCGAACGCCTTGCGCGCCCAGTCGCTTGGCGACAATCGCACAGGTTCGCGCGGCGATGAACTCGCCGCGCTTCTCCTCGAAGTGAGCGCCTTCAGCACCTGGGCGAACTTGCCGGTCAATCTGCAAATCCCGCTCGAGCAAATCAGCCCGGGCAGCACCCCCGCCGATCAAGCCAAGCGGCTCGATACTTTGATCGCCACCTTGCAAGACCGGCGCCAGACCGTTCAAGCGAGCATTGACACGCAAGCCAGGGACCTCCTTATAGCGTTTTGCAATTGGATCTGGTACAAGTGGATCGTTCCTCATAGCTTGTGGTCCGTTGTAACAGGTATTCAGTGACTCACATATGGTGGGTATGCACAATTGAACCACAAGATATAGCACTCAGAAGTGTCACTACAAGGATTCCGCTGTTAAACGCGGAACTACCTGCTGTATCAGATCCACCCGAAAACCGCTATAATTACCAATGTCTCTCACTCCCAAACTCCAACGCCGCCGCCTCCTCCTCCGCCGCGCCATCGCAATCGTGTGGCAAAGCGCACCCGGATGGACACTTGCCAGTTTCGTCTTGCTCATCGTGCAGGGCGTGCTACCGCTGCTTCTGCTCTACCTGATGAAACTGGTAGTGGATGCAGTGACCACCGGCCTGGCAGCTCCTGACAAAGGAGTTGCCTTCAGGCAGGTAGCGCTTCTGATCGGCCTCATGGGCGCAGTGACCCTGGTTGGTGCCTTGTGCCGCTCGCTAGCAGGGCTCGTCAGCGAAGCACAGTCCCAGGTGGTCACCGACCATATGTCTGATATTCTCCATGCCAAGTCCATTGAGGTTGACCTGGAGTACTACGAGAGCGCGCAGTACTACGACACGCTGCAACGCGCCCAACAAGAGGCTCCCTACCGGCCCACCCGTATCGTGAACGGCCTGGTGCAGGTTGGCCAGAATGGAATCTCCCTACTGGCGATGGCCGGCTTGCTGTTCTCGTTTCATTGGGGTGTCGCTGCCGTCCTGTTCGCCGCGGTCGTTCCCGGCGTCCTGGTGCGTTTACGATATGCCGGTAAGATGTATCGCTGGCAGCGTCAACGGACGCCAACAGAACGGCACGCCTGGTACTTTCATTGGTTGCTCACCGGGGACGTACACGCCAAGGAAATCCGCCTGTTTGATTTAGGTCCCCTATTCATACGCCGCTTTCGCGATCTACGCCAGCAACTCCGCCGGGAGAGACTGGAAATCGCCACCAAGCGTTCTGTGGCGGAGTTGGTGACCCAGGCCAGTGCAACCCTGGCGATCTTTGGTTCGTACGCCTTCATCGCCTATCGGACGGTGCAGGGCACTATCACCCTGGGTGATCTGGTCATGTACTACCAGGCCTTTCAGCGTGGACAAGGCTTTCTCCAGGAGATGCTGGGTGGTCTGGCGGGTCTCTACGAGGATAACCTGTTCCTCTCCAACCTCTATGAGTTCCTCGACCTGAAACCAAAGGTCGTTGAACCGCACCATCCCAGGCCCGTTCCCCAACCCCTGCAAACCGGCATCGTGTTTGACCGCGTGAGTTTTCAGTACCCGACTGGTACCAGGAAAGTCCTGGAGGATATCACCCTGACCATTCGGCCGGGAGAACATATAGCCTTGGTAGGCGAGAACGGCGCGGGCAAAACGACTCTGATCAAGCTGTTGTGCCGGTTGTACGATCCAACGGAGGGGATCATTACCTTCGATGGCCTTGACTTGCGCCAGTTCGAGACCGCAGCGCTACGGCGCGAAATCAGCGTGATTTTTCAGGACTATGCACGTTACCACCTGACGGCTCGCGAAAATATCTGGTTCGGAGACGTAGACCTACCGCCCGATGATGAACGGATCATCGCGGCGGCGCGAGATTCAGGCGCTGACGGCCTCATAACCGGGTTGCCCCAGGGCTACGAAACTACCCTGGGCAAGTGGTTTGAGGATGGAGAAGAACTGAGCATTGGCGAGTGGCAGAAAGTGGCCCTGGCGCGGGCATTCCTGCGCGATGTGCAGATAATCGTGCTCGATGAACCGACCAGTGCTCTGGACGCCCAGGCTGAGTACGAGGTTTTCAACAAGTTCCGCCAACTGGCCGAAGGCCGGACGGCTATCCTCATCAGTCATCGCTTTTCGACCGTCAGGCTGGCTGACCACATCTATGTGCTGGAGAACGGCAGAATCAGCGAAAGCGGCACCCATGACGAACTGGTGCGCCGCGGTGGAAGGTATGCGCGCTTGTTTGAGACCCAAGCCCAATATTACCGGTGAAGGCTTGGTTACCATTTGGAGGTATTCGAATGGATCAACGAACAGCAGATGAGTTGCTACTCTACTGCCTCGGTATGGGCGCTGACAAAACCAGGGCCGCCAGGCTTGAACAGTTGTCGGCCTCTGATTGGGATGATCTCATTCAACAATCGGTCAGGCATGGCGTCACTCCTCTGCTTTATCAGCGCTTCACGACCACCAATACAAGCGCCCCTATTCCGGCTACAGTCATGCAGAGACTACGGGAAATTTATCTGTACAGTGCGAAGGAGAACATACGGCTATACCATGAACTGGCGAAAGTGCTCAAGACGTTACAGAACGACGGCATATCGGTTATTGCGCTGAAGGGAGCGCACCTGGCAGAAGTTGTCTATGGCAACATAGCCCTCCGGCCGATGGTTGACACTGACCTCCTGGTCAGAAAAGCCGACTTGTCGAGGGTCGAGGAAAAACTGCTAGAGATGGGCTATGGCTCGCCGGAACGTCCCAGCATAGAAGAGCAATGTGAGAAAGTACATCATCTGGTAAGGTTCACCAAACCAGATGTATTCAGCATCGAAATCCACTGGACTATCGAGCTCCCAACCAGTCCCTTCGAAATAGACGTTGACGGATTGTGGGAAAGGGCACGGCCAGCCACTATAGCCGGCATTGAAGCATGGTTTTGTCTCCAGAAGACCTGCTATTGCATCTGTGTTTGCACGTTTCCTTTCACCATAAGTTTCATATCGCATTAAAACCCTTCTGCGATATCTCCGAAACCATCCGGCATTACCGGGACGAAATTGACTGGGAGCAGGTACAGCTTCGTGCCCGCCAGTGGCAAACAGGCAAGTACGTCTATCTCACGCTCTATCTCGCCAGGGAGTTGTTGGGAGCGGCCGTGCCGGATGCTGTGTTGAACGCTCTTGAACCGAACGATCTTGATCCTGGGTTAGTGACATGGGCTAAGGAACAAATCTTTACCAATCAGGGTCACGCTCTGCCACTAAGTCCCAATCTGGTGCGAATATGGGAAGCTCGACGGTTTCAAGACAAGGTGGCCGCCTTCCTGAAGTTTGCTCTTCCCTCCCCTCAAGCCATGGCAACTATGTACCCTGCATCTCCTCTCTCCAAACGCATTTATCTCTACTACCCTGTACGCTTGAAGGACCTGCTTCTTCGATATGGTCGCACTGCATGGCGGCTGTTGAGGCATGACGAAGAAATGATCGCTTCGGCCGAGCGGGAAGATAGAGGCAATGCCCTGGTTGACTGGCTGGCATCGGCCTGATTGATTTCTGAAGATGACGGACAAGACCAATTCCATGCGCTTCCTGGAGAAGCACAAGATACCCTACGCGGTCTACACCTTCTCGCCGGACATCCACTCCGCCGACGGCGTGGCGGAGGTGCTGGGCCTGCCGGCCAGCCAGGTCTACAAGACGCTGGTGGTAGTGCGGGAGAAGGGGCGCCCGCTGCTAGTGATGATCGCCGGGGACCGGGAGCTGGACCTGCGCCTGCTGGCCCGCTCGCTGGAGGAGAAGAAGCTGAAGATGGCCACCCAGCGTGAGGCCGAGGCCCTGACCGGCCTCCAGGTGGGCGGCATCGCGGCCCTGGCGCTGCTCCACCGCGGCTTTGACGTCTGCCTGGATCGGCCGGCGCTGTCCCTGGAGCAGGTGTACGTCAGCGCCGGGCAGCGGGGAATTGACCTGCGCCTGCGCGTGAGCGACCTGATTCGGGTGACGGGCGCCAGGGTGGTGGAGGCGACGCTGACCTAACCTCCGCCCCCTTCCCTGCCAGGGAAGGGGAGACGTGCTCACTCCCCTCCCCGTGTCGGGGAGGGGTTGGGGGAGAGGTTCATAACGTCATCAGTCAAGCCAAGAGCCTGCGTCCTCACCGGGGCGCAGGCTCTTACTATGCTCTATGCTCTTTGATCTCTGCTCTTCTGCTCTACGCTGGCAGCACTACCGGATTCGCCAGCACCTTGAGCAGCAGCTTGACGGCGTTCTGCACGTCGCTGGCGTCTACCATCTCCGAGGGGCTGTGCACGTAGCGCGTGGGGATGGAGACTACACCCGCGGGCACGCCGGAACGGGAGACCTGCATGGCCATAGCGTCCGTGGTGCCGCCCACCAGCACCTCCAACTGGTAGGGGATGCACAGGGCCTTGGCCGCCTCCACGAGCAGTTGCTTGACGCCAGGGTGAGCCAGCATGCCGCTATCCTTGACCTTGATGGCCGGCCCCTGCCCTAGCGCCACGGCCATGGTGCGTGCCTCCGGTGTGTCGCCGGTGAGCGTCACGTCCACAGCGATGGCCACGTCCGGCTCCAGGCCGTAGGCGCTGGTGATGGCGCCGCGCAGCCCCACCTCTTCCTGCACCGTAAACACGAAGTAGACCTCGTTCGGCGGGGCGGTCAGCTCTTTCAAGGTCTGCACCAGGACAGCGCAGGCGATGCGGTCGTCCATGGCTTTGGCCACCACGCGGTTGCCCTGCAGCACGCAATCGCGCCAGAAGCCGGCGGCGTCGCCCACGCTGACCAGCGTTTCGGCCTCGGCCTTATCCTTGGCGCCGATGTCAATGTACATCTTCTCCAGCTTGGGGTACTCGTTAGGCTCCAGCTTCTCGATGCCGATGACGCCGATGCGCCCGCTGGCAAAACGCACTCGCCCGCCGAGCTGGGTCAACGGATTGATTCCGCCGATGGTGCCAAAGCGCAGGAAGCCCTTGTCGTCAATGTGCGTGACGATGAGGCCGATCTCGTCCATGTGGGCGGCGAGCATGACTTTTACCGCCGGCGTCGCCCCAGCGGCCGGCTTCTTGACGGCGATGAGGTTGCCCAGGGCGTCCGTGCGCACCTCATCGGCCAGGCCAGCGATCTCCGCCTGGATGATCTGGCGCACCTGCTCCTCGTTGCCGGAGGGCCCGTAGGCCTCCGTGAGCTTCTTGATCAGTTCTTTCACCGTGCCTCCTGTATGCAGATTCATCAGCACGTAGGGCAGGTTTCCATGACTTTGTCGAAAAATGGCCCTTCGAAGGGACAGTGCCCCACTGGGTGGCTCTGGAATCCCGAACTTGTTCGGCCATCTCCCACTCGGCAGCTAGAAAGCGCCTCAACAAGTTGAGGATTCCCCACCGCTGGTCATTTTTCGACAAAGTCTTCCATACCTGCCTCAGTTCGGCGGCTATGGAAGACTTTGTCGAAAAATGGCTCTTGGG
>Ga0233423_10001504_pt1 | contig 11659 bp, 8 predicted proteins | sample Watercolumn_Mata_FD_180713 | JGI IMG/M metagenome (GOLD analysis project Ga0233423, IMG submission 180713) | Freshwater microbial communities from Lake Matano, South Sulawesi, Indonesia - Watercolumn_Matano_2014_112_MG | ecosystem: Environmental > Aquatic > Freshwater > Lake | place: Indonesia... | reverse complement strand
GTCCGATAGCGGCCATTGCTGCGCCGAGCAATTTGTTGCCGATCTTTCTACCGCCGTTATAGGCCATGATACCGCCTACGATGCAAAATACCGCTGCGAGTACCGATGGCCATGGCACGTGTGCGGGTGCCTTGCTCAACACCGCTGGCAGGGCCAAACCCATGGTCTTGAGCACGCTCTGCAGATAGGCGCTCCAGCCGACGGCCACGCAACTGGCGCCGACGGCGTATTCGAGCACTAGATCCCAGCCGATGAGCCAGGCAAAGAGCTCGCCCAGCGTCGCGTAGGTGTAGGTATACGCCGAGCCAGAGACCGGGATCATGGACGAGAGCTCGGCATATGAAAATGCCACGATGGCACAAGCCACCGAGGCGATCACAAAGGACAGGATCACGGCCGGACCGGCGTGGTCGTGAGCAGCCACGCCGGTGAGGATAAAGATGCCGGTGCCGATGATGGCAGCCAGGCCCGCAGCAAAAACGTCGCGGGCGGTCAGGACCTTGCGCAGGCCCTGAGTCCCAGTCGGATGGTCGCCTGCTGCCGCTTGCTCTGCTGCGGCTTCGTCGACCATCGACTGCACTGGTTTGCGGCGAAAGAGTCTTGCAATTGTTTTGTTCATGCTCTTGACGCCTTTCTGGGGATCAGACCAGGACGGGCTTCATCTGCCGGGCCTTGTCGTTGAGGGGTTTCCAGAGCCAGAGGTTGGGCAGGGTGATGTTGTCCTGCGGCCAGCGCGCGCCGTCGAGATAAAACTCGCGCGGGATGCGGTCGGCGGGCAGACTCTGCAGCACCGTGATCCATGACTCCTGCCGGCGCGTGAGCTTGGTGCCGCGGGCCTTGATGGCCTCGATGCCCTTGCGCAGAGCCGTCATGTTAGCATCCTGCACCGGATCGGTGAAGAAATATCCGGTGTGCAGGCACCACATGGCGACGTGGTAGTGGCTCGCGGCCACTTCCTCCATGTCGTAGCCCATCTTCTTGGCGATGGCAGTAAAGTTGTCCTCCATCAACTCGCCGGCGTCGTGGATCGGCTCGGACCACTGGCCGGGGGCGCGATTGCTCTTCCAGGCGCGACCAAAGAGGTCGAGAAAGAGATCGGGCCGATCGGCGTAGGCAAAGGGCTGGGCGACAAAGTTTTCCAGCTCCTGATCGCCGCAGGCGCCAACGATGCTGGATCCCGGCGCGTAGCTGAAGAGATAGATCTCGACAGTTTTGGCATCGGGAAAGAAATTGCCGTTGAGCCGCGGATCGTCGTACGGGAAATGCTCCAGCGCACAGTCGTTGGTTGCCTTGGTGCCGTCATAGCGGCGGTCACGGAGTGCGACCTTCCAGATCAGCTGGCCCTGCTTGCGCTTGAGGTCGCCGTACCAGCCGAGCACTTCGACCTTGACGCCGTCGCGACGGATGATGATGGCGCCCTTTTTGCAGACGTAGAGGCTGTGCCAGTAGGGAAAACGGGCATAGACCTGACTGGTATCGCCGCCGTAGAGACGGTGATCGTTGATGTTGTAGATGCGGTCCTCGGGGATGATATTGGCGGCGGTGTCGCGCAGTTCGATCCGGGAGGAGGTCACGGGTCCGAGAAGAGCCTTGACGACAGGAGTCACCATGTACTGCCACACGTCACGGTCGGTGATGTGGGCGATGGGGGTCTGACGAGCCAGCTCTTTCGGATCATGGCGAAGAAACTTCGTCATTTTGAGTCCTTTTGAGAGAGGTTGATGGTTTCTGTTTTGATGAAACGCAAAGAAATGGCAGCACTTTTGCGACTGATCTCGGGGTGATCGTCGCTGATGAAATGCTCGGGGTGAGGATTTTGCTCGGTGGCTGCTCGGGGGTGTTTAAAAAAGAAGATATAGAAAGAACTTTCAGAGCCTATAAACCTGAGAGAGTTAGTTCAAGAAATCGAGGAATAAGCTTGAGTCTGTAATAGATATCAAGCGTTTAAGCGTTTTTCAGCATCGTGATGAATGCCAGGTTTTGCCTTTGCTGCCCTTTAGTCAACGGTTAGCGCAGTTTTGCAAGCAGGTCGATTGTAGGCCGGTCAAATTTGGTAAAATGGCCCGTCTTTACTTTTCTGCCAGGGGTAGCGTTATGCTCAAGCAAGATCCTGACTCGATATTGGTATGGTCCGAAAAATACAAGTTGGACCTTGTCGCCTTTGGAGTCGAAAAGCCATTTGCTGTCGATCGCGGTTTGATGGTGCTCCAAAAGTTGGCCGAGCAAAAAGAGTTTGAGGGCTACAAAGAGCCGAGGATGGCTACCGAGGCTGAGCTGGCGACTCTGCACACGCCCGAATACATGCAGATCCTGCCTTTGGCTGATACCTGGAAAGAGATCTTTGAATTAAAGAGTCATGAGTATTTTCCAGAGCGGGCGACACGGCCGCTTTCGCATCTTTATGACGATATCAGATTGCAAACCGGCGGGACGATGGAGGCAGTGGAGATAGCGCTTAAAAAGGGCTTTTCGGCTAATCTGGGCGGTGGATTTCACCATGCTTATGCAGAAAAAGGCACAGGATTTTGCGGGATTCAGGACGTGGGTATTGCGATCCGCTGGGCGCAGGCGCGTGGTCTCGTCAAAAATGTGATGACCCTTGATTTTGATTTTCATCAGGGCGATGGCACAGCAAAGGTCTTTGAAGGCGACGATACTGTTTACACAGTGTCGGTGCACTCGGAAGAAGGGTGGCCTGAGACAAAGCAGGTTTCGGATCTGGATGTAGGTGTCTTGTCCGCTGAGCAGGATCTTTATCTGGATAAATGTCGGTTTGCGCTTGATACTGCTCTTGGTGGTTTCAAACCGGATCTAATTGTTTATCTCGCTGGCAGCGACCCTTACGAAAAATGCGCACTGCCTGGTTCTCAATTGATCAAAAGACCATTGGCAGAAATGCAGAAGAGAGACGAAATGGTCATCGATAGATGTGCGGCAGAAAAGATCCCGATGGCTATGGTGTTTGCCGGTGGTTATGGGGATCATGTCTGGGAAGTACATTATCTCGCCGTGAGACATATGTTGGATAAGGCAGGGTTGCTCAGTCGCAGTGATAAAGCGCTGGTCACCAAAGGCAAATGAGCCAAACATCACACTGTTATGAGCATTTGACCATCAGTGGATGAAGAGTGATAGACGGCCGTCTAGCCCTCTCGCCTTGTATGTATGATTGTTTATAGTAGCTGGCCCGGCAAAAAAAGACACTACAAGCAGTGGCGATCCGCATTTCCCGAGTTTCCCAACCCGTACAAATGCAGATCGCCATGCAAATTCAGCCCTTGTGCTCTTCGTCCGAACGCCCTGCCTTCCCGCCATCCGAACGTTCACCGCGTTCATCTTCCGAGCGCGGCTTGTTCACTTCTTCGAGCATTTTTTTCCAGCTATGGCCGATGTAGGCGCAAAAGCCCCAGAGCACAAAGAAGCAAATCACGTCATTGATGATGGTCTGCAAGAGCGGCGTACCGTCGCGCAGGCCAAAGAGCAGAGAGATAGGAAAGCAGAACAGCATGAAATAGCAGGCCGCGAGAAACCCGCCCAAGATATGACCATTTTTGGGTTCGAGATTGTTTTGCATGGTGCTCACCCTGAGGTTAGCGGTTTAGATATCGGTCGATCTGTCCATTTGCCTTGTTCACGCTATGCACGTGCAAATACAAGCAGCGATCAGTTGCCTACAAAATAAAGATCTGGCGATTGCGTGCTTGCAGCGAGCTGTGAAAAGACCCCGATTGCATTGAAAGAAAAAATCTGAGAACAGATTTGGGTAGTTGAGGTCTAAATCCTAGGAATGCCGCCTCTAGCTTGCAATACAGGAGCAGGTCGCCAAAATCAGTTTCACTTAATCTGTATTATCAGACCTGCGCCGGTGCTTTGTTTCCGGCTTCACGGCTCCTGACAAACACCTATCGCAGCTTGCGCAAGCCCGTCCGGAGAGGCATACCGGTTGTCAGGCGATTTATTTAATCTGAGCTCATTTTACCGCTCATACTCGGTGTCCAAAACGTGTAGATGGTACTACTGGAGGTGCTTTCGGCGATTTGTTGATATATACACTTGGCTCTATCGGTATATGCGGCTGCGGGAACAAATGCCATCATCGATGGTGTCTTTTGAAAGATGTCGGGTCAAAGAACCGCAGTCCTTATGTTATTCTTCGGTGAGGATTTGGGGGTTCGCTAGAAGGAGCATTTATGAAACGAATTCCTCTCAACAGTATCATCGCCGGTGCCGTGTTGCCGTGTGTCGTGGCCATGAGCGCCATGGTGCCCGCAATGGCACAGTCTTACAACGGTCAGCCTCTGCAAGGCCGTGTAACCTATGTACCGACAGGCACCAACCTTGATGCTATTTTGACCAGCCCGATCGATAGCGCAGTAGCCAAACCTGGCGATACCTTTATGGCCAAGCTCTACTCGCCTCTTTATCTGGGCAACGATCTGGTTTTGCCCGGCAATACCATGCTCGAAGGTCAAGTCGTCTCTGCCGACAAGGGCGGCATGGCCGGCAAAAATGGTGCCATGAGCTTGAGACTGGTCAATGCGACCACTCCGGACGGCGTACGTTATCCGTTATCGGCTACCGTCACTGCCAGTCAGCCAAACGCCAAGGTAGCACAAGACAAGCAGGGCAACCTCAAAGGTCGCACCACTAGCTCTAGTGTCAAATCTGGTGCCATCCGCACTGCCGCTTGGACCGCTGGCGGTACCATCCTCGGTATCTGCTTCGCACCCATCGTCGGCGGGGCTGTCGGAGCTGGAGCGATCGCTGGTGTTGCAACTGGCGGAGCTGTCGGTCTCGGCAGCAACATCTGGAGAAAAGGCAAAGATGTCAAAATCGAAAGCCAAACCAGATTGCAGTTTGCCCTCGACCAACCAATGTCGCTTTCGACCAATGTCGCAGGCAACGGCGGAGCCCACCTCTAAATCTCCGAACATGCTCGCTTAGGCGAGCGGAGGGTGCTCGCGAGATTCCAAAGCTTAGAGAGAGATCGCAAGGTCTCTCTTTTTGCTTTAAATGCATATATACAGGGTAAATATCATTAGGTTTCCCTGCATGGTTTGATAGCGTGAGTGGTTCGGAGATAGCAAAAACCGGCCTGGATGACGGCGCTGGCCCGCAAAACGGGGCTGCCTCACATCGATCACCATTTCATGACAACCTCATGGCCGTCCTTGCCGATGGTCGAGTCGCCGAGACCAGTCACAAAAACCCCAATTCCACGTCCCTAGACACCAAAGCCCCGGACGAAAGGACTCTTGGAGGCAAGGCCGTCGGCTATGTCTGGGATACAGTCGCTGGCAAGGCCACGGACACGCAATCCCAGTCGGATCGAGCCCAAAAAGCCGATCACATAGCCGAGATCGCTGCCGATACACTGGCTTCTATCCCCAGATTAAAGACATTTACCGCTGGATTGTCTCGCGCAGTGCTCCTGGCCGATGTGAGCGGCGACAATGGCCTAGCGGGATTTACTACCAAGTTTGCCCTCGATGCCGCTCAAGGTGCCTTGCTCAACAAAGCGGTCCGCCTGACTACGGGACTCGGTGCCAACAGAGCTCTCGATTTTAAAAGCGAAATGGGTGTGCATGCACTATCAGGTGCATCTTTTGGCGCAATCAAAGGAGCCTTTGACTTACAAGGTGCTCGAGATGCAAATGGCGACTTTTCTACGGGCAAATGGCTACAAAATACATTGCAGTCTACGGCAGTAGGCGGAGCGATCGGTGTGCCGGCCGGCTTTATGGGCTCGTATGTAGGCAAGGCCGTTTCTTTTAGGCTCGGCCAGCAAGCCGAACAGTCCGCCATAGGTATGATCGCCAAAAACTCGCTCGTCGGTGGCACATCTGGCTTTGCTGGAGGTGCGGTGTTTGGCGGCGTCGATGCGGCCAGACAAGGACATTCTCTCAAAGACGTGATGTCGGCGACTCTCGAAGGTGGGGCCGTCGGTTTTGCTACCGGTTTTGCCGCAGGAGGATTTGATCGGACTGGGCACAAGTCCCCATCTGCAAGACATTTAGAGGCACAACCCGAGCTGGCAGCGCGCCGGCATGACGACGTCAAGGACGTAATGCGTGCAAGAGAGTTGACCGAACGGCTGTTCCCAGAGGATCGCAAGGCCCTAGCCTTCGAAAAGATGCAGTATCGCGTAAGCGATATCCTCGACATACCGCTCAAAGACCTTGCGCTCAGACTCAAGCCTTCTCACACCGAAGGGCGCAGCTTTCTCAGCGTCAAGGACAGCTTGCCTAGCGACCAGGCGGCATTTAATCAAAAAGTCGCTGCACTCAAGAGCGACGGGGAGTTTACCTGGGAAAAGTTTTGGCAGATGACCAATCCCGAAAATCGCACCGTTCAGGTCATGCAGGTGGACGGGCACAGTGCTCGCATCATCTTGCCCCAAGAGTACGCCGTCAGATTGGACGAGATCAGACAGCTGCGGCTTATTGCCGAAAAGCCCAGTCCTTTTGACCAGCTCGACTTTGGTGTGCGCTCGCGCATCGGCAAGAGCCTTGCGGAGGGAGATGCCACAGTGTTGGCACCATATATGACACCAAAAGAGATCTCCGAGACCATCCCTGTCATGCAAGCGAGATTTAAACTCCAGGAGCATCCACTTTCTAATCGCGCTCTACCCGAAGACTACATCCCGATCCTCGACGCTTTGCCCAATCCTGGCCTCATCAAAGAGATCGTTTTGCACGATCATCCCAATTATTCTGATTTTTACAAAAAGATCGTCTACGAAGACCCTGGCTTTAAGGCTGCTGCTGTCGTCGGTCGTGATGGGCAGGTCTCTTATTTTGAGCCGCGTCGCGGTCAGCAAAACGTCATCAATACCTTTCACGAATGGTCCCATCTGACAAAGTGGAGCAGCCCTGAGTTTAGTCGTCTCTTTGATATGGCTGCAAGAGTAGACCTCATCGAGCCAAATGTACAGCACAAAAAATCGCGCCAACAGCGGGCAAATGATCCGCAAGCCGATCATGACTACATTGTCGAAGATGGCCCATACTATCCAAACGAGCATTCGTCGCGCAATAACGACGAAAACTGGGCCGTCAACAAAGGCGAGGAGCTCATGGGAGCTGATCCTACGGGATTGTTTATCCTTGCCGAAAAAGCCCCAGTGCGGGCCTTGATACTCAAGGCCGCTCTAGAGCAGTCCTTTAAAGCAGGGCGCGCATCAAAAAATAGTGCTGAAAGCGCTAATGGAGTGTTTGATCCTCAATTGCGCGAGCGCATCGCTTACATAGACAAAGCCGCAAGGCCACTTGCCGAGGCGGCTTTGCGCAGTCGCTTGCGCTCCGGCACGACCGACGAAAAAGGTTATGCCGCTAAATTGCTGGGTCTGGTTGGTGATGAGTCTAGCGTCCCGGCCTTGCTCAAGATCGCTCAGGATCGCAGTATGCACGTCAAGCCGAGCTACGAAGGCATCGAAGGCACCTTCAAAAATGGCGAGGGTGAGTTTACAGTCGCGCAGATGGCCTTTGACTCTGCGGTCAAGTTGCAGGCTCGCACTGCATCTGATGGCGTCGATTATGCTTTTTCACTCGGCCGGGATCATCCCAATCTCAGAGATGTCGCCGAATCATACTTGCGACGCACCACCGATCCTGCTGGCAACAGATACGCATCCTTTCTCAATGTCATGGGCAAGGAGAGCCACCTGTCATGGTATCCCCGCATCCTCGAAGGCGCCATGCGCTACGATCCTGTCGGCCGCAAGATGATGCTCGAGGAGATGTCGCAACTTACATCCAGGGATCACGCTAAGCGCGTCGAGCTCTTGTTGCATGTCTATGAGCGTGTGCCTGAGGCCCGCATAGACGTTCTCGATCATCTTGCACGCACCGTCAGGACTGGTGTCACGCCTATCGACCTCACTCGCATCGATCGCGCGTTCAAAGACAGCCGCGTCGACCAGCCACTGCACGAGCAAAGGCTCGAGGAGCTCAAGGCGATGACAGGCAAGGAGATTGCTTTTAACAGGGCCCTAGAGGGTCTCAAGCGCTCTGATACGGAGCAATTGCAGAGCGTAGAGTATCTGGGCTCGTCGGGCGATCATCGTGCGGTCAAGCCACTCATACTCAAAGCAGTGGGAGCATCGGAAGCCGTACAGCAAGCCGCTTTGCGCGCTCTGGCCAATTACAATAGCCAGCTGATCAAATTTAGCGCACGTGAGTTGAGCCTCCAAAATCACGACAATCCAGTTATTACGCAACGCATTGCCGACTTGCAGAGACAGATGCCCAGGCATTGAGGTCAAATGACCTATTGAGGATGAAACATCTGAAAGAGTCCGTCCATCGTAAATTTGAGGCGCACCGGACGGCCATGCGGGCAGGTGTCATTGCGCTCGGTCGCGAGCCAGTCGCACAACAGCTTGATTATGTCTTTGGCGCTGAGAGGCATGCCGTTTTTGATGGCGCTTTGACAGGCAATGGATTTTGTCGCCTCGAGCTCGAGATTGGCATTGTCTGTGGTGGCAATGTCGTCGATCATCTTTTGGATGACAGGCACGTAATTGACACGCGAGAGCTCTATCGGCAGGCGTTTTACGCTAGCATCATCGGAGCCGAATTCAAAGGTGAAACCCAGTTTTTGTAAAGCCTCTTGGCCGTTCTTGAGTATCTCGACTTGTGCTTTGTTGAGCTGGAGCGGTGCTGAGACGATGAGCTCCTGAGTGACTTCGGTGATCCTGCCAGTCACTGTCTGATTGACAAGGAGGCGCTCATAGAGCGTGCGTTCGTGAGCTATGTGTTGTTCGATGATTTCGAGGCCAGCCGAGGTCTCGACAAAGATATAGGTGTTGTGCAGATAGCCCATGATGCGCCAGTCTGGGGGCAATTCGTAGACTTCGCGATCGGCTGCATAAAAGACTTCACCAGCCTCGGGCAATCTTTTATTGCTGATGGAAAGATCGGCAGTCGCCTCAAATTTTGAATGATGTTGGGCTTCTGGTTGAAAATTGATAGTGCGAGGACGCGCAGTTTCGGCGTGGATCAATTGGCTCGTCGCCAGGCTGTCCCTAAAGCTGATTTGTTCGATCTCTATGCGGGGAGCTCGCGATGGTTCGTACTTATCGGTTACTGGCGACTCCATAAAGCTCATGACAGGCTTGTCTTGATCCGCGATGTGGCGTGCCTCTGCTGCTTCGATGGCTGCCTGGCGCAGCGCACTGACTATGGCGCGCTGGATATTGATATAAATGTCGTTGCCATGCGAGTACTTGAGCTCGCGCTTGGTGGGATGGATATTGACGTCAACGAGCTTGGGATCGACATCGAGCACGACGACGGCGAGTGGATAGCGCCCGCGTGGGATGAGGTCGCTATAAGCATAGTCCAGAGCTTTGTATGTTAGCGGGCAGCGCACGGCGCGCCCATTTACGATAGTGAGTATCGATTTGCGATCGCCGCGAAAATGCGTTGGCTTAGCGAGATAACCATGCAATCTGAGCGATGGAGTTTTTTCGGGATCTAGCTTGACGAGTGGTTCTCGGCCGGTAAAAAAGCCTGCCTCGACGATGGTGGCAGCCAGGTCGCCCTGGCCTGTGGTGCAGAGTTTGTTTGTGCCATCATAGCTCAGAGTGAAGGCACAGTGAGGATATGCAATGGCAAGCGCTTGTATGGTTTCGTGTATGTGGCCAAACTCTGTGTTGGCTTTTTTCATAAATTTGAGGCGTGCAGGCGTGTTAAAAAACAATTCCTGGACTTCCATTACTGTCCCGGGGGCGCATCCTGTCTCGACTGCCTTCAATTGACCATCGACTGTTTCCACCCGCGTCCCCGTCTCTGCCTCTTGGGTGCGCGTGGTACAGGTAAAACGGGAAATAGACGCGATGGATGGGATGGCCTCGCCGCGAAAACCTAGTGTGTCCAAGCTCCAGAGGTCATCGGCTGAGGATAGTTTTGAGGTAGCGTGACGTTGAAAGGCCAGAACTGCATCGTCTGGGTCCATGCCGCAGCCGTTATCGGCAATGCGGATGTCGCGGCAATCGGCCGAAATACTGATGTCGATTTGCGTAGCACCAGCATCGAGGGCGTTTTCGACTAGCTCTTTGACTACTGAGCTGGGGCGCTCGACAACCTCGCCTGCTGCGATTTGACTGGCGATATGGTCTGGTAGGACAGAAACTTTAGGCATAGGGGAATATTATCACCTGTATAATTTTGCAGGGAAATGGCGACTAATTAAAGATTTAAAAGGAGCCTGATGGACGACGCTTTAACAGTAGAAGTGCTCGCGTGCACGCTGAGGATGGAAAAAAGCCAGTCCAGCGATCTTATGGAGCATCTGGCGTCGATGCTCTCCAAGGCGCTTCCTGATGAGACCAAGGTGGATAGGGGAGGGTTCTTTCTTTCGGCCAATCGGCCTGTGGTGCAGCTTACAGTGACCTTGCCAGATGGTGGCTTTCAGCTAGTGCGCGAAAAAAACCGCATCATTGCTCGACAATTGAAGATCGTCCGCAACGTCGTTCTAAAAACCGAGGAACTATCGATGGAAGCCTGGATAATGGGTCTTGCGGCTGCCTTAAGCCGACACGCAGAGCACAATAGCGCTGCGCGGATCGCCTTAGAGAAATTTGTAGAATAGTTGCATAAAGCAGGAGATTGGCATGCCAATCTGGCCCTTTAATAAAGAAAGCGATGAGGATAAAGCGCTAAAGGCCGCTCAAAAGGCCAGTATTGCTGCGCTAGAATCAGGCGACATCCCACTGATGGCCCGCAAGCGACTGACAGAGCAGGTGGCTAGTGGTACGGATTTTTTTTCGAGTACTCTGTCTACAAACGAATACCTTTTGTCTAAGGAGGCTGGCTATCAGATCCTTGGGACTGTGATGGGCAGCGCTTTTATGCGCATGCCTTTCAATATCATGACTGCTTCGGGCGAGATGACCGTTGTTTCTCACAATCGCAAAGAGGCCAGGAGACTGGCGATCGCTCGGTTGTGCAAGGAGGCGGAGGTGCTGGGAGCGCACGGTGTGATCGGTGTCGAGGTGTCCGAAGGCAATAGTGATTGGGGCTTTGATATCACCGAGTTTACGGCGCAGGGGACGGCAATCCGCATACCGGATGGCAAGTTTTTGCAGCAAAGCAAGCACATTCCATTTACCAGCACTTTGAGTGGGCAGGAGTTTTGGCGCTTGTTTGAAGATGGCTATTGGCCCATGGGCATAGTGGCTGGCAACAGCAGTCATTTTGAGTATTGCAATAGTCAGACGCAGATGCTGACGGCGTCGATGTTTGGTGGTTTTAGCAACCAGGAAATTACACAGTATTCGCAAGCATTTACGGAGTGCAGGCGCACCGCGATGAATCGCCTGATTCTCGAAGTGGGCATGCTGGGCGCGGATGGTGCTGTGGATATGACACTGGATTACCAGCTCAAGCCTTATCACGTGGAGTCGAACAGAGCGAGATATATGCATTTTATCTTTCATTTCAACGTGCTTGGTACGGCCGTGATCTATCGGCCGGATGGGATGCGGCGCAAAAGGGCGAGTGGACTGGTGATGATCGATCTGGCTGGGTCGGGCCGGCGGTCTTTGACCATGGACGAGCCGGTGGACAATCTGGCGCAAAACAAATTTGATGATGCAGATGCGCTTGAGTAGCAGATTTTGATTGGTGCTGTGATGCAAAAGGAGAAAGGGTAG
>Ga0233423_10001502_pt1 | contig 11667 bp, 8 predicted proteins | sample Watercolumn_Mata_FD_180713 | JGI IMG/M metagenome (GOLD analysis project Ga0233423, IMG submission 180713) | Freshwater microbial communities from Lake Matano, South Sulawesi, Indonesia - Watercolumn_Matano_2014_112_MG | ecosystem: Environmental > Aquatic > Freshwater > Lake | place: Indonesia... | reverse complement strand
TCGGACATCGTCCCCCTCGTTGACGAAAACAGGGTTATTGTCAGCAAGGGGCTCGAGGACATCAACCGCTTCGAACGCGTCGGCATCAATGCCCTTGCCGAGACGGCCGGGCTGAAGGGCAAGAGGATCGGCACCGGCCAGCTTGTTTTCATCGTGGCCCCCCGGATCAACGCGGTCGGCAGGCTGGGGAATGCGGAAAGGGCCGTCCAATTGCTGGTCACCCAGTCCGCGGAAGAGGCCGCGGAAATCGCGCAGGTCCTCGAGGCCGAGAACAGGAACAGGAAGAGCATCGACGAGGAGACCTTCTCCGAGGCCCTGGCCCTGATGGAGTCCGAATACAAGGAGCAGACCGACCGCGCCGTGGTCCTGGCCAGAAGCGGGTGGCACTCCGGCGTCATCGGCATCGTCGCATCCCGCATCGTCGAACAGGTGTACAGGCCCACGATCATGATCGGCGTGGAGGAAGGCATCGGAAAGGGGTCCGCACGCAGCATACCCGATTTCGACATTTACACCGCTCTCAAGCGGTGCGAGCAATACCTGATCGGGTTCGGCGGGCACAAATACGCCGCGGGACTCGTCATCGCGCAGGAGCAGATACCTGCGTTCCGGGAGGCATTCAAGCAGGTGGCTGCTGAAACGATCCGTTCGGAGGATCTGGTCCAGAAGGTGTTCGTGGATGCGGAGATCGAGCTTGCGGACATCAACGACAAGTTCATCAGACTGCTCAACCTTTTCTCCCCCTTCGGACCTCAGAACATGCGGCCGGTTTTTCTTTCGCGGAACCTGCAGGTGGTTGGGACCCCCCAGCTCGTCGGCCGGAACCATCTGAAATTCAAGGTGCGTCAGGGCAATCATGTCTATGAGGCCATCGGATTCAACCTGGGGGAACTGCTTTACCGCCTCAGTCCGGGGGAATCCAACCTGGACATGGTCTATGTGATTGAGGAGAACCAGTGGGACGGGAACACGCGGGTACAGCTGCGCGTGAAGGATCTGGTGTAGCACGCACGCAAATCAGCCAGATTGCATGGTGAAGGAGGGAGTCACATGGCATTCAACGAATCGTCCAAAGTCTGGAAAAACGGGAAGCTCATCGACTGGAAGGAAGCCACGATCCATCTGGCTTCCCACGTGATCCATTACGGGACCAGTGTCTTCGAAGGGATCCGGTGCTACAAGACATCCAAGGGATCGGCGATTTTCCGCCTGAAGGAGCATATCGAAAGGCTTTTCCAGTCTGCAAAAATATACCGGATGCCCATCCCCTATTCCGTGGACGAGTTATGCGAGGCCTGCAGGGAAGTCATTCGGGTGAACGGGCTGGCCGAGGGGTATGTGCGTCCCGTCGTGTACCGGGGATACGGCGCCCTCGGCGTGAATCCGGCTCCCTGTCCGGTCGAGACGGCCGTGATGGCCTGGCAGTGGGGTGCCTATCTGGGCAAGGAGGCCCTGGAGAAGGGGGTGGATGTGTGCGTGTCCTCCTGGCAGAGGCTGGCTCCCAACACCATGCCCACCCTGGCTAAGGCGGGCGCCAATTATATGGGTTCCCAGCTGATAAAAATGGAGGCACTCGAGAACGGATATGCGGAAGGCATCGGGCTGACCGTGGACGGTTTTGTTTCGGAAGGGAGCGGGGAAAACCTGTTTCTGGTGTCCAAGGGCAAGGTATTCACACCGCCCGTCTGTTCCTCCCTGCTGAGCGGCATTACCCGGGCTACGGTCATGACGCTTCTGTCGGAACTCCAGATTCCCGTGACGGAGCAGGTTCTGCCCAGGGAAATGCTCTATATTGCAGATGAGCTTTTCTTCACCGGGACGGCAGCCGAGGTGTCGCCCATCCGGTCGGTGGACCGGATACAGGTCGGAAACGGAAGCCGGGGCCCGGTCACCCGGGCGGTGCAGGAATCGCTTTTCGGCATCCTGTCCGGGGCAAAAAAGGATACGCACAACTGGCTTGACTGGATCTGACGGTCCACGTCTCCGTCAGGATCCGGCATCGGGGAAGGAGCGGTGATGGCTGCAGGCAGGAGAAGAAAGGCGCGAGAATGGGTGCTTCAGGGTCTCTATGCCCATGAAATGACGGGCAAGTCTCCTGCCGACTTGCTCGAGGACCTGGGGAGGTTCGAATCGATGGGCGGCGAAGGTGTGGAATTTACGGAAGCCCTTCTCCGGTCCTCGGTCACACGCAAGGCGGAGCTGGACCAGGTGATCGCCGATGCCGTGCAGAACTGGGAGTTCGGACGGATCGCGGTGATCGACAGGCTCATCCTGCGCATGGCGCTGTGCGAGCTGATGGTTTTCGAGGATATCCCTCCGAAGGTTACGATCAACGAGGCGATCGAGCTGGCCAAGAAATACAGCACGGCTGAAAGCAGCCGTTTCGTCAACGGCGTGCTGGATGCTCTGTTCCGCAGGTTCAAGGCGGACAACAAGATCCTCAAAAAGGGCCGGGGATTGCTGGATGCTCCGGTTTTTCAGGGCGGGACGCAGAAGTCCGGATGATGATTGGGTGTCTCTTCGCTGTGTGGAGCGCATATGGTCTTCAAATTACTTGAAAAAATATTCGGGAACAAACATGACAGGGATATCCGCCGCCTGACGCCGTTGGTGGAGGCGATCAACCGTGCCTATGACGGCCTTCAAGGCCTTTCCGACCAGGAGCTGAAGGCGAAAACAGACGCGTTCAAGGCCAGGATACAGGAACGCGTCGGCGGCCTGCGCAAGGAGCTGGGAGATCTGCAGGCGGTGTTGAAGTCCGTCACGCCGGCAAAGGACATGGATCCCGACGCTGTCCGCTCCCGCATCGAAGAGCTTTCCAGGCAGGAGAAAGCAGACACGGAGGCGGTGCTTCTGGAGCTTCTCCCGGAAGCGTTCGCAACGGTCAAGGAGACTTGCCGGAGGCTTGTGGGCAAGTCCTGGAAGGTCGTGGGCAACGACATTATCTGGGATATGGTCCCTTTCGATGTCCAGCTTTTCGGGGGGATCGTCCTGCACGAGGGCAAGATAGCCGAAATGGCGACCGGCGAAGGCAAAACGCTGGTGGCGACCATGCCCCTCTATCTCAACGCCCTGGTCGGCAAGGGCGCCCATCTGGTGACGGTCAACGATTATCTGGCGCGCAGGGACTGCGAGTGGATGGGCGAGATTTTCAAATTCCTCGGCCTCTCCGTCGCCTACATCGTCAACGACATGCCTCCTGCGGAAAGGAAGATGGCCTATCTGGCCGACATCACCTACGGGACCAACAACGAATTCGGGTTCGACTACCTGCGGGACAACATGGCCATACACATGGAAGGGGTCGTCCAGCGCAGGCATCATTATGCGATCATCGACGAGGTGGATTCCGTCCTGATCGACGAGGCGAGAACGCCCCTGATCATCTCCGGCCCGGTGGGGGATTCCCAGAACCGGTACGGAGAGATGAAGCCCCTGGTCGAGAAACTCGTGCGCAACCAGTCCGTGCTGGTCAACCAGCTCACGGCGGAGGGAGAGAGCCTCCTGGAACAGGGCAAGGAGTATGAGGCGGGCATCAAGCTCCTGCAGGCCCAGAGGGGCTCCCCCAAGAACAAGAAACTGGTCAAGGTGCTGCGCGAGCCCGGCGCCCAGAAACTGATCCGCAGGGTCGAGTCCGATTACATGCGGGACAAGAAGCTCAACGAGCTGGATGCGGACCTCTTCTTCGTCATCGACGAGAAGGCCCATACGATCGACCTGACGGAAAAGGGCCGGGAGACGATCGCTCCCCAGAACAGCGACATGTTCGTGCTGCCGGACCTGGCCACGGAATTTTCCATCCTGGAGGGGGATTCCAGCCTATCCCGCCAGGAGGCTCAAAAAAGAAAGGATGAGCTCCAGGGCAAATACCAGGTGAAGAGCGAGCGCCTTCACAACATCAGCCAGCTTCTCCGTGCCTACTCCCTGTTTGAAAAGGACGTGGAATACGTAGTCTCCGAGGACGGGAAGGTGATGATCGTCGATGAATTCACCGGGCGGCTGATGCCCGGCAGGCGATATTCGGACGGGCTTCACCAGGCCCTGGAGGCGAAGGAGAACGTCCATATCGAGAGGGAGACGCAGACGCTCGCGACCATCACGCTGCAGAATTTTTTCAGGCTTTACTCCAAGCTGGCGGGCATGACCGGCACGGCCGAGACGGAGGCGGGCGAATTCTGGGAGATCTACAAGCTCGACGTCGTGGTGATCCCGACGAATGAACCGATCCGGCGCGTGGACCAGGATGACGTGGTTTACAGGACACGCCGGGAGAAATACAACGCCATCATCGAGGAAATCGAGCGCATCCACAGCGACGGATTCCCCGTGCTGGTCGGAACGGTGTCCGTCGAAGTGTCTGAAACGCTGTCGCGCATGCTCAAGCGCAGCGGCATCCATCATTCCGTCCTGAACGCCAAATACCACAAGCAGGAGGCTGAAATCGTTGCCCGCGCCGGAGAGCCGGGCATGGTCACCATTGCGACCAACATGGCCGGCCGCGGCACGGACATCAAGCTGGGCGCAGGCGTCATCCGTTTTTCAGACGAGGACCTTGCGGACCTGGCCCGCGATGCCCAGGATGCAGCCAGGGGCAATGCCGTGCTCGTCCATGAAGTCCCGGACACGGAGAAAGGGCGGTTTCTGAAGGCCTTTCAGGACAGGGCGGTCGATGTAAAAATCATCGGCACCAGGCTCGAAAAGGAGGGGATGCTCACCGGCAGGGAGGCATTGCCGAAAGGGAGCGTGGCTCTTGTGCCGAGGATGATCGGCGGGCCCAACGACGCCCGGATGGAAATCGCGGGCTGCATGCACGTCAAGGCCAGGGATTACGCGGCCGGGGGGCTTCACATCGTGGGAACCGAGCGCCATGAGGCCAGGCGCATCGACCGCCAGCTTCGCGGAAGGTCCGGCAGGCAGGGCGATCCGGGTGTTTCGCGGTTCTTCCTCTCGCTTGAGGACGACCTGATGCGGCTTTTCGGATCCGAGCGCATCGCGGGGATCATGGACCGCATGGGGCTGGAGGAGGGGGAGGTGATCATGCACCCCATGATCACCCGCTCCATCGAAAGGGCCCAGAAGCGCGTGGAAATGAGGAATTTCGATATCCGCAAGCATCTCCTCGAATATGATGACGTGATGAACAAGCAGCGCGAGGTCATCTACCAGTGGAGGCGGAGGGCGCTTGAAGGGGAGAACCTCCATTCCGATGTTCTGGACATCATAGAAGATTTCGCCGCGGCATCCCCTGAGCGGTTCTCGGCAAAGGAAGGCGGGCGTCATGAATGGGAATACGAGAGCCTCAGAGAGGAATGGATGCGGACCTTCGTCCTTCCCCTGCCGTTCGATGAGCCGGCCCTCGCAGCGATGAAACCCGAGGATCTGGCGGAAAAATTAAGATCCGCGCTGCTGGAGGCATATGAAAGGAAGCGCGCCAGTTTCGGTGATTCCCTCATGGCGGAGCTTGAAAGATTCGCTACGCTTAAAACGATCGACGAGAGATGGAAAGAGCATCTCTATGAAATGGATCAGCTCAAGGAAGGCATCGGACTGAGGGCCTATGGGCAGAAGGATCCGCTGCTGGAATACAAACAGGAGGGTTTTCAGACCTTTACAGAGATGCTGGGACAGATCAATCAGGAAATACTCGAGATCACCTTCAAATTCCAGCCCATGGTGGAGCCGCCTGTCATGGCCAGGCAGAGGACGCCGATTGAGATGGCAACCCAGCATCAGGAAGCGACGGGCATGGGGTTTGCTCAATCTTCGGGTGCCGGGGAAAATGCCCCGCCCCAGGCGGGCAAGAGGCAACCGGTCAAGGTGGAACACAAGGTCGGAAGAAACGACCCGTGTCCATGCGGCAGCGGTAAAAAGTACAAGCATTGCCACGGCGCCATGGGATGAAACGAACGGTTCTGCAGTCAAAACGGCGTATCCCGGGCCTGAGAGCCGTTTCTTCCGGCCGGAAGCTTCAACGGCCCGTACAATTTACTTGACGTCAGATTGAATCGTATAAGGAAAAATGGATGGGGAAATCGCTGGTCATCGTCGAATCGGATGCAAAATCGAAAACCATAAACCGTTTTCTGGGCAAGAATTACGTTGTTCGCGCCTCGATCGGGCATATCAAAAACCTGCCCAAAAACCGGCTGGGTGTGAACATCGAAAACGGATTTGAACCCGAATACATCACCATACGGGGCAGGGGCAAAACACTTTCCGATTTGAAAAAATTGTCGGCAGACGCGGAACATGTCTATCTGGCGACAGACCCGGACCGGGAGGGCGAAGCCATTGCCAGCCATCTTGAGGAGGAGCTTCGGAACTCCAATAAGCACATCAAGCGTGTCCTGTTTCATGAAATCACCGAGCAGGCGGTGCAGGATTCCATAAAGAAAGCCCATCGCATCGACATCACGAAGGTCGAGGCGCAGAAGGCACGCAGGGTCATGGACCGGCTGGTCGGCTACGAAGTCAGCCCTTTTCTGTGGAAAACAATATACCGGGGGCTTTCGGCCGGCCGTGTTCAATCCGTCGCCCTCAGGCTGATCTGCGAACGCGAGGATGAAATCACCCGGTTCACCAGCCGCGAATACTGGAGCATCACGGCAGACTTCAAGACCGAACGCGGCGAGAAGGTCACATCACGGCTCGTCAAGATAGACGGCGCAGATGCGGAGATCCCCAACGAAGCGGAGGCGAAGCGTCACAGTGCGCTGCTCAGGGGGCTTGCATTCAAGGTGTCGGACCTGCGCAGCAAGGATACGGAAAGGAATCCTTTTCCGCCTTACACGACCAGCACCCTGCAGCAGGATGCGGTGAGGCGTCTCGGGATGAGCACCAAGCAGATCATGGCGGTGGCCCAGCAGCTTTACGAAGGAGTGGACCTGCCGGAAGGCCGCGTCGGGCTCATCACCTACATGAGAACCGATTCGACCCGGATGTCCCATGCGGCAGTGGAGGAGGCGCGGAGGTTCATCGCCGAGAACTACGGGCTGGAATATGTGCCCCAGAAACCGAGGGCTTTCAAGAACAAGAAAACGGCCCAGGATGCCCATGAAGCAATCAGGCCGACATCGCTTTCCAGGCCTCCGAACAAGGTGGCGGCCCATCTGAACCCCAGTCAGAAAAAATTATATGAGCTCATCTGGAACCGTTTCGTGGCATGCCAGATGGCGCCGGCCCGCATCACCCAAATGGCGCTTGAAATCACCGCCGGGTCCTATCTGTTCAGGACAACGGGGTCTGTTGTCAAATTCAAAGGATTCATGCAGCTCTACCAGGTCGACCTCGAGGAAGAGGAGAACAGCCCTATCCCGGCCCTCATGCGCCAGGATGACAGGCTCTTACTGGAACATCTCCGGGAGCAGCAGCATTTCACGAAGCCGCCTCCCCGATACAACGAAAGCAGCCTGGTCAAGGAGCTCGACCAGCTCGGGATAGGCCGGCCCTCCACCTACGCCCTAATCATCTCAACGCTTCTGGACAGAAAGTACGTGCACAAGGAAAGCCGCAGCCTTGCGCCGACGGAACTGGGCATGACGGTCAAGCGGATCGTCACGTCGCAATTCCCGGATATTTTCAATGTCGGATTCACGGCCCAGATGGAAGAGGAACTGGATCAGATCGAGTCTGGCGAAAAGGGCCGCGTCGATGTCCTGAACGATTTCTACGGGCCTTTCAAACAGAGCGTTTCCGCAGCCATGGACCGGAAGGAAGAGATCCGGGAATCCCTCAGGCAGGATACGGAGGGCGAATGTCCGAAATGCGGAAAGCCGCTGGTCATCAAATGGGGCAGGAACGGGAGATTCATCGCATGCACCGGCTATCCCGAATGCCGGCACACACAGCCCCTTGAAAAACACGAAACAGTCGTGGATGAAAAATGCGATTCCTGCGGCTCGGACATGGTCATCCGCACAGGCCGGTTCGGCCGTTTTCTGGCCTGTTCACGGTATCCGGAGTGCAAATCGACGAGACCCGTGTCGACCGGAGTCTCTTGTCCGGAGGACGGCTGCGGCGGCCGCATCGTGGAAAAAAGATCGGGCAGGGGGAAGGTTTTCTTCGGATGTTCCAACTACCCGCGCTGCAAATATGCCAGCTGGTACAGGCCTGTACCGGAATCCTGCGCCCATTGCGGGAATCCGTTCCTGGAAGAGCGTTTCAGCAAGGCGAAGGGGGCGTTCCTGAAATGCCCCAAATGCAAGCATGAGACAGCGGTCGAAACATCGGACGCGGGTGTGAAGGAAGCGTGAAGATCAGACAGGCGATCGAGATGTTCCTGAAATACCTGGCGGCGGAAAGGCGGTTTTCCGGCCATTCCGTGGAAGCCTATGGACGGGATCTCGGGCAGTTCGAGGAATTCATCCGCACGGTTCAGGGGTCCGAAGGCCCGGCAATCGAGCTGATCCAGAAATCGGACATCCAGGATTTTCTCGGAGAACTGGTCCGCCACGGCATGACCCGGAAAACCGCCGCAAGAAAACTGGCGTCCATCAAGGCGCTGTTCCGGTACCTGACGCGTTCAGGCCAGGCGGCGATGAATCCCGCCGGACAAGTGATTTCCCCCAAGGCCGAGAAATCCCTGCCCGTTTTTCTTTCGGAATCCGAGATGCAAAAAGTGCTGGACGGCATATCGCCGGATTCCGCTGCGGATGCAAGGGACCTGGCCATTTTGGAATTGTTTTACGGCACGGGGATCCGGCTTTCGGAGCTCGCCTCCCTGAAACTGGAACAGGTGGACGGCATCAGGCGGAATATCCGCGTGCTGGGAAAGGGGAACAAGGAACGCATCATGCCTGCCGGCATCAGGACCATGGAGGCGCTGTCACGCTATCTGGAGAAACGGCCGGAGCTTCACCCGGATCCGGCCGAGACCGTTTTTTTTCTCAATGCGGGGGGCAAGCCCCTTTCACGCCGGGGCATTCAGTGGATCGTCGGCAAATGGCTGCGCAGGTTCTCCGAGCGGGCCCATCTCAGCCCCCATGTGCTGAGGCATTCATTTGCCACCCATCTGCTGGACAGGGGGGCGGGGCTGGAGGGAGTCAGGGAATTGCTGGGCCATGCCAGCCTGTCGACCACCCAGATTTATACCCATGTCAGCATGGAAAGGCTGCAGCGGGTCTATCATCAGTCCTTCCCGCGGGCCCGCAGGGAGTGAACAGAGGATCTCCAAAAAGTCATATCCATTCATTTAACAGGAGTGAGCCATGCGCATGAATATCACGGCAAGGCGTTTCAAGTTGAATGAGGATTTGAGGGAATTTACGGAAAAGGAGGTCGGCAGGCTCAGCCGGTATTACGAGGGCATCGTGGACATCGAGGTCATCCTGAGCTGGGAAAAATTCTACCGGCTGGCGGAAATCAAAATCGGCGTGCACGGAACGATATTGACGGCTCAGGAGAGGTCGGAGGAAATGCACAAGGCCATCCGCCTGACGGTGGACAAACTCGAGAGGCAGCTGGTCAAGTACAAGGACAAGCTGCACGCCTTCGGCCATGAAAAAGCGGTTGAAAAAACCGCGGAACTGGATTTCCTGGTCAAACCTGAAAAGGAAGCATAGGCGTGGCCCAGGGCAAACCGAAGAACAAGAGCATCCTGGTGGAGACGCTTTACCAGGAAAACGAGAAGCGTCTCAAGCTGGAAATCCTTTCGGGGAAGGGGAGTTTCCACAAAAAAATAACCGAAAAGGACATACACAGCCCCGGCCTGGCCCTGGCGGGTTTTGTGGACCTGTTCACCTACCGCCGGGTTCAGGTCTGCGGCAATACAGAGCAGACATACCTGAAGAAACTGACTGCAGCCCAGCGGATCAAGAGCTTGCGGAAGGTGTTTTCATTCGACATCCCCTGTTTCGTGGTGACGGCGGAAAGGGACATGCCTCCGGAGTTCATCGACCTCGCCAAGGAATACCAGATCAGCGTGTTCCGTACGCCTTTCGCCACGACCCGGCTCATCCAGCTCCTGGGCGATTACCTGGACGAGAAATTTGCGCCCACCGCGTTCGTACACGGGAGCATGGTGGACGTTTACGGCATCGGGATCCTGCTCAGCGGGAGGAGCGGCATCGGCAAGAGCGAAGTGGCCCTGGATCTGGTCGCCCGCGGACACAGGCTTGTTGCGGACGATGTGGTGACCATCTGCCTCAGGACCGGCGGTTTCCTCATGGGGATGGTGAACGAAACGCTTCAGTTCCACATGGAGATCCGCGGCCTGGGGAACGTCGACATCCTCTCCATGTTCGGCATCCGGGGCATCCGGAAGCAGAAGCGGGTGGAAGTCCAGGTCGAACTGGTGGACTGGGATGAATCGGAGAGTTACGAGCGGCTGGGGCTCAAGGAGATCACGGCGGAGATTCTCGGCGTGAAGGTCCCCCTCGTGCGGCTCCCCATCTATCCGGGGAAAAACATATCCATGATCGTCGAGGTCATTGCGCTGAACCAGCTGCTTAAATCCTTCGGATATTTCGCAGCCCTGGAATTCCAGGAAAACATCCTGAAGAAAATGAAATCCAAGCTCGATCTGAGCAAGGATAATCTGGATCATTTCTTCGAATGAAGACCCGGCGCCGGGTGTTGTTCCAGCCGGCGCCGGCGCATTCGGGACTGCCATGGATCACGAACGCAAAATCGAAACGGCGGTGGGTCTTTTTGTCTGCATCGCCGGGATCATCCTGGTGCTGGGCATTTTATGGGGCCGGGATGCCCGCCTGTTCCGTTCGCGCCGTTTCGTGCAGATCCGCTTCGAAACGCTGCAGGGACTGAAAAAGGGCGATCCGGTCACGATCCGGGGGATCCCGCAGGGAAAGGTGGAGGCCGTCGTCCTGAAACCCGGGCATGCCGAAATCCGGGTCGGAATCGAGAAATCGGCCAGCTTGTTTTCGGACGCGGTTTTCATGATACAGAGCAGAGAGCTGATGGGCGGCAAGCAGGTGGTCGTCTATCCCGGGCAGAGCGGCCTCCCGCTGGATGAATCGTTCGTACAACAGGGGAGAATCGGCAGCGATCCCATCCTCCTGCTCGGCAGGGCGGAAAAAAGCCTTTCCACCCTCGACTCGCTGATCCGGCAATTCCCCCTGTTCCGGGAATCGCAGCGCATCGGGCGCATCGTGGAACATCTGGATCAGGCTGTGGTTTCCGTTAAAAGCCTGGCGGATGAAACCCGGGGCCCGCTGCGCTCGTCCGTCCGGTCATTCGAGAAGGCAGCCGTGCAGATCGCGGATGATTCCTTGATGACCCGCGCGAAAAGAGCGATTGTCCGCATGGACAGCGCCGCAGTAGTCATGCACCGCGTCCTGGCGAGCATTGAAAACGAGGACGGTACGCTGGGCAGGCTCGTGCAGGACAAGGCCCTGTACGACCAGTTGATCAGATCCTCGAGGTCCGTTGATTCCCTGCTGGCAGACATCAAGGCAAACCCCAGAAAATATTTGCATATTTCACTGTTTTAAAATCATTTAACAAAATATTTGACTTTGTCCCTTCCTTTTTTTATTTTCAAAGGTTATAAATAGATTTGCTACATGCCTGTTAGGGGATGCGGCGGAATGCATCCAGGCTTTTCTCGGAAAATCGGAAACTCCGGCAGTGAGCTGCGTGGGGCTTCAATCACCGCCGGGAGGACTTTTCCCTTCGAAATGAGTAGAAGATTTTGACTTGAGCGAGCGGGCG
>Ga0233423_10001501_pt1 | contig 11669 bp, 11 predicted proteins | sample Watercolumn_Mata_FD_180713 | JGI IMG/M metagenome (GOLD analysis project Ga0233423, IMG submission 180713) | Freshwater microbial communities from Lake Matano, South Sulawesi, Indonesia - Watercolumn_Matano_2014_112_MG | ecosystem: Environmental > Aquatic > Freshwater > Lake | place: Indonesia... | reverse complement strand
GTCAGGGATCTGTTCGCCAGGCGTTCCGTCGTTGTCCTGATCAATGAAGCCTGCGATGGCGGAACCGTTTTCCGAACGCTTTCCTGCATCCATTCGGATTTGCCGCGTAAGGCCGGTTTGAAAAAAATCCTGAAATCGGAAAAAATCCGTTCGCTGTGCCTGCAAAAATTCGACTGCCTGATCGACCTGAATCCCAGCGTCGATCTCGCAGCCTTTTACCTCTGCTGCAAACTGGATGCGCCCCTGCGCATCGGATTCGTCAAGCCCGGCTCCAACGCTTTTTACAATCTGGTTTTCGCGGCCCGTTCGGAGGGCGCTTTCGAATCGCAGGTCGACGGCCTCTGGAAATTCCTGCGGACATTCCTGGAATAAAAAAAGCCTCCCGCTGATGGAGAGGCTTCAAGAACCCGGGTTTTTCCCCGCTCTTAATTGAAGATATACAATTCGGGATCCACCCTATCGTTGTCCACGGCGACTTCATAATGGAGGTGGAAACCCGTCGTCCTGCCCGTATTGCCGACTTCGCCGACCGGTTCCCATCTCAGGATCTTCTGGCCGGGCCTGACAAGCACGTTCGAAAGATGCGCATACTTGGTCGTATACCCGAATCCGTGGTCAATCACGATAAAGATGCCGTATTCCTTGTGCATGTTCGGGCGCAGGCAAACCTCCTTGACCACGCCGTCCGCAGCGGCAAGCACCTTGCTTCCGAAAGGCATCGGGATATCCACGCCCGGATGATGCTGCATCCTGCGGATCACCGGATGGAAGCGGATGCCGAACCGGTCGTTGATTCGGCCGCCGAGAACGGGCATGATGGAGGGGAGGTGGTCGATCCTGTCCTCCTGCTCCTTGAGCACATTCGTGATTTCCGCGAAATTGCTCCTTTCAAGACTGACGTCGCGGAACAGCTTGCTCAGATCCAGCTGGATTTCCTGCGCTGTACGGCTGATTTCATCCGGATAATAGGCGAAATCGAAAAAACTGTAGTCGTTCGGCCCGCCGACTCCGACCTGCCGGATGTCGTCGTCGATCGGCTGCAGATGGGCCGCATTGCGAAGTTCATTGCCTGCCTTTTCGATCTGGGAGATGCGGCTGCTCAATGTCTGGACCTGGTCCTGGATGGTGAGCAGTTCGCGCTGAAGATGTTCGCGGTCTTTCTTGAGGGAGACGATGCGGTAGTTATGATAAAAACGGGTGAAAATGCCGATGATGACTGCCACCAAAACGAATAGGGCTACCCCACCCAGAACCGAGTACCAGTAGAACTGATTCCCGTTCAGGCTGATTTGCCTGATGGCTGTACCCTGCTTGGGCATGTACATCAGGCGAAATCTTTCTCTCAGCATCCTCTCTCCCTCTTCCAAGGTGCACCGGACGGCAGGCCGAATGAATGGAATATTTTACAGAAAATAAGAATTTTATCGAATCAAGTCAAGCGGAAATTGGTGAATTGATAGGGATATTGAACCCCTGCGTCAATTCCGCAATGAAAGCCCCCTACAGAGAATTCCCGGAGAATCTTCGCTCTGCCATGTAGTAAGCCGACCGGCGCAAAAAGCTCCTTTCTTCATCGGCTTCCAAAGTCCGCCGATGAATCCGCCCGCTGCACGGGCGACCGTTTGCCCGCTTGCTGGGGCACGCTTTCAGATTCGGCTCCGTGCGGCCCGGCTTTACCCGAGATAAGCCCTCAGCATCTTGCTCCGGGATGTATGCCGGAGCCTCCGGATGGCCTTTTCCTTGATCTGCCGGACACGCTCCCGCGTCAGATTGAAGCGCTCCCCTATTTCCTCAAGGGTCAGGGGATGCTCGCGGTCGAGGCCGAAATAGAGGCGTATGACCTCCGCCTCGCGCTCGGAGAGCGTCTTGAGCGCGCGTTTCACTTCGATCCGCAGCGATTCATTGAGCAGGATGTCGTCGGGAGGCGCCTGCTGGTCGTCCTGTATCACATCGAGGAGGCGGTTGTCGTCTCCCTGGTTGAAGGGAGCGTCCAGAGAAAGATGCTTGCCGGAAATCTTCAGGGTATCGGACACCTCATAGGCGGTCATCTCCAGTTCTTTCGCGATCTCGCTCGCGCTGGGCTCGCGCTCGAATTCCTGTTCGAGGTTGCTGAACGCCTTTCCGATCTTGTTCAGCGCCCCAACCCGGTTCAGCGGGAGCCTGACGACGCGGGACTGCTCGGCCAGAGCCTGGAGGATGGACTGCCGGATCCACCACACGGCATAGGAAATGAACTTGAATCCGCGTGTCTCATCGAAACGCTTCGCCGCCTTGATCAGACCCAGATTGCCTTCATTGATCAGGTCCCCGAGGGTCAGCCCCTGGTTTTGGTACTGCTTGGCCACGCTGACGACAAAACGGAGATTGGCCTTGGTGAGTTTTTCCAGGGCATCCTGATCGCCTTTCTTGATCCTGCGGGCCAGCTCTATTTCTTCTTCCGGAGTCAGGAGGGGGACTTCCCCGATTTCCTGGAGATACCGGTCCAGAGACTGATTCGCTCGATTTTTATTTCTTCTGCTCATAGGGGGATTCACCCTTTGTGGGATTTTGGTTTTACGTATCCAGTACTCCTAAACGACCCCTGCAGGCATCCTGTTCCAAAAAACACTTGACATTTGGAATAAAAATGGTAAATTTGCCCTTACCATGAGAAAGCTCCCGATCATCCTGTTTGCCCTGATCCTGCTGTTCGCCGCGAAGGCGGATCCGGGTGTTCAAATCAGCGATTTTCATGCCTCCCGTGAGGGCAATGTGGTCCTCCTGGAGTGGATGACGGAATCCGAATCGAACCTCCTGCGATTCGACGTCCAGCGCAGCACGGATCAGCGTTACTGGCTGAAAATCGGTGAAAATGCCGCCGTGGGCGAGTCCAGCTCAAGCCAGCATTATTCATACCGGGATGACACCATTTTTAAGACCGAACAATCCACCTTCTATTACCGCCTCGTTGTGGTCGATAAAAACCAGCAGAAGATCATCCACCCCGTGGTCGCCTCCATCGCCGGCAGCTCCGGCATCCGGCATACCTGGGGCAGCATCAAGGCCATGTTCCGTTAAAAACCCCTGAAAGCGAAGGAAGTCCTTTCCTTCGTTCCCTTGCTTTTTAAAATCCTTTGAATGAAATCGAGCACCTCGGATTCGACCCTGTGCCGGTCCGCTCCATGGGTGATGATGTGGCACGGATCATCCAGCAGGATGCGGCGCTTGTCGTGCGAGCCGACTGCGGCTTCGATCCGTGCGGCGTTTTCGAAGGACACCGTCGGATCTCCTTTTGCGTGGAGGATCAGCGCCGGGCAGGTGACCTCCGGAAGACGCGCGCGCATATCCGCCAGCAGTTTTTGAAACTCCAGGACGCCGGCCAATGGATACCGGTCATAGGCGATCTGCAGTCCCTCATCGGACAGATGCGCGCCTTTCTTTTTCTTCCAGTACCGCACGAACGGGATCACCAGCGGCACCAGGCGGATCCCCGGCCTTTCAAGCCGCATGGGAGTGGCCATGGAGACAACGCCTTTCAGCCTGCTCCTGGCAGCCAGGGCATAGGCCAGGGCCCCGCCCATGGAAAGTCCTGCCGCAAAGATGCTGTCGCATTGACCGGCCAGGCGGTCCCTGGCGTGCTGAAGGGATTCCACCCATTGCTCCCAGCGTATGCCGATCAGGTCGCGGGGGGTTGTGCCATGGCCCGGCAGCAGAGGCGCCATGACCGTCATGCCGGCGGAAGAGAGTAAAACGCCGAGTTCCCTCATGGACCATGGCGTACCTGTAAATCCGTGGATGAGCAGAACGCCCGTCTTCCCGCCCTTGAAAAAGAAAGGAGCTGTGTGCGCACCCATGGATTGAAGGTGCCCGGCGGCCCGCAACCGGTCATGCCCGCTGTTTTTTTCGGCGGGGAAGCCCTGCTCTGCATGGAAAAAAAGACGAGGATTCGCCCGCTTGCCCCGCGGCCTTTGGTCCTGCCCGCGCGCGTTCCGGAGGGGAATGCGATCCCTGGCGGATTCGCATTTCGAAAGGTTTTTTCCCGTCTCTTGAAGCTGTGTCATCGGCAAGCAGGGCACCTGTCTGTTGTGGAACCGGCAACGGGCGGAAGAAAAAAACAACGTGATCTTCCCGTAAGAAGGATGCTGATCAGAGGGCCTGTACGGCGCCTAAAAAAGCGCTCAAATATAATAAATTTAACGGTTTTTTTCAAGCTGTTTCTTTGCGTTATAAACACTTGTAATCCGTATGGATACATCATCCTTTTCTGTTGGGCCGTTCAAACAGATACAACTGTCGCATCCGGACAGATGTCCGAGTATGCACAGAACCGGCATGACTGGTATCCCGGATTCGCCGCATAATCGCGTTTCCGGATGCCGGATGCAGCCTCCAGGACCTGACTCTGGGCTGAATCGAGCATTTTTTCCGTGGGCTGGGTCTTTCCGATCAATCCCGATTCCAGGAAATGAAGTTCAACCGCATCCGGAATGCTTCCGAAGGTCTTCAGGTAGGCCAGTGCATAGATCCCCATCTGCAGGCTTTCACGGGTCTGCTTGTCTGCAGCGTCCTGCTGGAAAACGGCGGAAGTCTTGAAATCCACGATGACGGTTTTCCCATCCCGGTCGTCCACCCGGTCCCAACGGCCTTCCAGCCTGTTCATCCCCAGCATGAAACCGAAACGCTCTTCCACCATGCGGGGGACGATCCCGGATGCCTGTTCCCGTTCGAAAAAGGAAACCAGGGCCTGCCGCCCCGCCTCCATGCGTCTCTCTTCATGCTCCGGGGAAAGGAAGCCCTCGCTCCTCCACGAGCGTTCGAAAACCTGCAGCACATCCTCGAGCTGCAACGGATTGCCGAATACCTTCTGCTGGTGGTAGAACTCGACGGCCTGATGGATCGCGTTCCCGTAAATGACCGTGTGATGCGGAAGGATCGGCACATGGAGGATGTGGATGTACTTGTATTTGAGGGGGCAGGTTTGATAATCGTCGATCTGGCGATGGGAGAGCGTCAGCGGAGAATCCGGATCCATGGGGCCGATTTCCTGGAATCGATCCTCGGGGGGTGGGGCGAAACGGCGTATCCGTTCCTGGGCATCGCTTTTGATTTCGACATCGCCTGCATGCGGCCGGTCCAGTGCCTCGAGGATGAACTGGCTGATTTTCCATTTTCTCACACCACCGTGATCGGCGGAGTGGGTCATGTACAATCTTTCCTTCGCCCGCGTCATGCCGACATAGAACAGGCGCCTCTCCTCCTGGAGAACGGAATCCCCGGAGGGGAGCACCTCCCGGTCCTTGATCAGGTCATCCGGCAGGCTGATCGCGTCCCTTCTCCGGCTGACCGGGAATTTGTTGTGGTTCAATCCGACCAGGAAAACGACCGGCCATTCCAGGCCCTTGGCCTTGTGTATCGTGGCGACCTGCACCGCATCATCCCCGGGATCGGCCTCAACAGTCGCAGGATTGTCTCCCGCTTCGATGAGCAGGTCCAGATGCTTGACGAAATGGAAAACCTTGTCGTCCCTCGCAACCTGGGAAAAAGACCAGATCACGTCGAAGAATCGCGCGATGTTCTGTATCTTGGCGTTGTTCTCGGCGGACTGCTGGGCAGTCAGCCGTTTCAGGTAATTGGAATCCACGAGGAAGCGGTATAGCAGCACGCCGGTCGGATCCGTCCGCGACCGGTCGAGGTATTGCCGGATGTCCGAAACCACCTTGCCGATCGTGGCCTTCCCGTCGCTGGAAAGCTCCGCGGATAAGCCCGCATCCATTTCGGAAAGAACTTGATACAGGGATCGCTTCCTCCGATACGCCAGGTTCAGGCAGGCCTGGATGTCCGCCATGGATTGAAGCTCATAGATCTCGGATGCGGCCAGATGGTAAAGGCTGACGGAGTCATGCGGATCCGCAACGGCCTTGAGAAAGGACAGAAGGAGCTTGATTTCCGGCCTGGAATAAAGGCCGCGGTTCCCGGTGAAGCGCCACGGGATTTCCTTCAGGTTCAGGGCTTGGAGAAACGGGTCCGCGGTGCTGTTGGAACGGACCAGGATGGCAATATCCGACCAGGCATGTTTGCCGCTGGCGACCAGGTCCGCAATGATGCCGGCCACGCGGTCGCATTCCGTGGTCAGGGTATCGCATGACAAATGCTCGACCGGCGGACCTTCCCGCTTTGCGGAAACGAGGCGCTTGTCAATGCCCTCCCGAACCTCCAACCGGTCCGGATTGTTGTGGGAGATAAGCCTGTAGGCCGTATCCAGGATGACCTGTGTGGACCTGAAATTTTCCGTCAAAACCGCGATTTTGGCCGCAGGATAGACCTGCTTGAAACCGAGGATGTTGGATATGGCGGCTCCGCGGAACTTGTAGATGGACTGATCATCATCGCCGACCACCGTGATGTTCGCCGGTTCTCCGCCCAGGCAGCGGAGCAGTTGAAACTGGGCGTAATTGGTGTCCTGGAATTCGTCCGCGAGTATGTAGCGGTAGCGTTTCCGAATGCGCGCCAGGACGGACGGCTTCTCCCTGAAGAGCCGCAATACCAGGCTCACCTGGTCTCCGAAATCGACCTTCCCTGCTCCTGCCATTTTTTCCTGGTAAAGCGCGTAGGTGCCTGCGATCTCGGCCTGTTTCTCCGCTTCTTCCAGAAGCGCGGCCGCTTTCGGGCCCGAGGCCTCCTTCTTCATCGTTTCGGCGAACGCCAGGTACTGTCCCGGAGTGACATCCTCGTCTTTGGCCCTGGAAATCACTTCGAGCACGGCCTGGATGTAACGCGTGGGATCCCCCAGCGGCCTGTACTGCTTCAGAGGGAATTCGAAAAGGTGCTCCTTGAAAAAAATGGCCTGCTCCGGCTCCGAGAGGACCTGGAAGTCGGGATTCAGCCCCAGTTCCAGGGCATATTCCCTGAGGATCCGGTCGCCCAGGGCATGAAACGTGGAAATGGATACGGAGGCAAATCCATAAGGCAGAAGGATATCGACGCGTTCGCTCATCTCCTCTGCGGCTTTTTCAGTGAAGGTGACCGCGAGGATTTCCTCCGGTCTCGCCTTCTTGGACTGGATGAGATGGGCGATGCGGCGTGTGATGACCAGGGTTTTACCGGTGCCCGCACCTGCAATCACCAACAGCGGTCCTTCGCCATGCTCGACCGCGGCCCTCTGGTTCGGGGTGAGTTCCTGTTCGGACATGCAAGACCTTCAACAATTCCGTTTCCGGGGAACAGGCATCCGTGCCGGACACGGGATGAGAGGATCCCTCAGGCTCATGCCTGCTGAAAAGTGGGGCGGGAATCCGCCGGTAAACGCATTCACCGCCTCTGCCTGCGGAATGAGCTGCTGATCACCTCCGGGAGGTCTGTCCATATCCGGAAAATCCCTCCCGGAGGTGATTGAAGCGCCACGGCATCGAACTGCCGTGTCGCTACAATAAGCCCGCCGCTCTTGACGCCGCAGGACTAAAACTGCACCTTGGGTGCCTGCTGGGCCGGTTGATCGGCCTCAAAATAGGGCTTGGGCGAGAAATTGAACAGCCCTGCGAAAAGGACCTGCGGGAATTTGCGGATGGTGCGGTTGTATTCCTGAACCGCCTCGGTGTACAGCCGGCGCTCGTTGGCAATCCGGTTTTCGGTGCCGGCCAGTTCATCCTGCAGGCGGATAAAATTCTCGTTCGCCTTCAGATTGGGATACTGTTCCACCACGACCATGAGGCGCTGCAGCGCCCCGGAGAGCCCCGCCTGGGCCTCCTGGAATTTGGCCAGGTTTTCAGGCGTCAGATCCTCGGCCTTGAGCTGGGTGACGCCCCCGACCTTGGACCTGGCTTCGATGACGGCTTCCAGCGTTTCCCGTTCATGCTTGGCGTATCCCTTTACGGTTTCGACCAGGTTGGGGATCAGGTCATAGCGCCGCTGATACACGTTCTGGACCTGGGACCATTTCTGATTCACATTTTCGTTCAAGTCCACCATGGAATTGTACATGTTCTTCATGTACACGCCGATGATGAGCGCAAGTACCGCCAGCCCCGCAAGGATCAGACAACCTTTACGCATGGAGACCTCCTGTTTTATATGTTCGGGATATGAAGTTTATCGACCATCCGGCTGAGCTTCTGTATTTCGAGAATGGTTTTTTCCACATTTTCCGCCATCTGTTCCCTGGAGACCTTGATTTCATGGCTCTGGATGGAATGCAGCATGGTGAAAAGCCCCACGTCCAGGCCGAACGAATCGCAGGTGGCCCTCAGGATGTCCTGCCTCACGGGAGGGACTTCCATGCCCTGAAGATGGAGCAGGGCCTTGAAAATGGCGATAAACGAGGTCAGGGATTGGCTGATCAACGTATAAAGCTGCTGCCTCTTCCCTTCAGTAAAAATGTAGCCCGTCCTGAGCTGAATGAGTTTGCCCTTGAGTTCGCGCTCGCATTGCAGGCGGATGTCCGTCTTCCGGATATCCAGGCTCTTCAGCACATCCTCGCCGTAAACGACGCGGTAGGCTTTCTGCATGTTGAGAAATTCCACGGGATAACTGTCCAGCGAGGTTTGAATGTGCTCAGGAGTCAGGAAAAACGGGACGGCGATCCCTTTTCTTCTCCAGGCGCCGACCCTCTTCTGGACTCCGGCGATACGGCTGATGCCTTCGTCGGTCAGCACGACCAGGAAATTGAGGTCCGATTTCCTGGGATTAAAATCCCGCGTCACGGCGCTGCCGTAGAGAATCACGGAAACGATCTGTCCGCTGAATGCGGTTTTCAATTCTGACAGAAACCAGGCGCTCAGAACTTCAGGATCCTTGGGCCGGGTGAATTTCATGTCTCCTCCGTGGACTTCAATCATGACCTTCAGGGAACAACTCTAGAAACCGCGCGACGCGCCGCCGCCCCCGCTGGAACCCCCTCCGAATCCTCCGAAACCGCCTCCGAAACTTCCGCCGCCGCCGAACCCTCCGCCCCCGGACCTGCCTGATCCTCCGGAAAGAAAGGCGAGAAGAAGCCAGGGTATGATGCGCCCCTTCGTGACGATGACCAGGAAGATGAAGATCAGGAGCACGGGCAGGCAGGTGCCGTCTTCATCCTTCACCGGTTCAATTTCCGGAGCTTCCTGGATTCCGTCAATCGCAACGCCGGAATCCTTCGCCAGAATCCCCGCCAACCGGGCCATGCCCTTGTAAAGCCCTGCGCCGTAATCCCCGTCCCGAAGGTCCGGAAGGATGTCCTTGTCCAGGATGGATCCGGTCAATCCGTCCGGCAGTATGCCTTCGACCCCATATCCGTTCTCAATCCAGATTTTCCGCTCTTCGACCGCCACCAGGATGAGGACGCCGTTGTCCTTGTCTTTGTTTCCGATGCCCCATTTCTGGAAAAGCCGGTGCGCATAATCCTCGACGGTCATGCCCCCCATGTTTTTCACCGTGACGATCACGACCGGCGAGCGCGTCTTGTCCAGCACTTCCTGGGCCAGCGTTTCCATTCTGTACCGGTATTCGTCCTGGATCACGCCGGCGAAATCGTTGACCGCGCCAGTATGATCGGGGAATTCCTGCGCAAAGAGTCCGGCCGCGAGCAGCAGGAAAGCTGTGCGCCGCATGATCCGCCTCATCATGATCCAGCTCCGTTTTGTTCCGGAAATCCTTCTCCAATCAGCCGGCCCAGCCCGCCGGACGCGGCCCATTCCCCGAATTCATTCAAATCGCTGCAGTTCTTGTCTGAAAAAAGCCGGATGATCCAGTTTGCCGAAAGGGGTGAGATGGATACGACCGGCACCCCTGCATGGGCGGCTTCCCACATCTCGATGGCGCATCCCATGCTTGCCAGAGGGATATAGACGACCAGAAGCCGGGACTCCCTGATTTTCCGGATATGCTCCATGAACACCTGCCTCGCCTTGTCGTCCGGGTACGATACGGAATCCGGATGGGCTTCATACGGGCAGAAAATTTGCGCATCGGGCAGGACCCCGCGTATCATCTGCTTCAAAGCGTACCGGTATTCCTGGTCATGGATGCGGGTCCCGGTCTGCGAACCCTGGATGATGCCGCCGATGAATATGGGTATGGTTTTGCTCATGTCTGCGTGGTTTCCGAAGCCGCCAGCCATCGCATCCCCGGGCCTGCCGGCCTATCGAACAACCCCGGATTGGGAGCCCGCCGGGCCCATTACAGGATCGGATTGCCTTCGCGCGTCTTGCCCATTTCCCGGTAGGCAAGCGGCCTCAGGACTTCCTTCCTCGGCTCGCGCATCTGCCTGCTGGGCAGAATACGCTTGTACTGGATCTTGATGTTCCCGAAATTGACCAGCAGCCCGATGGGACTCGAGGATAGGCTCAGCTGCCTGAGAACCTGCTGGATCTCGATGTCCTTCAGTTCGGTTTGCGCCCGGATGGCGACTACCACATTGCCCTCCACGTGGAAATCGAGCACAACCGTGCCGATCTGCTTCTCTTTATACAGGGAAGGGAATTCTTTGTTCCTTTCGAACGCCAGCGCCTTTTCGGTCATCTCGATTTCAAGCGCGGCCGCATAGAATTCGAGAGGCAGTCCGGGGCCCAACGCCTTGTGCACCTCCATGCACGAACCGATGATTTTATAGACTGTTTCATTCGTCTCTTTCAAGGACATGGATTTCCTCCTTGTTTTGAACTGATCCTTTCGTAAATAATCCGCATGCCGTCCAAGGTCAGAAAAGGCTCGACCCGGTTGATGGCATCCGACCGGGAAGCGATCAACGCGGACATCCCTCCGGTTGCAACCACCTGGAAACTGCCCCAGGCCAGTTCCTCAGCAATGCGCCTGATCAGGCCTTCGACCATGGCAACGGTCCCCCACATGATTCCTGATCGAATGCTGCTCTCGGTCGAACGGCCCACTACCTGCCCGGGGAATGAGAGATCGACATTGGGCAGTTTCGCGGCCACCCGGTGCAATTCCTGGGAGGCTCCGACCAGGCCGAGCGAAATCACGCCTCCCCTGTATACGCCTTCTCCGGAAACGACGTCGAAGGTGGTCGCAGTCCCGAAATCGAGAACGACCAGCGGCCCGCCGAAACGGGTGAATCCGCCCACCGCATTGCAGATGCGGTCCGCTCCGACCGTGGCCGGCGGCTGATAATCGATTTTGAGGCCGTGGTCGATGTCCGGCGTGACGATGACCGGCTTGAGGCCGAGCTTCTCGGAAACGAGCGCCTCAAAAATGGAAGTCCAGAACGGAACCACGGAGGATATCACGGCCCCGTGGATGGCTTTCGCGGCAAAACGGCCGCCGGCCAGCCAGCCCTGGAGCAGGATCCAGCATTCATCCGTGGTTTTCGGAGAACGGCTCGAGAGTCTCCAATGGGCCTGAAGGCCTTCCCCTTCATAAAGCCCGAGTACCGTTTCCGTATTGCCGATATCGATTACGAGAAGCATGGCTCCCTCTGCCGGATGGATAAAGACTTTTCCAGATCAAGGACCAGCTCTTCGAAAAGCGCGGTGCGGTCGATTTCGGAGCCGGCGATTTCCTGCAGCGTGACGGCCTTGTCCCGGATGCCGTCCGGGAAACCTCCCGGGACGCTGTTCACGTTCAATCCGATTCCCAGAACGAGGAACGGGTAAACGCCCGCTTTCTGGGATCCCTCGACAAGCATACCCGCAACCTTGCGGCAGCCATAATAGAGGTCATTGGGCCACTTGAACGAGAGCCTGACGCCCGCTACCCTTTCC